>ERZ827104.44-NODE-44-length-153121-cov-10.720761_pt1 | contig 153121 bp, 117 predicted proteins | sample MGYA00519781_ERZ827104 | MGnify/ENA primary metagenome ERZ827104 (study PRJEB31778, sample SAMEA3449257) | human gut metagenome | biome: human gut; feature: human-associated habitat; material: faeces | place: United Kingdom | collected 2010/2012 ...
CGGACTACCGCAACAATCCGCAGGAACTGGAGAAGATACTTCGTACTATCAATGTAGTGAGGGAGGACCGGAACACCACGATCACGCACATCGGCATACATGGCTACGCTTCGCCTGAAGACACGTACGAGCACAACGCTTATCTGGCCGAGAACCGCGCCCTGATGCTGAAGGATTATGTGTGCAGGTTGCTGGAACTGGACGAAAAACTGTTCAAGGTGGAGTACACTCCCGAGGATTGGGACGGGCTGCGGCGTTACGTGGAAGACGGCAACCTGGCTCACAAGCAGGAAATCCTGGAGTGGATAGACCGCGACATGGATCCCGACGCCAAGGAATGGGCCATCAAGTCGAGGTATCCCGATGACTACCGGATGATGTTGCAGACCTGGTATCCGGCCTTGCGCCATTCCGATTATGTCGTGACCTACCATGTGCGCCCCTTCTCTGTGGAAGAGGCCAAGGCCCTGCTTTACACCAAGCCGCAGCAGCTTTCGTTGGAAGAGATGTTCCTGGTGGCGCAGACCTACGAGCCGGGCAGCAAGGAGTTCAACGAAGTGTTCGAAATTGCCGTGCGCATGTTCCCGGACGACCCGACGGCCAATCTTAATGTGGCCTGTGCGATGATAGAGTCGGGGCAGTACGGCCGTGCGGAAGCCTATCTGGCCAAAGCCGGCAACTTGCCCGAAGCAGTGCATGCCCGTGGAGTGATGGCTGCCAGGCAAGGACGTGAGGACGAAGCGCGCCGCCTGTTCGGGCAGGCGGACAAGGCTGGGGTGAAGGCGGCGACGGAGAACCTGAGGCTGATGGATATGGAGTGAAACGTATGCGTTAGATAATATAAAAAAGAGAGTATTAAACATTTTATTAACCAAAACAGATTTAAAAATGAAACTTAAGTATTTGTTTTCAATGGCTATGGCCGGATTCCTATTCGGCGCATGCTCCAGCGACGACGTGGTCGTGGGCGACGGTGGCCAAGATGGTGCGGTGGCGGTACAGCCCGGCGAAGAGGGATTCCTCAGCATGTCTATCAACTTGCCGACGACTGTGGGCGTGAAGCGTGCAGCGGGCTACGACGACGGTACGCCGGATGAGTACCAGGTGAACAGTGCCAAATTGTTGGTGTTCTCCGGTGAGTCTGAGGCTGCTGCAACGTTGCACCGGGTGTATGACTTGGATGTCAGTGCCTTCACGAAAAACGACGAGACCCAGATTACTTCTTCTGCCAACATCGTGCAGGATATTCTGGTGCCTCCTACGGTAGGACAGCAAGCCCCCACTTTTTATGCCATGGTCGTGCTGAACGACAACGGACTGTTGCCTGGTGAGGGCGATGCGTCCGGCACGGAATTCCACCAGAAGACTTTCAAGGAAGTCAGTGAGCTGGCCAAGGATTTGAACGAAAGCAGTCTGCGGACTCACGGCGGCAAGCCCAGCTTCTTCATGAGCAATGCGCCCATGTACAGTGTGGCCGGGGGTACTACGCGTCCGGCCGATAACGGCAAGGTGACCACTTTGGCCGAAATCGACCAAACTAAGATTTTCCAGACCGAACTGGAAGCGCGCCAGAACCCTGCTGTCACGGTGTATGTGGAGCGTGCCCTTGCCAAAGTGACGGTAAAGGCCGATAATGACAAGCTGAGCGGCGATGCCAATGAGAACCTTGTCGGTTATACGGTTAGCGGGTGGACGCTTGACAACACGAACAAGTCCACTTACCTGGTGCGCAATGTGGCACCTGAAAACTTGACTACGGCGCAACCGGCATGGTGGCAGTACAACAATACAACGGCAAATTACTATCGTTTCGTGGATGCAGCGGCCGTAGAGACGGGTGTCTCATTTTATCGTACCCATTTCGGTATCGACCCTAACTATGTCGTGAATAATGATTATACTACGGGAAGTTTGTTGAACAAGGTGGCTAAGACCATTCCGGCGGGCGACCTGACCCCGGCCGGCGAAACTCCCCGCTACTGTCTGGAGAATACTTTCGATGTGGAACACATGACAGAGCAGAACACTACCCGCGTGATCGTGGCAGCCACATTGGAAATCGACGGGGCAGAGGATAATGGCGACTTTTATTTGCTGAACAAGAACACCGCCACGATTTACCAAAAGTCTGGCGTGGAGAACGAAGTGAAACGTTTGTGGATGAATTATTTCCAGACTATCATTTCTACGTATGTCAAGAACGGAAAGTTTACGGAGGATAATGTGACCGTGACCCTGAGCAACGCAACGGGTGCCGCACAGGCCAACGGTGGCTATACGACGGTGACGGGCATTGAAATGAATGAAAATGACGTGGAAGGCCTTGAATACCAAGAAGGTAAAACCATTGCTGACATAAACGCCGCAGCCGCAGCATATCTGCCTACGTTGAACGAGATGCTGACCATCTCCTATTACAAGGGCGGTGTGGCTTACTATCCGGTGCTGATCAAGCATTTCGGAGACACTGAAACGCCTTGGACTATGCCTGGTAGCGGAGTTTTGGAGTCTTATCCCGACCCGAATGCCGCCAACAATTGGTTGGGACGCTACGGCGTGCTCCGCAACACGTGGTACACCGTCAACGTGACGGGCCTGAAAAACATCGGTTTCTGCGAAGTGCCTGACGCAGGTACGCGCTATGACGACCCGTTGAACCAATACATTGCAGTGGAAATCCATATTTTGCCTTGGGCGACACGCTCTCAGGATGTGGACCTATAAAAGCGTCTTGCAGAAGATGAATGAATAAAGTGAAATAGGGGGGAGGCCGTGCGGTCTCCGGGCTTTCCGGCCTCCCCTTTTTGGGAATGGGAAAGGAAGTGCGCCCTTGGGGCGCGGACCCTCCGCAGGGAGGGAAACGGGACGTTCCGCCGGTCCCGGAATCAGTCGGGTGGGAACATAGAAACGGCAAGGATTTGCCCAACGGAAGAGGAAAACATGAGGTGGAGCCGCATGTGCGGCAAAGCCCACTATATATAAAAAGGAAAAAGAACGAAGGAAAGAATGTTGAACGAAAAACAAGGATATATGAGGGATAAGATGAAAAAATGGTTTGCGGCGTGGTGCGGCCTGACAGCGGCGTGCGCCATGACGACCTCCTGTTCGATGATGCAGGACGACTTGGACGATTGCCCCACAGGGCTGTACCTCTCCTTTAAGTATGACTACAACCTGCAGCGGGCCGACATGTTCAACGACCATGTGGGTGCCGTCACGGTGTATGTCTTCGACGAGGAAGGGCGGTATGTGACGAAACAGGAAGAGGCCAACGTGCCGGGGCATGCCCCCCTTTCTTCCCCGTTGTACACGATGCGCATGAACCTCGCCCCGGGCAAGTACAAGTTTTTGGTATTGGCCGGGCAGAAGGATTACGAGGCCCAACTGGCCGGGGGAGGTGCACGTTTCGTGCGCCGTGAGCCAGGTGCGGGCGACGCGATGGAAGGGGCGTTGGACGTGACGCTGGATCGCGTGGCGGGCGCGTCGGGATGGGAAGTGGCGCATGGCGGCCTGCCTCTGGACACTTTGTGGCACGGCATGGAGCTTTCCGCTGCGGAGGTCTTCGAGGGAAAGCCCACCTACGACACCATCTCCTTGGTGCGCGACACAAAACACATCAACGTCAGCCTGCGCGAGATAGATGACCCCACGCAGATGGACGTGGCCAACTATGATTTCCGCATCATCGACCGCAATGCCCGTATTCTTTGGGACAACTCCCTGGACGAGGCCGAGCAGGTGGCCTACACGCCCTACGCGGCGTGGAACACGGACGACCGGATACCGGCAACCGACGCCGAAGGAAACGACTTGGGTCAGCCCGGGCACATCGCCCACGTGGAGTTCATGACCTCGCGCATCCTCTACCACGAGGATGCGGCGGACGACGGCATCTTGTCGGTGACGAACCGCGAGACGGGGGTGGAGGTCATCCGCGTGAACCTGCCCGACATGCTGTGCCGCCTGCGCAAGTATGCGGACATCTACCGCTATTCGCCGCAGGAATTCCTCGACCGGGGGTATGACTACCAGATGGACTTCTTCCTGAAAGGGGGTGAACTGGCTTACGTGAACATCGGCATCAGCGTGTTGAACTGGAGCGTGAGGGTGCAGTTCGAGGAACTTTGACGGCGGCGGAAAAACGCACTTTTAAGAACATAAAAGGATGGTTTGGAAATGAAGAAAGCATATCATATCATGGGAGGGTTGCTGTGCGGTGCATGTCTCGGCCTTGCTGCCTCGTGTGGGCAGATGGAGGACGAAGCGTGGGGCAACGGCCGGTGTGACGCGATGGAAAACGCGGAGGTGCGAGAGGGGACGATGTTCCTCGACGTGAGGCTTTCCGTGGGCGACGGCGGACCGTCGAAACGGGGCAACCCGGCCGGAGGAGAGGACGGTGACGGGCGCGAACCGGGCAACGACGACGAAAACGCGGTGACGGGGCTTACGGTATTCTTGTTCCCCAACGAGGCGGATCTGAACTCGGAGACGGGACGTGCCCAGCCGGTGTTGGCGGCTTACTATCTCGATGGCGGCGACTTGTCGCAGGTCGGTACGGGTGTAAACGTTTCATACGAGACGAAAAACCCATTGGACGTGTCCGACTTGAATTTGGACCAATGTAAAGTGCTGGCCGTGGTGAACGCGGATTATTCGGGAAACTTCGAGAACGGCACGTGGACGACCTTGGCCGACTTGCGCAACTGGCAGACCGGGAACGACTTATGGCGGGAGGCCGCAGACCCGCAGAATATCCGGAAGACGAATTTCCTGATGTCTTCCACGGAACTGGCCACGGTGACCGACATCCGGAACAGTACGGAGGCCAGTCCGGCCAAGGCTGTGGTATATGTGGAGCGGTTGGCTGCCCGGGTGGACTACCGGACGGGGCGAGATGTGTTCGACGTGGTGGATGGCGGGCAAAATACCGTGGGCGAGGTGGAGATTACAGGTGCCGCCCTTGTCAACCGGTTGGACGGTGATGTGAACCTGCTCAAGCATGTGTCTGACGACTATACGGAGGAGGTGGCCGATGCTGCAATCGGACGGGAAAAGGCCGCAGACGGAGGCCGTGCCACCAACTGGGTGGTGGACGCCTATGAGACGGCAGACAAGAAATTCGGGGACTTCCTGTCCACACTGACGGAGGATGCCGGATGGGAGGACTTGTTCTCTGAGGGACTACCCATGAGGGCAAGCAACGGGACGGTATGGAACTGTCTTGGCTACGTCCGGGAGAATACGAACCGGATACAGGGGGCGGACGAGTTGCGCCGCTATGCCACGGGCGTGGTGTTCCGGGCGCAATACAATGTGAAGGCGGACGGATTTACCGACGGTGGCGACATCTTCAAGTATGGGAACGGCCTCTACGCCACGTTGGAGGCCGCAGGCGAAGCCGCCGGTGCGCCGGAAAGCGTGACCGTGGAGGACTGCGCCGGGTACGGCATCACGTATTACCCGAAAGGTGTGTGCTATTATACTTATTGGATCAAGCATGCCGATGACGGAGATGACACAGCGTTCGGCACGATGGAATACGCCATCGTGCGCAACAACCTTTACCAACTGACTGTCACGTCGGTAAGCGGCATAGGTGACCCGCAGCCCGGTGACAGTGAATTGACGATAGAAGTGGCCGTGAGGAATTGGCAGGCGATGGACGAAGAGAATGTGGATTTACAATAAAGAAAGGAAAAAGATATGACGAAGAAGGTGCGCTATATGTATGAGGCGGTGTTGACCGTATGCCTTTCTATGCCGATAGGCTGCGTGCAGGAAAGCGGCACGGAGTATCCCGGGTCGGAAACGGACGGGGCGGCTACGGCCGTGGTGACCTTACAGGTAGGGGCTGCGGGTAATGTGCAGACCCGGGCTTACGGGGGTGACGGTGCGGCCATCGCCGGGGAATTCATGAACACCTTGGAGCTTTTCATCGTGGACGGCCAAGGCGTGGTGGAGAAAGTCATCCGCGCCACGGGCGATGCGAATTTTGTGCCGGAGGACAACGGGCGGGGCGGTTGCGAGACGGACTATTCCACCACCGTGACACTCCGCACGGGGGCCAAGACCATCTATGCCTTTGCCAATCTGGACGGCCATGCGGATGTTGAGGGGAAAAATTTGGGGGAGGTGTTAGGCGGCATCAAGGAAGGAAGCCTTTGGGCGGATGCCGGGATAAACGACGGTACGGCCGTGGCTGACCCCGCTTCGAAAATAAATTTGGCGGACGTTTTTATCCCCATGGCAGCGCGGCGCGAAGTGAGCATACCTGTGAGCGACGGGACGGTGCGCCTCGAATTGGTGCGCCTCGTCGGGAAGGTGCGTCCCCGGTTGACGAACGACAAAGGGGGAGACGTGCGTGTGACTTCGCTCTCCATCGGGGACTTTGCCGACCGCGTGGCTTTGTTTGAGGGCGGGAGTGCCGGCACGGTGTCGTTCGACAGGACGCGCCTTTTCACGCTCGACCGCACGGTGGGGGCTGCTCCCATGGATTTGTACGGCACGGGGGACGACGGACAGGCTGTGCTCTCGTCCGGAGGAAAGGGGATGCCGGAAATTTATGTGAACGAAACAGACGGCAGTACCCCGTTCCGGATTACGTTGACGATAGACGGTGACGAGATGGCGGGGAAGACTGTGGCCACAGCCGTGCCGCGCAACCATTACCTGCCTTTGGCCTTGAACCTGTCCGATTTCCGTTTGGCGGTGACGGCCTACGTGGCTCCCATCGGCGGTTACCCGGTGGCAGTGATGACGGAGCCTTCGCTGACGGACCATTACGAAGTGGACGTGCCGGAAGGTTGCCATTTCGAGGTGGAAGGCACGTTCGGGCGCACGGAGACCGCAGACATGCCGGTCACATCGTGGGCGTGGACCGTGCCGCAGGCATCTGCCGGCCTTGTGGCGGTAGAGAATGAAACGGCCATCCCTCTGGTGGGTTGGCTGACGGCTTTGCCTGGCAAACAGGCCACGTTGGAGTTCAGCGTCGCCACGCCCCACGCCAAGAAAGGGACGCTGACGCTGACCACCGTGCCGTTGGGCGACATGGACGGCTACGGGCTTGTAAACCGGCGCAGTTTGCCGGGGTGGACAGAGAATGCACAAAAATACGAAAGGGTAAACCTGAGCTATAATTAAATAAGGAGGAGATTCGGTTATGAAAGAACTTCGGATTTTATATAAGGTCATCGTGGGGATTGTGGGAACAGCTTGGCTTGCCGTGCAACCGGCAGCCGGTCAGGTTAATGGGAATAGATATAATACCAATTATTCAGACCGTACCATCCAGCATAAGGCGACCGGCACGACCAAGAATAAATGGTTTCAAACGCGTGAGGCCACAGGAATGTCCGCTTCGGCCAAGGCCATGGATACGTTTAACGACGAGGTATGGTCTTTCAACGTTTACGGGCACGACGTACAGGCCGCCCATACCTTTACTGACACGTTGTATGTACACAAGGGGCGTTCGGTGACGTTGAACCTGCCTACAGTCTCGAGCGGGGAAGACCAAAACAGTGCGCAGAAATACCAACGATGGTACAACTTGGCGACGGACAGGCTTTTTCGTACGGGGAATACAGGGAACGGGCGAGTCCAGGATTTGCTTACCCCGTCGAGCGGAACGGTTTACCGCCTTGCGAACGGTTACGTGGGCGGACATGGTTTGTTGGGTTCGAGCAGCATTATGTATAATGCGAATTTTTATTATCCGGAGGACGCAGAGTTTGAGCAATGGGATGTTGAGAACGGCGAGTATGGTAACGCGATGTATCTTGTGGCATGCGACCTTTCCGGCTATATGGATTTTACCGATACCTTTAAGGAAGGACAATCAGGGGGGCTGAGTTTTATGCCCAACAGGGGAAATCCCATAGAACCGACGTTGTCCTTGCGTGCCGTGTATGTGATAGTGGGGGTGGACAAGGTGGATGCGGAAAAGGACTTTCCCGACAACCCGGATTTCTGGACCAAAGGGCACGGGAGGCTGTTGAGCACGGAATACCAGGGAGGCAACGCCACCGGAAAGAAGTTTCTGGAAGAATATGACATCACTTTCCCTTGCGACCATATTTCCAACCGCACGGACGAGGTGGTGACCTTGAGCAAAAGTGCGATGGGATATGGATTGCCGGGCGTGTCAGGCAGTTCTGATGTGAACCTCTCTGTGCAACTGGCCGACAATGGTGCCGGGTTGAGTCTCCAAACGAAAAACCTGTCCGATAAAGACCGGGTTATCAAATTCAGGAAGCAAGGCGTGGGCGGAAATACCCCTTGGAGCGTGACGGACGGAAGCAAGGCCACCATCGTGGTGACGAAGACCGTGGACGGTACGACATACAATATCGCCAAGTTCAACCTCACCTTCCGCAAGGACACGCGGTTGTTGACGCAGCACCAGTTGGAGCGGATTGACACGCGCGACGGGAATGTGGCAACACAGACTTGGTACATGCCCACACGCACGCCCCGTTATTTAAGGGAAAACTACCAGTTGCTGACCTCGCGTACGTTCGATTACGACCCGGCGGTGGCTGCTGATTATGGGTCGGAGATGTATTATCCTTATCCCTTGGAATGGGGCTACAGTTCCTATGCGTTCTTCGACGGGTCTCTCAAAACTGATTTTGACGGGTCTACAAGTAATAATTCTAATTATGGAAACCAACCTTTCGTGGAATGGGGTAGTTATGCCATTACCAATTCGTATGTGGGGTATAATGATATGGTTAATTTAAAAGGAACCACTCCGGATCCCTATTTGGGTGGTCGTGGGGAAGAAGGCGACAAATCGGAATATTTCCTTTATGTGGATGCGGCCGATTTGCCAGGTTCTATTGTCACGCTGCCTTTCGCGGTAAACCTTTGCCGGGGATCAGAGTTGTTTGTCAGTGCATGGGTAAAAGGAGCCGGAGCAGCAAACACCGAGGATGCGGCCATGCTTTTTACCATCAACGGCATCGATGCGGACGGGAACAAGACTCCGCTGTACAAGCAGTCCACGGGGCAAATCAGGACTACGACGTATATGACGAGGGCAAGTTCTACAGAATATACGGGGAATAACGGCTATGGGGCAGGTACGAACGACTGGTATCAGATTTTCTTCTCGTTTATCAACGATGATGAAAAGAACGCGGGTTTCGTGTCATACGAGTTGCAGGTGGACAACAACTGTGCCAGTACGAGCGGCGGTGACTTCTACCTGGACGACATCGAGGTGTTTATCGCCCAACCTACGGCAGAGGTGGAACAGTTGGAATACACCTGCGTCAACGACCGCACGCCCTTGAACATCACGTTGGACTGGAACCAACTTTGCGAACGCCTCGGGATCGACGAAAGTTTGACGCATGGCAATGTGGCTGAAGGCATAGATTTCTGTTTCATCGACACTGTGAAGTATGCCCGGTTGTTGGCAGATGCCGGAACCCGGCAAGATAGTATCGAAGCACTGAAGGACGCGATAGTAAACATTGGGGCGGCTGATGACGAATCGGAAGGTTACGACGAACCTATAGTTTCCTTGTTCTTTTACCTCGATTGGGAAAAAAATGACCCGTATCCGAAACATCAGGTCGGGGCTGACGGTCGTAAAATATATAACATCGCATACAAGCATAAAAAGGACGACGGAAATTCCTATTTCTATGCCATGGGAACAGAGGCGGAAAGTAACCGCAAGTTGTCTGTCGACTTTTACTCCGCCCTCTCGCCCAATCGTCCGTACCTGATGCTGATTATCGACCGCGATCCACAAAAGGGACAGGCCACGGTGGAGGATTTCCATGACATGATGGACGACCCCTGTGGCATCAATACACTGTTCTACGTGACCTCCCAAACCATGGTGAAGGTGAATGGTGAGGTGCTCGACCCACAGACCGACTTCTGCGAGGGGCAGGTGTTCAGCTTCGGGGCACAAATCCGAGTGCCGACCGGTTTCAATGACGAAGGGGAACAACAGTTTGTCGTGTTGAATGAAGGCGTGTATTTCGACTGGTTCTTCGGAACGGAGGATGAATTTACGACAGGCAACATGGAGTATGGCAATGTGTCTTTATATGTTGCGTTGGCGCATTTCCGCGGGCATTATCCCGATGCGGAGACCTTGGAGGGCGTGGTGCCTCAACCAGCAGATGGGGATGCGGGTACGCCGGAACTGACGCAGGAGGATATCGACCTCATCCGCCATTACCTGACCGTGGAAGGCGATGCGGGCGGCCTGAACCATCCGCTCGTCTTGCACCGCGAGAACTTGGACATCCGGATATTGGAGACGGGCTTGCAGTTGGTGGTGTATCCCATACATAAGGATTTCCCTCCTGCGGAAGCAGGTATTACCGATGAACAATGGACAAGGGTCTGTACGAGCTACGTGCCTTTGGAATTGCATGCCAACGGGAAGGCCCCGACGCTGTATGCCGGCTTTAACCATATCATGGACTATCCGGCCGGTTACAACCCGGCCTTGCGTATCGGGCTGGACCAGATAAAGCGGGTGAAATGCGACGGAGGGCAGAATACGAACAAGCTCCGGATAGATTTGCGCGATGCTTCCTACGTGAGCGACGGTGTGGATCGGTTGGGCTTGATAGACTATAATCCGGGTACGGACGAGGTGGATTATACGCAGGTGTATCTCGTAGACACGGATGACCCACAGTATGAACGTTACTTTGCCAACACCACGCCTGAAAACTTTAACGAATTCATGCTACCTATCGGGAAGTTGTCGGCTCTCGTAGGCGAAGAGTATGAGGTAGGGGGAGGCTTTGACAACCATGCCGACCTTGGATTCTTCTTGGATGAACAGCAACTGGCGGATGGGACTACGTTCACCTTTTCCCCACGTGAAGGGTACTATTATACTTTTATCGTGCATTTCGAGGAAAAGACCGGTGGTGGAGAGGCCACGACCAGTTGTTGGGGTTCGTTCCCGGTGACAATGAAGGTAGTGCCCGAATATCTCGTGTGGGACGACAAGCAGGCCGGGGAAAATGGAGTGGCCACGGGCAACTGGCACGAAGACGGCAACTGGCGGCGCGCAAGCAAGGGTGACTTGCACAAAGCGCAGACTGACAATACTTACGAGGAATATGCGGACGGAGACGGACGGGCGTTCACGCCGATGTTGTTTTCCAAGATCGTCATGCCGAGAGGCTCGAAAGTGGAACTGTATGCAGCGGGTTTGTCGCATTCGGGCAACGGACAGGAATGGGTGACGCAGCGTCCGCAGCATATCGGTGCACCGACAGACAACATCCAATATGACCTGATGGCTTACGACCATAAGGCAGATGGCAGTCAATTGGAGACCGAGCCGTTCCGTGTGAGCATGGCGGACGAGATCCATTTCGAGCCGGAGGCAGAGATGTTGCATGCCGAATATCTTTATTATAATAAGGCTTACACGGACGTGGAACTGGAGGGCGGACAGTGGTACACTTTGGCTTCGCCCTTGCAGGAAGTGGTGGCCGGGGATTTCTATACGAAACGGAGCGGGCGAGAGGATGCCGGATACTTTACGGGAATTTCGTTCGACGGCTCGGAGAACGACCGTTTCTCCCCGTCGTTCTACCAACGGGCGTGGAAGGATGATGCGGAGACGGTTCCGCTGCAAACGCGGCAAGACGGCGTGAAAAATGTGGCTGTGGCCGGAAACTGGAGTGCGCTTTACAACGACGTGGACGAGCGTTATCCTTCGGGGTGGGGCTTCTCGTTGAAAGTGCAGGACCTTGCGGACGAGGCCGGAGGCAAAGTGTTGGTGCGCTTGCCTAAGAAGGATGATTCTTACCTGTACTACAGCCGGGACGGCGCGGTGTCTGGACATACGACCGGAATAAGAAGGAACGAGTCCGCTGTGGGTAAACTGAAGTCGGATAGTTTGTTCGTGAGGAAACTTACACCGGATTATGGTTGGGGGAGTACTGTGGATGGGGCACTCGAAGTAGGGCTTGGGACTTCTGCCGCAGGTGGTTATTACTTGGTGGGCAACCCGTTCATGTCGCATTTGGACGTGGCCGAGTTCCTGACGGTCAACAGCGATGTCTTGGAACGGAAATATTGGTATGTGGAGAACGGAGTGCAGGATGCGGCCGTGGCCGCTGCGCAGGGCGGTCAAGGATGGATTTCTGTGGCGGAAGGTGCATCGGGTGCTGCCCTTGTGCCTCCCATGCGTTCTTTCTTTGTGAAGAAAGCGGAGAACGCCGCAGGCCGTACGGTGAAATTCACGGCGGGCATGCAGGCCTTTGCGCCGGAAGCAGCCGGAGGGAATGTCAATGCCAACCTGTTGCACCTGACGGCCACGACGGAAGACGGGCGCGAGAGCCATGCCGTGGTGGCCTATGCGGATGGATCCTCCGAGAGCTATGTTTCAGGTGAGGATGCCGAACTCTTCCTCGACTCCAACTTGGGCGATGTGCCTTTCGTCTACACTGTGGGCGGCACGCAGGCCCTGAGTGTCAACGTGACCCCGGCTACGAAACGGATACCGTTGGGCGTGCACGGTGCGGAGGACGAGGCGGTGGCCTTGCGTTTCGAGGGTACTGACGTTTGTAACGGGGCAGAGCTATACGATGCGCTGACGCAGGTTCGTACCGCACTTTACGACGGTATGGAAATCACGGTGCGCACGAACGAGGACGGGCGTTATTACATCGTGCCTGCGGGGACGGGGCTTGAAAAGGAAAAAGAAGCCGGTGATGAGTTTGCGGTCTATTCCGTGCGTTCCGGTGAAGTGGTCGTGGCTTCGTCTGTGGGCAGTCTGGCTTCGGTGAAGGTCTATACGGTCGGTGGTGTGCTGATGGCGGAGGAAACATGTGCGGAAGGTACAACCATGTGCAGGCTGGCCGTGAAAGGAAATGAGAATTATGTGGTGCAAGTGACGAATGTCTACGGAAAGAAAGCCGATGTGAAACTCCACGTGAAATAACATGAATATGTTTAAGGGGAAAGTATGTTTTTTCCCCATATAAGTAAAAGCCTCCCTACGTTATAAAACGTGGGAGGCTTTTTGGGCTGTATAACCATGCGATAACAATGTGGGTCAAATCAGTATCATGCCGGCTTCCTTGCATTCCCGGCGCATTTCTTCAGGCCAGATGCTCGATTGGGTTTCGCCTACATGTGCTTTGTGGAGCAGCACCATACACAGGCGGCTTTGCCCTATGCCGCCACCGATGGATTGGGGCAGAGTACCATCGAGCAGCCGACGGTGGAAATAAAGGTTCTTACGGTCTTCTTTTCCGCTCAGTTGCAGTTGTCGAAGTAAAGCTTCTTGGTCTACGCGGATGCCCATAGAGGAAAGTTCGATGGCGCGGCCCAATATGGGATACCAGATGAGCAGGTCTCCGTTCAGTCCGGCCAAGCCGGTACGTTCGTCAGTAGTGGAGTAATCGTCGTAATCCGGAGCACGTAAGTCATGCTCTTTTCCGTCGCCCAGCTTCCCGCCGATGCCGATAATGAATACGGCACCGTACTCCCGGCAGATGGCATCCTCACGTTCTTTCGGGGTGAGGTCGGGATAACGCTGGCGAAGTTCCTCGGCATGTATGAAATGTATGTCCTCCGGCAGGAATGCTTTCAATTGTGGGTAGGTCTCGCAAATAAAGAATTCCGTGCGTAGGATGGCATTGTAAATGCGGTTGACGATTTTTTTCAGGTATTCCGTGTTGCGACAGTGGGACGGCATGACACGTTCCCAATCCCACTGGTCTACGTAAAGCGAATGCAGGTTGTCCATTTCTTCGTCCGCACGGATGGCGTTCATGTCGGTGATGATGCCATATCCCGGTTCCACATTATACTCAGCCAGTGTGACCCGTTTCCATTTGGCCAGCGAGTGAACCACCTCCGCTTGTGCCTCGTTCATGTCTTTGATGGGGAAAGTGACAGGACGTTCCACTCCGTTCAGGTCATCGTTCATTCCTAACCCTTTGAGTACGAATAGGGGAGCAGTTACCCTGCGTAAACGCAGTTCGGTGGATATGCTACTCAGGAAGAAGTCTTTTATTTTCTTAATGGCAATTTCTGTCTGCTGCAAATCCAACAGCGCATGATAGTTTTTCGGTTTGATTAAATGACTCATTGCTTTATGACGTTTATTGATTTCTTTCAGAATGTTCTGCAAAGATAGCGTATTTTTGTTAACGTGGAAGCGGATAAAGTGTTTTTTGTGTCTATATGATAATTTTTATTCTACGGATTAATTTTTTGAAATAGTTTGGTGCGTCTTTGTTTTTTTCTTAATTTTGCATCGTTTTTAAGGCTCCGTAGCTTAGCTGTATAGAGCGTCAGATTCCGGTTCTGAAGGTCGAGGGTTAGAATCCCTCCGGGGTCACGAGAAAAATCCCTAAGTATATAATTAATAAATACTTAGGGATTTTTGTTTGTGAATTTTGCCTGCGTTCTACCTACCAACTCGAATAATCCACCTTTTTGGGCGTTTCAATAGATAGAGGGATTGGTATTCTTTCAGATGCCCGTTCTTGTTAAATTCAAATAGAGGAAATCTCCTTTAGATAGGATGGGATTTTGCCATGAAAAAACGGATGGCCAAACCGCCACCCGTAAACCTTTGAGAGCTGATAGCCCGTGTTACTGTTAAATCATGTGGTTGGCCTTTAACCACCGTTTGCCCGATGGGGTAAGGCACCAAATCAAGAACACCACGCAAGGCAAACCTATCGCAGACAATACAAAAATGGCTTCCATTATTTTTCCTCCTCTTTTTTATTACTTAATACCAACCCGGCTAAAAGGGTGGAACAGGCCACCAACAAGCCAAGCCCATAGATTAACATCTTGCTTTCGCCTAAGTCCTTAAACAAGGATGCAATTACTACACCCGTCAACACATATTTTGACACATCAATAAGATATGCGCCTAATTTCTCTTTCCACATATCGCAAATATAACATTTTATTCAATCCCTTGCAATGTTTTCACCTCCTTTTGCTCGTCTGTCAACCTTATACTAATATTAAAACTTTTCTCACAATGAGGACAATGTATAATTTCTCTTTGGGTTTATCAAAGAGTTCTGTTAAATACATGTTTTCTCACATGAAAGGTTTGACTATCTCAACTCTCATTCCAAGTGCATTTATTATTCTGTAAAAAGTAGATACGCTTGGCGTAATCATTTCTTTTTCGATCCGTGATATGTAGGACTTTGTGGCATTTATACGTTCGGCAAGTTCCGACTGTGTCATTTGGGCTTCTTTCCTTGCGTTAAGGAGTATTTGGCTGGTGTAGAAAGCGTATGCTTCTTCATCGAACTTAGTTCGTTCTGTGGTTCCCAGTTTTCCGTATCTTTGTTCAAGAACCGCACTGTAATCACTTGTTTTATGATTGTTTGTCTCCATAATATGCCTCCTTTATTTTTAATGCCTTTTCAATTTCTGATTGTGGTGTTTTCAGTGTCTTCTTCTGAAATCCATTGAAGAGGACAACTATTTTGGCCTTCGTCGAAGATGAAGAATACCCGATAAATATTACTGCTATATTCCATACGTAATTCATATAATCCGTCACGCAAGAATTTTATGAACTTTACGGGCAACTTATCTTCTATTTCAAGCAAAGAGATAATATAATCCAGCTTTTTCAGTTCCTTATCCGTCAAAGTGGAGATGAATCTCTCAAAATATCCGCCGTATGTTATGATTTTACGTTTATATAGCAAAGATAGTAGAAGTTTCAATATGATACAACTTTTAAGGCACAAAAAAGCCCAAGCCTTTTTATGTGTTTTGTATTTGGGGATTTTTGTATGTTTTCGTTTTCTGCTTTCCAACGGGGTCAGACTAAAAAAGATAGCCGTCTTTCACAAGACAGCTACCTTTACATTAACCTAATTTCAATAATGAAAAACAATTCTTATTCCGTTCATGCTCGCTTGCATGATTGCTCTCTTAGTAAGAGAGCAATTGATATATCCATTGCGCTAATTTATAGAGATTTATGTTTTCGGATGGAACGATTTCATCAACATTTGGAAGCGTTTTCGAACGAAAAAAACAATCCTATATTTTGCAGGTTCGCTGATTTTGCTTAATTTTGTCGGTGAAGAAGGTTTTTTATTCCACTTGTATATCTCTTACTAAGAGATATATTTTTTTCTCCCTGATAGATAGTATTTTGTATTTTTTTGATGCCTGCTTGTTTTTGTTTGACCTGAAGGACGGGGTTAGGTGTTTAGGTATTTATAGAAAACCGGTTTGTAACGCCTGAAAAGTTGTAGTATTTTCTCTGTATATAAGGACTGGGGTGTGGGTTCCGGCTCCCGGATGAGATGTTCGATAAGTAAGTTGACATTATGGGCCCAGAAAATGAATGTACGGTTGGGGTGGAAGGTCGAACTGAATTCTAATAAACGGTCCAAATAGAAACTGGTGGAGATAATACCGGCTCCGGCACACATGGCATCGTAGGCATTGCATTCCTGTTCTATATGCGCCGGAACCATCAAGACAGGCTTGCCCATGTAAATAGCTTCGCAGATAGATTCGAATCCGGCCGTACTGGCATAGGCACGACATCCGCTCATTTGTTTCAGGAAGGCGTGGTCGTCCAACGGATAGAAACTCAGCGTGTCGTCGATGTGGCAGACTTTCGTTTCGTTTTTGCGGTCCCAAAAGAAACGAAGAGGAATGTGGGGATACGCTTTATGCCAGGCCATGACTTGGGACGAGAATCCGGAATTCACCATGTAACCATGGATGTAATGGCCTTCGGATACCGTTTGTTGCAGAACTTCTTTGCGCAAGAGAGGGGGGACGACGTAGATACGTTGCTTTTTATCATCGGCCATCCTGCTGAAAGAAAGAGCCAGCATACGGTCTGAACCGATAGCCGTAAGCCGTGTGAACATTTTCAGAAGTCCGAGTTGAGTACGGTTTACCCGAGGAAAACGAAAGTCTTTGTGGAGGAAAAGATATTGGTGTCCGATACATATCTGTCGGGTTTCAGGACGACAGAACAGGTAGGTCAGTCCGGTCAGCAGTTCGTAAAAGTTGACCACGATGTCCGCGCCGGAGGCTTTGATGCGTCGGCGGATGAACAGGATGCTTCGGGAGAATGCCGGCAAGCGCACGATATTATAAAGTATGCTTCCCGTCAGGTTATTTTTACGGTTGGCTGGGGTAGGCAGGAAGTTCGGACTCTCGAAACGACTGAGGGGAGCTTTGAGTTTTTGCCGGAAAAATGTCGGTAGTTCCCGGTTACGGCTCTTGCCGACAAGTACTTCTACGACCTCATGCCCTTCGCGTAGCAGATGTTCTTCGAGGGTGAGAGCTTGCGTCAGGTGTCCCCTTCCTTCTCCTTGCACGATAAACAGGAATTTCATGAGGCTATGGTCAGTAAATTGGTGGCCGGTGTGTCTTGCGGGAGGCTGTCGGCGATGTCCGTATAGAAAATGATGTTCCAATGTCCGTCTTCATCTTCGGCCAGTGCGGAAAGGGTCTCCACCCAGTCGCCGGAATTGAGGTAATGTATGCCTTCGTATTCGGTATTATCCGGATGATGGATGTGTCCGCAAATGATTCCGTCGTATTTGCGGGCACGGGCAAATTCGGCCAAGGTGTGCTCGAAGTCCGAAATATAGTTGACGGCAGACTTCACTTTTTGTTTTACATGCTGCGAAAGCGAATAATAAGGTTTGCCGTGTCGTACGCGGTAACGGTTGTAGAAACTGTTGAAAGCCAACAGGAGAGTATAGCCGAGGTCACCCAACAGGGCGAGCCATTTCATTTGTGTCGTGACCCGGTCGAATATATCACCGTGAGTGACGAAGTAACGTTTGCCGCCGCTTTCCAGTTCATAGTCTTTCACGATGCGGAGGTTGGCGAACGTGAGAGGAGCCAGATTGTCCAGAAAATCGTCGTGGTTCCCGCGGACGTAGATGATTTCGGTGCCTTGGCGTTCCATCATTTTCATCAGTACTTTAAAGAAACGGGTGTGTCGGGGCTGCCATTTTCTCGTACCGCCTTTTTTCAGATGCCATCCGTCAATGATGTCGCCGTTGAGAATCAGGCGGTCGCAATCGACGTGGCTCAGGAAATGGCTGACTTCTTCTGTTTTGGAATGCGAGGTACCCAAATGAATGTCGGAGAGCACGAGCGTGCGGTAATGCCTTCTTTGTTCCATGTGCTTCTGTTTTTTTAGGACGCTACAAAGTTAGGCGTGGGATATGACAACCCGGTTTCTTTTTGGTGAGAATACGGTAACAAAGCGAAAAGAGACTTATTCCGTCGGGAACGAGTCTCTCTTTCGAACAGTTGAATATTGAGGTTAATGTTGGATAGTCTTTTTATGTCCTACGATGTAAATGCCTTTAGACAATCCCCTTGTGGCTTGCTCAGTGGGGACATTGCTACGCAATTTCATGCCTTGCAGGTTGTACACATCGACATTTTCTGTATCCGCTTCACCGAGGATCCCCGATACGTCGTTTATGATTTCGTCTTTGCTGTATAGTTTTACCTGATCGATGTATAGGCGGGTGTTGTAGGCAGCTCCTACTCCGGCTGTGGTTTCGAGTCCCATGCTGACGGTCACCTGCGTTTCCGTCTCAAGCGAAAAAGGGCATTCCACAGTTTCCCAATGGTTGGCTAACCGGGGATATTTGTATATTTCCGTGTCGTCGAAACGGATGCCGCAACGGGAATAATTGAGGTTGTCGCCAGTCGTGGCGATGGTGTAATCGTTGATGTGCCGCATTTCGTTGGCGCACACGTATTGTGCCAGAAAACTCAATTTGTATTCGCCTTTGGGCAAGGTGAAGGTTTGCGAGATGCTGTTATTGCCGCTGTCCCAGGAGTTCAGGATGCTCAGGCAGCGTTTGCCGCAGGCATCATCCGTGGCGGGAGCCGCCATGATACTGGCCGAGTTGCCCACGTTGGACGGAGATACGCAATACATGGTGGTGCTGTAAGGCATGGAATACAGTACGGCGAAGTTGGAGCCGCCTTTCAATCCGTTGCCGGGTGTCCAACCTTGGATGGGCAGGACTTGCGGCCATTTGCTGTCGGCAGCTTTGACCATATTGACGTAGCAAGGATCGTAGACCACTCCGTTCAATGTCACTTTGCTTTCCGTTCCATAGGTCTGGTCTTCTTCAAAACCGGGATTGGAGAGAAACTGTGCGGTGACATCGAAAAACTCCTCCTGTTCTTCTTTGAGGTCTACGGTTTCGATGAGGATTTCGTTTCCGACAGCTTTGACGGATACACAAGATTCATGTTCCACAGTGACCGGTGCGGTCAGTTTATTCCCGTCAGCCCAAATCGTGACTTGGGCTTGTTGCTTTTGTCCGCTATAATTATAGAGGTAGGCACCGCAAGAGTCGTTTTCCATCTGTCGGGCGGAAAGTCCGTCGCCTTGGATGAATACACGGAGCGTATTGGCCACGCTGTGGTTCACGTCGCAGCGGAATGTGGCCGTGGCGCCTTGCCCGTTGACGGCAGTCATTTCCGTGAAGACCGGTGCTCCGTCTGGCAAAAGGATGTCTTTCAGGGTGCAGGCCGTTTCTCCGAGATAGTTGCTCAACAGTAGATAACGCGCACTGTCAGGGTCGCTGACGATGACGCCGTTCCAACCTTCGGCTACTTGTGCCGTCAGGGACAGTACGTCAGCGGCCAACTGTTCCGTGTCGGCCGAGTCCACATTACTATAATATATAATGTGTCGGCGGTCTACGATGCTTCCGTTGCTGAAGCTACGTCCGTCGGCCGAATAAACCGGATAAATCTTGGACAGGAAGATGGAACTGTTCAGTTCACGGTCTCCGAAGGCGATGGACTTGTCGGTGGTCGTGTTCACGATTCCTACCTCATTGTCGATATTGACCCAATTTCCCATGAATGATTTCAACTGGCTGCCATCGGTTTGCAGGCGTCCTTTGCTATGGTAGAGTGTACGTTTCTCTTTGGTGAACGGATCGGTGCTGATGGCCATCAGACCGCCTTTCTCTTCGGTAATGGTTCCATTGGTTTTGCCCACTACGTAATCCATGTAGATGAAAGCATTGCCCGGAGTGGAGAAGAGAGTGAAGTTGTTTTCCAGACTGTTTCCGTTGGTCATCAACTTGCCGTTCATGGTGTAACTGTTCCCGTTCAGGTCGTAGATACCGCTGATGACGGGCGAGGCATCTGTGGCCTTGCCGCTTACGGTGTACCAACCCAGAATGTTTCCCGTGTTGTTCTTCTTATAGGGCACGATGATTTTGTTTTTGTCAGGCTTGTTGGACGCGATATATCCGGTATAGCTCTTCAGTCCGTTGCTCCACGAGAATACGCTGAAACGGTCGGGCGTATTGGCTCGTACTATGTTTTGCGGGGTGAAGATGTAGGCTTGTTCCTGCGATTGGCTGAAGTCTTTCCAGGATGTGGCCTGTATGTCGGCCGTAGAAGCCAGTTCATGCATTAGGTAAGTCATCATGACGCGATGTCCTTCCACACCCATACGTCGTGGGCCGATGTCGCTGTTGAGCAACCAGCTTCCGTCCTGTGTCGTGCTCTGGCGGGCCTTGATATGTTTGTAAGCCAGATTTTCCAGCATCAGAGCATTTGGGTCGCGCAGGAAACAGGCCGCCGTGGTGTAGCTGGTGATTTGGTCGTAGAGGAACATGCTCCAGTCGTTGCCGTTCGGCATAGCCAGTTCTCCATCGGCCAACGCCAGACGGCAGAGCACTTCGTCCATGACTTTCTGGTTGTTGTGCATCAAGGCGTTGGTCTTCCATTTCGGGTTTCCTCCTTGGAACAGATGGAGAGCCAGATGGGATTCGCCCAGCTCCTGCATCACGACATTCTGGTAAGAAGTATGAAAGTAATTGTGGTTTTGCAATGTATAGTCGTCATACAGGTTTTTGCCGATGTACAGGTCTTGTACGGTGGTCTCGTCATATTCGGGGTCGATGACCGTAGTGTTTTGGGCGTCATCGACGTGCGAATAGCAATTGATGGCAAACGCACGCAGGCGGTCGAACCATTTGGGGGCCAGTGCATCGTCGGGGTATAGCCCCAAAGCACAGGACAAGATGTTGGTTTCCCAACCGTTTTCTTCGGCTTTCGTATCGCCGTTGTACCCCGTGGGAATGCTGCGCTCCAGTTCGTAATTGCATTCCGCCTTGATCATGTTGTAAATATAAGTCTTTTGGTTCTCGTTTAATTCTTCGTTCAGGAAGTAAGAGGCGTATGCCAATGACGTGGCCCAAAGCGAACTTTCCCATACGTGGTCGGCATTGCTGACAGAGCCCCAATATTTGTTGTCCGAAGTAATTTTGGATTTATTGGCTTTATGGGTGGAATAACCGAAGATGAGCGACTTCACAGCCATGTCCTTCACCATGTCCCAAGTGACGCCTTCCGGAAGGGTGACTTTACCTTTGCCATATTTACAAAGGAAAGCGCAAATCATGGAAAAGTCGGCATTTGTGCGCACTCCGTCCTCGTTGCTTTGCCCGGCACTGTTCGCCTTGAAATACCCGCAAGTTTCCCCTTTACTGTTGGGTGCCGCGCAGTCGTACCATATATTATGGGCGTATGTCAGAGAGTTGGCCAACATTTGTAACAGATCCTGCTGCATGGCAGATTCTTCCACGAATTCATGGGATATGACACCTTCGGTGGGGGAGGACACTTGGTCTTCCGTGCCGCCTTCAATACTCGGTGCGTTGGGGTCGAGGCTGCCCTCCGGCAGTTGCGTCAGCGTAAAATGGTCGTATGCGATGCAGCTTCCGCCGTTGCCCCAACTCATTTGTGCCGACAGAGTAATGGCGGATTCTTCCTCCAGTTTGAATTTCAAAGAATTTTCCGTCCATGAGGAAGTTCCCATGATGCCTGCGCTTCCGTTCGTGCAGGTTATCGTCAGTTTATCCAGCGATTTCAATGCTTCGTCGCTGACTGTGACGGTCGCACTGGTCGCGGCATTGTTGGCGGCAAAAGCCTTACTGAAGAATTTCAGTTCGTATTCTCCGGCCGGCAAGGGTGTGGATGTAGTTTGCCGCATTTCCGAATTCGCACTGCCCCAACCGAAACGTTGGTAGTAGGCAAATTCTCCGTTGGCTGCTTCCGTTTTGCCGAAACCGTTGTCCGTGGCACATTCCTTGTTGATGAGAAGTGCTTTTCCAGGACTGGTGGTTTGCCATCCTTTGGGCGACAGGTTCCATCCCCGCAGTCCTTCGTCGCCTTCATAAATCGCGTCGGGGGAATCCTGTGTACACGCCGTTGCGTCCTCTTCGAAAGAGGGATTGGCCAAATAAATGGATGTGATATCCTGTTGTCCGTATGTAGCCGCACAACCGAGTAACATGCTGTAAAATCCTAATACAGTTCCTTTCATGGTTTCATTATTGATGAGGTCAATTATTTGGTGTCAAATATACAATAAAAGTGTGCGTGCACAAAAAATAAATCTATTTATTTTAGAGAAAATCGCCTTATCATGTTTTATAACATAAAAAAAGGACAAAAAAGTAGTCCTTTATTGCGAAAAACTGTAGGATTGATTAATTTTACGACTTAGATTAAACGAATGATGAATTATGGAACTGATAGAACGATTTTTGAAATACGTGAGTTTTGACACGCAGTCGAGTGAAGAAGGAGAAGGTTGTCCGAGTACTGACAAGCAGATGGTGTTTGCGCGATATTTGGAGAACGAATTGAAAGCGATAGGGCTTGAGGAGGTGTCGTTGGACGAACATGGATATTTGTACGCCACGTTGCCTGCAAACACGGAACGCGAAGTGCCTACAATCGGCTTTATAGCTCATATCGATACTTCGCCGGATTACTCGGGAAAGGATGTGAAGCCGCGAATCGTGGAGCAATACGATGGTGGGGACATTGTATTGTGCGCTGAAGAGGGAATTGTCACCTCGCCGAAGCAATTTCCCGAATTGTCTGACCATGTGGGAGAGGATTTGATTGTCACGGACGGCCATACCTTGTTGGGAGCTGACGACAAAGCCGGTATTGCGGAAATCATACAGGCTATGGTCTACCTTCGGGAACATCCGGAAATCAAGCATGGCCGAATCAGGGTGGGCTTTAATCCCGATGAAGAAATTGGTATGGGAGCGCATCTTTTTGATGTGGAGAAGTTCGGCTGCGAGTGGGCTTATACTATGGATGGCGGAGAAGTCGGTGAACTGGAGTTCGAGAATTTCAACGCTGCGGTGGCCAAGGTGACGGTGAGAGGGCTGAACGTGCATCCCGGATATGCCAAAGGCAAGATGAGGAATTCCATGTTGGTGGCGGCCGAGTTCATCCGCAGAATGCCTTCGGACGAAACCCCGCAAACCACGGAAGGCTATGAAGGCTTCTACCACCTGACGGGTATGAAAGGTACGGTGGAGGAAACCGTCTTGTCTTATATCATACGCGACCACGACCGGCAGAAGTTTGAAAACCGTAAGGCATTCGTGCGGCAGTTGGCGGAAGAACTGAATGCGGAAAACGGGGAGGGTACGGTGACGGTCGAGGTGCGTGACCAATATTACAACATGCGCGAGAAGGTGGAGCCGGTGATGCATATCATCGACATTGCGAAGAAAGCCATCGAGGCATCCGGCGTGGAATGTCGGGTGAAGGCGATTCGTGGGGGAACAGACGGGGCGCAGCTTTCATTCAAAGGATTGCCGTGCCCTAACATCTTTGCCGGGGGACTGAATTTTCACGGGCGTCATGAGTTTGTTCCTGTACAAAGTATGGAAAAGGCGATGATGACCATTGTGAAGATAGCAGAGTTGACGGCCTTAAGATAGTAGAAAATGGAACAGATTCCGACGTTGATTCAAGATTTGGCGTTGATCTTGCTGATTGCCGCTGTGGTTTCCCTTTTATTCAAGTGGTTGAAGCAGCCGGTAGTCTTAGGGTATATTGTGGCGGGTTTTATTGCGGGACCTCATTTCATTTATACCCCGTCAGTACATGATTCGGGCAGTATCGACATTTGGGCACAAATCGGTGTCATAATCTTGTTGTTTACGTTGGGATTGGAGTTCAGTTTCAAGAAAATACTCAAAATGGGGGCGGCACCGGTCATTGCCGCCCTTACCATTATATTCTGCATGATGTTTCTGGGCACGTCCGTCGGGCATCTGTTCGGATGGAAGAGCATGGATTGTATCTATCTGGGCGGAATGTTGGCCATGTCCTCCACTACCATTATATACAAGGCTTTTCAGGACTTGGGTGTTTTGCAGAAGAAGTTTGCGGGAGTCGTGCTCAGCGTGCTGATACTGGAGGACATACTGGCCATTGTGTTGATGGTGATGTTGTCCACTTTGGCCGTGAGCCATAATATAGAAGGAGAGGAACTGATAGAAGGATTGCTCCGTTTGGGCTTTTTCCTGATACTTTGGTTTGTGGTCGGATTATACCTCATACCTATTATATTAAGGAAAAACCGGAAGTTCCTGAATAGCGAGACCTTGTTGATCGTGTCGTTGGCGCTTTGCTTCGTCATGGCCGTGGTGGCTGTGGAGTCGGGTTTTAGTGCGGCGTTCGGTGCCTTTGTGGTAGGTTCCATCTTGGCCGAGACGGTAGAAGCCGAGCGGATAGAAAAACTGGTGGCTCCGGTGAAGGATTTGTTCGGTGCCATCTTCTTCGTGTCTGTGGGGATGTTGGTAGACCCGGAAGTATTGATTGAGTATGCCTGGCCGATAGCGGCCTTGACCTTGACCATTATCGTGGGGCAAGCTTTTTTCGGGACGTTCGGTTTCGTATTGGCCGGGCAGCCGTTGAAAGAGGCGATGAAGTGCGGTTTCAGTATGTCGCAAATCGGGGAATTTGCTTTTATCATCGCTTCTTTGGGGATGTCGCTCGGCGTGACGAGCCATTATCTCTATCCTATTGTAGTAGCCGTTTCCGTAGTGACGACTTTCACTACGCCTTATATGCTGAAAGCCTCCGGTCCGGCTTATTGCTGGTTGTGCCGCGTGTTGCCCCACGGTTGGGTGGCGTGGTTGGAACGCTATACGCCGGGCACGGTGGTGCAGAGCCATTCCGGGAATTGGAAGAAACTGATTTCCGCCATGTTGAGGCAGATTGTGGTCTTCACGATTCTTTCCGTGACGGTCATTGCGCTGTCTTTCCGTTTTTTGTTACCCTTTACCCGAGAGATACTGCCCCATTGGTGGGCGAATGCGCTTTGCGGAGTCGTCACGCTGCTTTGCATCGCTCCTTTTTTGCGGGGTATCATGGCACGAGGCCGCCGTTCGTCTTTGTTTCAGGCCTTGTGGAAGGAAAGCCGTTACAACCGTTTGCCGCTGGTCTTTACGCTCATTGTAAGGGCGGTGGTGGTCTGTATGCTCATTTTTTATATCATCCGCTTTTTAGTGCCGTTTGCCGACCCCTTGTTGCTGCTATTGGCCCTGTTGATTGTCGGGGGTATCTCCTTGTCCAGTCCGTTGCGCCGGAATTCCATCCGGATGGAGAAAGTCTTTATGGACAATCTGCATAGCCGGGACATGCTGGCGCGTCGCGATGGTAAAGTGCAGCCCGGTTATGCCGAACGGCTGCTGTCTAAGGATTTGCATCTGGCAGACTTTGAAGTTCCGGAAGAGTCTATTTGGGGAGGCCGTTTACTGGGTGATTTAAAATTAGGGCAACGTTATGAGGTCAACGTCGTTTCCATTATTCGCGGAACGCACTATATGAATATTCCCAACGGCAATGACCGTATTTATCCTCGCGACCATATTCAGGTGATAGGTACGGACGAACAGATAGAACGTTTTTCCGGTGCATTGGCGAATACGGTCATTGTAGAGGCGGAATATCAGGACCGTGAGATGCAGTTGAAACAGTTCCTGATTACCGAGGTGTCCGGATTCGTAGGGGTGAAAATAAAAAACAGTGGCATCCGCGACCGGTACCACTGTATGATTGTAGGTATTGAGACCCCCGACGGCATATTGGAGAAGCCGGAGGCCGAAAGGGTTTTCCGTGTCGGAGACATCATTTGGCTTGTAGGAGAGAAGGAAGCCCTGTCCCGGCTTTTTTCCGGTAAGCCTTAATCGTCTTCCCCGCCTTCTTCGTCCTCGACATCGAAGTCGAACAACAGGTCGTCCAAATATTCGGGTGTGGTGAACTCCTCCAAGCTCCGGCGGTCTTTCTTCGTAGGGCGTCCGGTTCCACGGGCGCGGCCGACGAAACCGCTCAGGCGGCTCATCTCCAGAAGTTCGTATTGTTCCGGCGGAGTGACGTTTTCCAGTATTTCCGGAATCAGCTTGGCACCGACACGTTTTTCTATGGTCTGCTTGACCTTAAAAGAATAAGTGACAGGAGGTTTGCGCACTTCAATGACATCGCCGGGTTTGACGGTACGTGAAGGTTTCAGTTGTGCCCCCTTCATGGAAACCTGACCTTTCTTGCAGGCTGCGGCGGCCATCGAACGTGTCTTGAAGATGCGGGCGGCCCACAGCCACTTGTCTATTCTCGCTTCATTCATACGTTCTTCTACTTCTTGTTGAATTGGTTCATGGTAATCTGGATACCGGCCAGACAGAAGCTTTTTATCATTTCGCAAGCCAGTCCCACCCGTTCATCCATGGTTTTCAAGTCCTCTTCCGTGAATTGTCCCAGTACGAAGCCGATTTGTCCGCCCCGGGGGAAATCGTTACCGATGCCGAACCTCAGACGGGCGTATGCCTGTGTGCCTAAGACGGAGGCAATGTTTTTCAATCCGTTATGACCGGCATCACTTCCGCTTGGTTTCATACGCAGGGCACCGAACGGGAGAGCCAAATCGTCCACGACCACCAGGATACGTTCAAGAGGAACGTTCTCTTTGTTCATCCAGTACCTGACGGCGTTTCCGCTCAAGTTCATGTAGGTGGACGGTTTCAAAAGCACCAGTTGCTGCCCTTTCAGCGAGAGGGAAGCCACAGCGCCGTAGCGTTTGTCCTCAAAAACAAGATTGGACGCCTTAGCCAAGGCGTCCAATACTCTAAAACCTATATTGTGACGGGTTCCGGCATATTCGCTTCCGATATTGCCTAAACCGACAATTAAGTATTTCATTCGCAGTTTATGGATTAATTGTCAGCAGATGCGGCAGATCTTGCACCACGCGTCATCTTAACCTGGCAAACGACAACTTCTTTGCTGGTAACCAATTCCAAACCTTCGAAATGCAGTTCGCCGACTTTGATAGTCTTGCCCAGACCCAAGCTCGTCACGTCGATGTTCAGGCGTTCGGGGATATTGGTATAAACAGCTTTTACTTTCAATTTACGTACGGATGCAGCCAGACGACCACCGGCTTTCACACCTTCAGCCAAACCGTTCAGTTTGATGGGCACTTCCATCACGATGGGCTTCGTGTCGGTGATTTCATAAAAATCCACGTGCAGTACGTTATCTTTTACGGGGTGGAACTGAATTTCTTTCAGAATGGCTTTGCACTCTTTACCGTCGATGTTCAGGTTTACGGCATAGATGTCCGGAGAATAAATCAGATTGCGCAGTTCGTCGTTTGTTACGGTGAAGGGCAATGCGACCGGTGCACCGTTTTCGTCTTTTGCTTCTCCATACAAGTTACAGGGTACGGCGTTAGCTTTACGGATTTCACGCGCAGCCTTTTTGCCGAATGCAGCTCTGGCTGTACCTTTTACATTAATTTCTTTCATTGCATTAATTTTTTTGTGTTACTCTAAATTAAGTGATTTATGCTTAATCTCACCATCACACGATGTGTGCATCTTTCGATGATGCTGAAAAGCGGTGCAAAATTACGGCTTTTCATCGGAATGGCCAAATGTTGCGGGCGTTTTTTCATATTTCCGCCACGCGGTACCGGTTTCCATAATGCGTGTGCACTTTCTGCACCCCTGCGGCTACGAGGGCTTGAGCTAGCTTGGGCAGCGTTATGCCTGCCATCGCTCCGGGTTCCAACCGTCGCAGCCGTGCGAATATCTCGGGCAGCGAAAGCGGGCGTACCTTCTCGCCTGGCTGAGCCGCACGATAGTAACGGTGTAATACCTCCCCGGCCGGGCAGATGCGGTAGAAAGCCGCGTTGTGCAGCCTCAGGGCGTTCTCTTCCCCGTGGCTGAACCAGTACCGTTCCCCGTTTTCCAGTTCCGCTTTCAGTTGGGCGTAGATTTGCGCATGGTCGATGCCCGTGCAGTCGATGGGATGCTCCACGAGCACGCAGATGAACCTACGGCTTCCCGAAGGGTCGGAAAGCAGTTCCCGTGAGTTGGACGTGCCGATGAAGGAGGCGATGCGCGGCAGGGCTTGGCTGTGCCGCCGGTACGCCTTGCGCAGGTTGAGGGCGGAGAGCTGCATGAGGTTCTTCAGGAGCGGGTGTTTCTTCTCGGGTATGCGGTCGAACTCATCCAGGTTCAGCAGACCCATCTCGGTGAGCTGTCGTTCCACCTTGTCGGGACGCGCGAGGTCCACGCTGTCGGTGTAGTAGGCCTGCAACTCTGGTGGCAGCAGGGCGCGGCAGAAGGTGGACTTTCCCAGTCCTTGTTCGTCGCTGACGAGCAGAGGCGCGGTGCTATGTGCGTGCAGCCCGTCGGAGAGTCCGGCCCATTGTGCGGCCAATCCGAGCATCCACCGGTGGAAGGTTTGTATCCACAGGGGACTGTCCGACACACGGGTGGCCAGGTCGTGCAGTCGGTCACGCCCGTCCCATGTCGGGAGCCGTTGGAAATACTGCCGGAAGGGATGGTATTCCCGTACATCAGCGGAGTGCACCATGCGTGCCACGTCGCGGTCCCAGCAGTCGATGCCGTGGCGGTGTGCTTCGAGGCAGATGGCATTCAGGTCGCGTTCCGTAGCGGGCCGGAATGTCCCGTTTCCCTTATCAGACAGGCGGCAGAACTCCGTGGCTTCTGTGAGCACGTTGAAGCGGAACTCGTATCGTTCGGCGAGGAAGCCACCGAGGGCGGATTCGAGGTTGGCGGCTTTCGGGAGTGTTTCCGCCTGCGGTGTGGCGACGTGGGTCGTACCCATCGTCTTTCTTGCCGTTCGTTTTTCGTTCCACCGCCTTACGGCATTATGTGCAATCCTTTTGAAATCCATAGTAGCTGTGTTTAGGGTCTGTTTTCTGCCTGCAAATATACGACATGAAAAAGCCCTTGTCAAGCCCTTCACCATAACCCTATTGATTACCAGTCGGTTTACATTTGTAAATCGGAATCTGTATGCTGTGTATCATTTCCCGGTGAAATCCCAGTGAAGGATGTAAAGACAGAAAGTTCACCTTAAAACGTTGATATAGAAGAGGTATGAAGGAAGCGAACCTTTTCGGGTGAAAAACCGTTTGTGGGAGGTGGAGAAGCGGAGAATACTCTCCGGAAAACACCCACATCTCCTTTTTATCTGGTGTTCGGCACGGTAAAGCTCGTAAAGCGGATGTCGGCATATCTGAAAATCGTTCTCAGTAGATTGAAAAATCGTTTGGCTTAGAACGGAAAATCGTTTGGCGCAGATTGTACGGGGCATATCGTAGAGTAAAATATTTATAGTATTTAAAAATATTCTAATAAGTATTATATCGAATAAGGTTTTAAGATATTGTTTATATAGCGTAAGATTATATATCTTTGCATACAAACTGATGATATTAAAGATAAAAGATAGATAACAATATGATAACCGGCGATATAAAACAAAAGGTGGATGCTGTGTGGCAGACATTCTGGAACAAAGGGTTTACCAACACTTCGGCAATATTTGAGCAGATAACCTATTTGCTCTTTATGAAGATGCTCGATGACAAACAGTTGGAAAAGGAAGCAATTGCCAATCTTATAGGCGATCTCCTGCTTAACCCTACGTTTCCAGATGGTATGTGGCACAATCCGACTACCGACCAAGATGTGCCATACAATGAAATGCGTTGGCACGTATTCAAGGAAATGGAGCCGACAAAGATGTTGAACCGGGTGCGCAACGATGTGTTTATCTTTTTGCGTTATGTGGGAAAAGAGGGGTCGGCTTATAGTAAAGCAATGGAAGATACTGTTTTTCAAATCACCGATGCCCGTTTTTTGTCACGTGTGATTGAGGGAATTGATGAAATTTCTTCCGATGGGGCGGACATGATGGGGGACGTGTATGAGTACATGCTCGGCATAATGGCGGCATCGGGCACTAACGGACAGTTCCGCACCCCTCGTCACATCATCCGTATGATGGTGGAACTGATGCGCCCAACTCTTGACGATACTATCTGCGACCCGGCTATGGGCTCTGCCGGTTTTATCATGGAAGCAGCCAAATACATTATAGAGCATCAAAGTGATGAATTGCTTAATATTGAAGAGAAGGAGCGTTTTCGCAAAGAGATATTTCATGGCTCGGACTCGGACGCTTCCATGCTCCGCATAGGCTGTATGAATATGATGCTTCACGATGTGGATGAGCCCAATCTGTACTATCGTAACTCGTTGTCGGACGAGAATGACGATACAAACCGCTATACCCTTTGTCTGGCCAATCCTCCGTTTGCAGGTAGCCTCGACACTGACGATATAGCGCATACGTTGAAAGCGGCTGTCAAGACCAAGAAAACCGAACTGCTGTTTCTTGCCTTGATGATGCGGATGCTTCAGTCGGGCGGTCGGTGTGCTTCCATCGTGCCGGACACGGTTCTCACAGGCGATGCACAAGCCTATAAGACGATACGCTCTGCATTGGTGGACAACCATTGCATGCAAGCCGTCATCACGATGCCTTCGGGGGTGTTCCAGCCTTACAGCGGGGTTTCCACCGCCATCATCATTTTTACGAAAACAGGTACAGGTGGAACTGACAAAGTCTGGTTTTACGATATGCGTGCCGATGGATTCTCGCTTACCACACAACGCACTCCACAGCCCGAACAAAACGATATTCCCGATGTCATCTCCCGTTTCCACAACCTCGAAGCGGAAACCGACCGCAGCCGCAAAGAGCAATCGTTCTTTGTTACTGCCGATGAGATTCGTGCCAACGGCTACGACCTCAGTTATAAACGTTATCACGAGGTGGAACGTGAAGCGGTTGAATACGAAGCTCCGGAAACGATTATCGCTCGAATGGAGAAAAGGCAGAAGACTATTGATGCAGCCTTTGCAGAGTTTAAGAAACTGGTAAATTCGTGAGGGTATGAAAGTGGATAAATCGAAATGGGTATCTTGTACGTTGGATAGTGTTTGCGATATTCAATTTGGAACACGTATTGTCAAAAAACAGACAGAAGCCGGGCAATATTATGTATATGGTGGAGGTGGCGCAACCTTTACCACAAAGAGTTATAATCGAGAAAACGCTATTACAGTATCTCGTTTTGCTCTTTCTAAGGAATGTACAAGATTTATTGAAGGTAAATTCTTTCTCAATGATAGTGGATTAACGCTTCATCCCAAAACTAATTTATTATTATTCCAATTTTTAAAATGGCATGTTTTTGCATTAAATGACAAAATATATTCATTAGCAAGAGGTGCCGCTCAAAAGAATTTAGATGTAAAGCGATTTTCAAAACTTCTTATTAAATTGCCTAAAAATAATGAGCAATGCACTATTGCCACAGAATTGGATACACTGCAAAAAATGATTGACGGCTACAAGGCGCAGATTGCCGACCTTGATGTCCTTGCGCAATCTATATTCGTTGATACCTTTGGTAATGTTGCGGTTAATGATAAATGTTGGGATATTATACAAATGGGGCAACTTGGCAACTTCAAAAATGGGTTAAACTATAGTAAGGGAGAGATAGGAAAGCCATTGAAAATAATAGGTGTTGGAGATTTCCAAAACATTAAATGTCTTTCTTCATTCGACAATATATCCTATATTAACATTGAAGACATTTCACAAGAATATTTGCTTCATAACGAAGATATTGTGTTTGTACGTTCAAATGGAAATAAAAATTTGGTGGGGAGATGTTTGGAAGTTTTTCCTAATAGCACAGAAGTAACATTCAGTGGGTTCTGCATTCGATTTAGGAAGTCAGTGGAGATTATAAATAAGTACCTGATAGCTACATTAACGGATATAGGATTTAAGAATACTCATATTTTGAAATCTAATGGTATTGGTATTCAGAATATAAACCAAAAACTATTAAGTAGTTTGCCTATACCCGTTCCTCCTATTGGTATGCAGAAAAAATATGCAGCCCAAGTCGAAGCCATCGAAAAACAGAAAGAGTTGATTCGCCAGCAATTAGCCGATGCAGAAACACTGATGAAAGAACGGATGCAATATTATTTCTCCTAAAACAAGACAATGGCATGAAAGAAATAGACAAGAAACTAATAGAGACCATCAGCCGGTATGCAGCTTCGGGGATAGACCAACAGGTTGCAAATCTTGAAAAAGACAGAATTTTACAGTATCAAGTTATCATGAATGATACTGTAAATGATACGGCAAGTGATATTGTAAATTAATTAAGTTATGAGGAACTTTGACATTATAAAAGACATAGACGGATTAGAAACAATCCACCGTTATTGTGCCATAGCAGAGGATTTTCAAGCGACTAATCCGATGATTTCGGCACAGCAGGCACGGCTGGCGCTGGAAACAATGGTTAAGACCGTTTACCGCCTGAAGGGGTGGCAAATAGGAGAACGTGCTTCGTTGCTTTCGCTCACCACCGATGAACGCTTCACGGCATTTGTAAATAGCGAAGACCTGATGAAACGCATCCACTATGTACGCAAAATCGGAAACAATGCAGCACACGCCAATGACGGATTTGTGGGACGACGGGAATCTTTCTTTGCCGTGCTGAACCTTTATTACATTGTGGGTTCTATCATGTTGGCTTGGCAGGTGATTGATACATTGCCTGACTTTGACAAAGAGTTGGTTCCTCAGTCGGCAAAAACGAGTACGCTTACCGTTGTTCCTCAACCCGACCAAGCACAAGCCGCTACCACGCAATCTGCTGATGCCTTGGCGCGGGCGGTGGGAGAAAGTTCCGATGCACAGCCTGCAACAGTGGAAGCCCGGCCTGTTGTAAACGACCTCTCGGAAGCGGAAACCCGAAAATTGTATATCGACCTGTTGCTTCACGAAGCAGGCTGGACGGTAACAGAACAGGTGGGAAAAATCGTTCCTCGTCAAGCCGGAATAGAGATAGAGGTGCAGGGTATGCCTAATGAGAGCGGTATGGGATATGCAGACTATGTACTGTTTGATGCGGACGGAACGCCACTGGCGGTAGTGGAGGCAAAGCGTACCAACGTGGATGCTGTAGCAGGCCGTCACCAAGCGGAATTATATGCCGATTGCTTGGCTGCACGCTACGTTTGTCCTCGACCGGTAATCTATTACACCAATGGTTTTGAAACCAATATAATAGATGGAATCGGTTATCCGTCACGTAAAGTAATGGGATTCCATACCATTAATGAGTTGCGCCGTATGATTGCGCAGCGTGGTCGGGCGGATATTACTGATTTGCAGATTTCGGACAGGATAACCAACCGTAACTACCAAAAGCGGATGATTGAATCGGTTTGCAAGCATTACAACAGCAAGTACCGCCGTGCTTTGTTGGTAATGGCTACCGGTACGGGAAAGACACGTGTCAGCATCTCGCTCGTAGACGTGTTGGTGCGGAACAACTGGGTGAAGAATGTGCTGTTCCTGGCCGACCGTATAGAGCTGGTCAATCAGGCAAAAAGGAATTACGCCAAGTTGTTGCCTAATATGACGGTCAGTTCCTTGCGTGACAGTGATGTGGATATATCGGCACGCATCCTGTTCTCCACCTATCAGACCATGATAGGACATTTGGACAAGGATGCCAAGACGTTTTCATTAGGCAGATTTGACCTCATCATCATTGACGAGGCTCATCGTAGTGTGTTTGGCAAGTATGGAGCTATTTTCGAGTATTTCGACGGGCTGCTCTTGGGGCTGACGGCAACTCCACGCGATGAAGTGGACCGCTCCACATACGACCTCTTCGGGATGGAGCAGGGCGAGCCGACCGACAGCTACGAATATGACGAAGCGGTAGCCGATGGGTATCTGAAGCCGTTCCGTGCAATAAAAGATAACTCAAAGATTCTGACGGAAGGAATTGACCCCGATCAGCTTACCCCAGAAGAACGGGAGCAGTTGGATGAGATTTTCGAGTATGAGAAGATGAAGGCTGGCTTAGAACCGGACGACCCGTATAGCCGCATCATTAATGCAACGGAAATATTCAAATACATCTACAACCACGATACTGTCGACTATGTGCTGAACAGGTTGATGAACGATGGTATCCGTGTGAAAGACGATACCCTGATAGGCAAAACCATCATATTCGCCTACAATCACAAACATGCTGTACTCATAGCCGAACGGTTTGCTGTCCTTTACCCTGACTTGGGGCCAGACTTCTGCCGGGTAATTGACGATAAAGAAAAGTATTCATCCGACTTGATTGACAAATTTGCAGACGTAGAAAGGCTACCTCAAATCGCCGTATCGGTCGATATGCTTGATACGGGCATTGATGTGCCTGAAATTGTGAACTTGGTTTTCTTCAAACCTATTCACTCTAAGATAAAATTTTGGCAGATGATAGGTAGAGGTACACGTTTGTGCGAAAACCTGTTTGGCGAAGGTAAAGATAAGGAAGAGTTTTTGATATTCGACTTCTATCGGAATTTTGAATATTTCGAGATGAATCCCGAAGGTGCCAAACCGGCAAAATCGCAGTCTATTGTAAGTCTGCTTTTTAATCTGCGCACAGATATTAAATTCGCCTTGCAGGATGGAACACATCAAAGTAAAGAAGAATCAAGGGCTTTTCACGATAACCTTGCCGACATCTTGCACCAGCAAATAGCTAATCTGAACAGAAACCGGATAGATGTGCGCCTTCAACTGAAAGCCGTAGAGACATACGCCACGCCGGAAGCTATGGTTTGCTTGACTCTTGGCGATGTGATGGCAATGAAAGGTAATATCTCACCCTTATTCAAAAATGCGATAACAGACATTTCTGCTTTAAAGTTTGATGCACTTGTACTTAAATCCCAACTTGCATTGGTAGATGAAACTGTCAATTCCACATCATCAGAGCGGAAAATAATGGACATAGCCGGTTGTCTCAAAGAGAAGAAAGCTTCCATTCCACAAGTGATGGCTAAGATGGATGTACTGAACGAGGTGTTGTCTGCTCGTTTCTGGGAATCGAAAAGTTTGGGTTCGCTCGAACGCATAAGGTTAGAACTTCGTGACCTTATCCAATACATGGATGGCGGTACGGGAGGACAGACATTTATCATCAATGTGACGGACACATTTGAAGAAGACAATTCTGGGGTCAATGTAACCCCTATCCGTACCTATCGCCGCAGGGTGGAAGACTATCTCAAAGAGCATTTATCGAACGATGACGCATTGCAAAAGATATACCACCTTGAACCTCTTTCCGGACAAGACATCACCCGGTTAGAGCTGATTTTCTGGGAAGAACTTGGCTCCAAGGCTGAGTTTGAGGCACAAACAAGGACGAAACCCTATCAGCATAACGTAGCCGCCTTCATCCGTTCCATCATTGGCGTGGAGCAGGAAGTGGCATTGGAGAAATATCGTGCATTGATTCATGGCGCGGAACTGACTCGTATGCAAGAGGAGTATCTGCGCATGCTCATCCGCTATGTGTGCGAGAATGGCGATATTGCCACCGTGGTATTGCAACAACCACCTTTCAATAAGTTTCCTGTCATCTTCCGTGATAGTCGCGAATCACTTATAGATTATGTGAAACTTATCAGTCAGGTGATTGCGGTGTAAACAACTGAAAGAACAATTTCAAGCCCCGGTACTGCCGCTGATTCCTGTGTTGGCGGCAGTAATTATGAGAAGTGGGATAAGGTAAGAACATCCCACGGCTATCCATGTTTCGGTTGAATATTTAGGACAGGAGTGCCAATAAAGTGAATCCTGTGTAGAGATATTCCGAGATTGTGGATGTTGGAGAAGAAGGTGTTTCGGAGGAAGGAAAGATAAGCTTTGGTATTTTTTTTATATTAATCTGTTCGAAAACTGCTAAAAGATTAGGTTGGCTCGTCTTGTCATCCATGTGATATACTTGTTTCAACAGAGATAAAGCCACATCCTTATAGTGTCGTTTTTCTGAAATACGGGCATAGTTTATGAAGAATAAGATGACGCCTTCCAGTCCGTCCATTCCTTTTGGTGGTATATTATTTTCTTGATGAAGTGATGTGATTAAATAGTGTGCTATTTTATCAAGTTGTTTCAAGTAAGTATGATATGTTTGTAGATCAGTGATAACATAGCCATTGTTCTTTAATTCTTTTTTCGAACGTGGTAAATATCCATATATGGAGATAGAGGTGTTCAATCTGTGTTGTTTTACGTAATCATTTCCTTCTTTTACATTTTGTGGCCGATAACTTTGTACTGGGCGGGTATGGATTGCTTTCAGGCAGTCTATTACCGCCATGTCTTTCTGATTAGAATCTATTAATATAGGCCAATGCCATTCCGTTCCCCATCCGCTTTCATTGGCATTGAACGTGTGTAACACTTTCCTTAATGCATTTTTGGAAAAGCATGGGAGCATCATTTCTACGAAACTGGTATAATGGAGTACGGACAGTTTGTTTCGTAAAGTGTGGGGATAAGTGTAATATGAGTCGCTCAATCCTGGTTGTGCAATTTGTAGGTTGTATCCTCGCATTAACATGAACAAATTATTGATGTTTTGGCTGTCCATCAGGATGTCATCGTCCGGAATGAAAAAATATTCATATTTTTCAAGGTATTCAGGATGGCGGTTCATGTATTTATATACCAACTTGAGCTTATATCCTTTCATTGAACAAATATATTCTGTATCATTCTTGTATTTGTCATAAGAATCATCATATATGATAAGGTGGAGGTCGAAGTTTTTATACCCCTTTATCCAATTTTGATGCAGGCTGTCTTTCCCTATAGCCGCAATTACGCAGTCTCTCTCTTTCATACTTTATATATTAATATGAGGACAAATTTAATAAAAAATAAGTTGAATACACAAAAAAACTTGTTTAAGTCTATTGTATATGAAAAATAAAATGTATTTTTGCATTCATCTAAACCATAAAAAACCGATTTCAATATGAAAGACATATTAGTTGCGGGGGGTGCGGGTTTTGTAGGTTCTCATTTATGTGAGATTCTATTAAGACAAGGTCATAGAGTGACCTGTATAGATAACTTCTATACAGGACGCTATGAGAATATTTCACATCTTTATGCTTTCCCTTATTTCAAATTTATAAGGCATGACGTACTTCAGCCTTTATCGATTGTAGGGATAGATGAAATCTATAATTTAGCTTGTCCGGCTTCTCCATTGCATTACCAAAAGGATTCCATATATACGCTGAAAACATCGGTAATAGGGACGTTGAATTTATTGGAGTTGGCGCGGAAAAATCATAGCCGATTCTTGCAGGCTTCTACCAGTGAGGTTTACGGTGATCCTCAGGTACACCCTCAAACGGAAACTTATTGGGGTAACGTAAATCCGAATGGTGTCCGTTCCTGTTATGACGAAGGTAAACGTTGTGCAGAAAGCCTATGTATGGATTATTATCGTCAGCATGGATTGCCGGTGAAGATTATTCGCATATTTAATACTTATGGCCCCAATATGTCTTTTGATGATGGCCGGGTTGTTTCTAATTTTATCATCCAAGCCTTAAGGAGGCAAGATATAACTCTATATGGAGACGGAAGCCAAACCCGCAGTTTTCAATATATAGATGATTTAATAGATGGTATGCTCCGTATGATGTGCATGGTCGATTCGTTTACCGGTCCTGTGAATCTGGGAAATCCGGAGGAGTGTACCATAAAAGACCTTGCTGCTCAGGTAATAAAGTTGACTCAATCTGATGCGAGAATCGTTTGTCGCCCTCTTCCGATGGATGACCCGTGCAAAAGAAAACCGGATATAGGGTTGGCATGCCGAATGTTGGAATGGAAGCCTATGGTTTCTTTGAATGAAGGTTTGTTGAATACGATACATTATTTTAAAAACATTTTAAATACAAAGGAACATGAAGAAGTTGACATTAAAGGATTTGCAGTCATTGGCTCATGAGTTGCCGGTGGTTAGTGAGAAGGAACAGCGCGTTTACGTGGGTGGCGGCACAGGTAGCAATCTGAATCCGTTCAGTGAGGAGGAATACCGTTCGATGTTGGGTGACGGTACTTGGGAAGGCGGTTTTGTGATGACCGACGAATCAGGTTCGACAGGAATGTCGATGCAATATATACCTTCTTCCACTTCGGCAGAGGAAGATTTGTTGCCTGAATCAGCAGAAAATCACGATTTGTATTCGATGTTTGACAACCATCAGCTCATGACGATGGATTTGAATGATGGTGATAGCGAGAATTGCAGCACGATGCCTTCTGGTTATTGGGATGGTTCAGGCTTTTGGACGGGATCAGGCTATTTTGACGGTTCGGGCTATTGGGATGGTTCCGGTTATGTAACGGCTTCTGGTTATTGGGACGGTTCGGGTTGGACTGATAAGGTTTCCGGTGATTGGGCTTTTGAGCGTGATTTGTCAGAAGTTGATGTACGCCCGGAAAAAGGAGATACTTCCGAGGTCGTGGTTCGTCCGGGATCCGGTGGTGGAAGTTTCGGTGGTGGTTTCCAAGACATAGGTGGTTTGTTTGATGGCGGAGGACATAATGGCAGTGGCAATAATGTAGGAGGAGGTACATCCGGTGGAAGTGGAGGCAGTGGGTCATCCGGAGGTTCCGGTTCTTCTTCCGGCAGCTTTATAACTGGAGGTCATATGGTTAAACCCGGAGATGGAGGTACGTCTAATAAGAAAGATCCGGTAGAGTCGTATAGGGCGAATATACGAAAATATTATGAACCTTATATGACAGAACAGCAGAAAAATTTATTTAACGGTATGACAATAGAAGTTAAGGATTCTTTAAAAAATGCTCAATACGATGCAACGGATAACATTATGTATATAGGTAGTTCTGAGGATATAGGTAGCTCTTTTTATCATGAACTATTACATGGTTTTCAGGATCAGGAATTAGAAGCTTTAGATGATTCAAAAAGTTACTCGAATCCTGAATTTCAGGTTTATATGATGGAAGATGTTATTCGTCCACAAATTGCAAATTCTAATATGCAATATTTGTACGTGAATTCAGCCGGTCAGACGGAAATAGAAAAGTGGGTGAAGAATTTTGTTGAGGTAGACAAAGAAACTTTTGAAGTTACAGTGAATGCAAAAGGTTTTGAATCAGGCAATATAAATCCCCTTTACGAAGCATTCAGAACAGGTGCGAAGGAACAAGCTGTGAAAGAAACAGATCCTTATTGGAAAGAATTGTATAGTAAGTATGCTCAAGACCCGGATCCTAACTATAAATGGAATTGGGAAAAAGTTTTAAGCTATTCTGGATTTAAGATAGAAAAATAATACATGAAGTCTTTTTTGTGTGCTTGCGTGCTATGTCTCTTTATTGTACTTCCGGAAAGAGCTGTAGGGAATCTAATAACGGAGAGTAGGTATGAGATATTGTCCAATGGGGATAGTGTTTGCTATATTGTGGGGAGGAATTATTCTGACACTTTGATCTTCTTGAAAGATGTGCCTTTATATGAGTTGGAGAAGAAGCGGGAAAGTAAGATGGAGTACAGCACTACGGCATCGTACTTTTTCCAAACGCGTGTATTGGATTATGAATATCATGTAAAACGTTATCATGCCGTATTGACGAACTTTTGTATACAACTTTTGACATATGAGGAACGTCAGGCATTGTTGGATAGGGAAAGTGGTTTTTGTTTTTTTTGCGCAGTGGACGCGAACGGACGGATTTGTTCGATTCCCCGTTTCGTGTTACCCAAAGACATGACAGAAGTCTTTACGCCGGAGCGGTTGTACGAATTAGCCAAATTGGTAAAAAATAATGCCATGTTCCCTCCTCCTCCTGCCTCCATGACGTTTGCGAGCATGTTTTTAATAATTTATGTCAATGTCAGATATTTAGAGGAAGGAGTATTCCATGAACCCAATTTGTACCGTTAATTTTATGAGAAGTACAGTATTGATGATATGTTGTGTATTTCTTTTGCCTAGCTATTCTCAACGTGGGGATAGGTATAGGAGTGAGGTCTTGTCTAATGGTGATACGGCTGTTTGGGTGAAGTCCGTAGACGGCACGATTCGCATTTATTTCCAAAAAGGTCATGAAGATTATGTCCGTTACTACCGTTATAGGGATACTACTGACGTAGATGACATGTCTATTTGGCAGACTTATCAAAGTATGCTGAATCAGCAGGTATTCATCACACAGAGGGCTTTAGGAAATCTTTTGGTGCTGGAATTCAATAGTTTAGGATTTCGGAAAGGGAGCGTCAAGGCAGTTTTTATGTTTGATTGTAAAGGTCGGATTGTAGCTGTCAGCCACTTCGTTTTTTCCACAATACCAAATGGGTTTTGTTCGGAAAATCTATTAAAAATATCGAATTGCATGAAACGTGAAATCATTTATCCTAAGATGGGAGGTAAAAAGTATTATCCTTGGGGTATACATATATGGCCTTTTTGTATGGAGCGCGGAAGCTTTGATTTCTATTGGATGTCAGGACATTATTTGCATTAATTGGAATGTTTAAGTTTATGAAGAAGTTAACATTAAAGGATTTGCAGTCATTGGCTCATGAGTTGCCGGTGGTTAGTGAGAAGGAACAGCGCGTTTACGTGGGTGGCGGCACAGGTAGCAATCTGAATCCGTTCAGTGAGGAGGAATACCGTTCGATGTTGGGTGACGGTACTTGGGAAGGCGGTTTTGTGATGACCGACGAATCAGGTTCGACAGGAATGTCGATGCAATATATACCTTCTTCCACTTCGGCAGAGGAAGATTTGTTGCCTGAATCAGCAGAAAATCACGATTTGTATTCGATGTTTGACAACCATCAGCTCATGACGATGGATTTGAATGATGGTGATAGCGAGAATTGCAGCACGATGCCTTCTGGTTATTGGGATGGTTCAGGCTTTTGGACGGGATCAGGCTATTTTGACGGTTCGGGCTATTGGGATGGTTCCGGTTATGTAACGGCTTCTGGTTATTGGGACGGTTCGGGTTGGACTGATAAGGTTTCCGGTGATTGGGCTTTTGAGCGTGATTTGTCAGAAGTTGATGTACGCCCGGAAAAAGGAGATACTTCCGAGGTCGTGGTTCGTCCGGGATCCGGTGGTGGAAGTTTCGGTGGTGGTTTCCAAGACATAGGTGGTTTGTTTGATGGCGGAGGACATAATGGCAGTGGCAATAATGTAGGAGGAGGTACATCCGGTGGAAGTGGGGCTTCTTTAGTTGGGGGTGGTTCTTCTTCCAATGGGATTATAACTGGAGGTCATGGGGTTGGACACGGAGGTGGAAATGACTCTAAGACGGATGAGGAACGGTTCAAGGATAATGTCGTAAAGGGGGAAGAATGGAAGAGCTTGACCCAAGCGCAAAAGGATATATTCAAAAAACTGGATATTCAAATAAATGAAGATTTGAAAAATCCTCAATATGATTCAAAGAAGAATATCATGTATATTTATGATGCCAATATGAATGTCAATTCATTAAAACATGAAATGCTACATGCATATCAAGACCAAATTTTAGATGCGTTGGATGGTGCGACAAGCCATTCAAATGGTGAATTTCAAGCTTTCCTGATGGATAGTATAAGAGGAAATATTAATATGAATAAGATTACCAACGAGGGCCTTTCTGCTTTTTACGATTGGCATGGAAAATATGTTGAGTTAGGGGATACCACTATCACGGTGGATAAGAATGCCTTTAAGAGTGCCGAGTTTGACAAGATGTATGCAGGCTTTAGGGATCGTCACAAAGAACTGGCAGAGAAAGCAACGGACAAATCGCTCAAAGCGGCTTATGAAAAATATGCCCAAGCCCCGGATCCCAATTATAAGTGGGAGTGGGAGAAAGTGTTGGATTTTTCCGGTGTTCAAGTAAAATAAACTGTTTATGAGAAGGTTAAGTGCTTGCATGGTGTTGCTGTTTTACTTTTCATTAGGTTATGCCGGTGATTATGGTAAAATCGTAAAGTATGATGTCCTTTACAGCGGGGATAGCGTTTGTTGGAAGATAGGGCCTTTTAAAACTTACATGGCGGAGTTTTTGAAGGATGTCCCCCGGTATACGTATGAATGGGAGGTTCGGCAGTACCAGATGGATTATTATGGAGCGAGGATATTGGAGCCGGAGTTTTGGCCTTCGGGGATGCGATATAACCGATATGTAAGGGCAGATTATGACGTGTTGACCAACTTCTTTGTGCAGTTGTTGACTTATGAGGAACGAGAGGCCTTGTTGGCACACAAAGGGAAGTTGTGGTTTGATTGTGCCGTAGACTGCAATGGACGTGTGTGCCTGGTGCCTTATATTTACGTGTCTCCTTCTTTGTGGGAGTATTTCCCGGCAGAGCGCTTGTATGTACTGATCCGGCATATCAAGAACAACGCGCAGTTCCCCCTGCCTCCTTCGTCCATGACTTTTGGCTGCATGTTTGTGACGGCGGGACTTTCTCTGTTGAGGCCTAATTACCTTTCGGGTGTGTTATATGAAAAAGTTTACGAATATGATTAGAGTGTTTTTGTTGTGCCTGTGCCTTTCAGTCTTTAAGGCTTACGGCCAAGATGTGCGGATATTAAAAAGTGTCCCCTTGCCGGAAGGGGATACGGTCGTATGGGTTCGTGACAGTTTGTGGGGAAACTACGTCTATTTCCAAAAAGAGTATGAAAGGTATGTGGAGTTTTTCCATTACCGTGATACGGCCAAGACGGATGACGAGTCCGTATGGCTGATGTACCAAAGCCTTCGTAAGCCTGGGTTAAGAGAGGTTCAGAAAAAGTTGGGTGACCTTTTGATAGGTTGCATGGCGACAATGGCTGCACCGGATACGATAGAAATCCAGAATGTGTCTTTTATGCTTGATAAAGAGGGCAGGATTGCTGTAGTAGGCCGGATGTACGTGTCAGATAATCCTAAAATGTTAAAAATGCCTGTCGAAGTATTCTCGGCCATTTCCCGCCGCATGAAAACGGAGATAAAGTATCCCTCCTTGCCGGGCAAGGATTATTATCCGTGGGGAATAAGTATAGAACTTATAGACGTGAATATCGGTCATTATACATTTCCATGGATTTCGGATATTTCGGCGACTGTTTATTAGGCGATATTGATGATGTCCATGAAAGTAGTGTGTATTTTGTTGGCGGTGTGCTGGATGGTGTGTATCCATCCGGCCTCCGGCCAAATATTGGGAGAAGGTTATGAAATCCTTTCCAATGGGGACACTGTCTGTTGGAAAAATGGAAGATGTGATACATTGTTCTTTTTAAATGATATTCCCCGATATAAGTTGGAAAAAGTGAGGCAGAATGAAAAGGATTACAATGAAGGCGCGGTTTCCATATACTGGGGGTACACAACACTGTTTGATGCTTACGTGAAAAAGTATCATGCCACCTTGACAAATTTTTGTTACCAAATGCTGACGTATGAGGAACGCATGGCATTGGTAAACAGTGGCGGTGAGTTTTTCTTTCATTGTGCGGTAGATTCCAATGGACGTGTGGTATTGATACCTTTTTTTGCGATGCCACATGAAGTGAGGAGGGTATTCACGGCAGAACGTTTGTATGACTTTTCTCGTCATATAAAAAATATCTGTCAATATCCGCTGCCTCCGGCCTCCATGACGATGGGTTGCATGTTTTTGTTCGTTGATTTGACATCTTATTTTTCTGAGGAAGGAGTATTTTATGAAAGGTCTTGTGGTTATTATTAAGTCGTTTATGTTTGTGGCGTGTTTCCTTCCCCTTCCCCTTTCCCTTTATGGCCAGGCTGAGCGGGAATTCAAGCGCGAGGTTTTGTCTAATGGAGATACGGCGGTTTGGACGCATGCGAAATGGAGGGGGAAGATTCCTATGTTTCGTGTCTATTTCCAAAAAGAGCATGAAAGTTATGTCTGCCAGTATAAATACAAAGATACGGTTCGGGCTCGTGATTTGGATGTTGATTTGTGGCGTACTTATCATAGTCTTTCCAATCCGTATATATGGAAATCCCACAAAGAACTGGGGGATTTTCTGGTAGAGAATATTGGTGCCTTGGGAAAAGAATTCCGGTTACCGCTTTTCGTTGTGTTCATGCTGGATGGCGATGGTAGGATTGTGTCCGTGGATCATTTTTCTTTTTTAGACTCCCTGAGTGAAAAGATTCCGGCCGAGTACCTGTCTGATGTGTCGTGTCGCATGAAAAAGGAAATCAAATATCCACGGATGTATGGAAAAAGGTATTATCCATGGGGGATAAAAATCTTGAAGGAAGACATGGGGCGTGGCCACTATGAGTTTCAATATTTTCCATTTAATTTCTTGCACTGATGATGAAAAAAATCTATATAATATTATTGATATTTGTTCTATATTCAGTAGATTATGTTCGTAGTATAAATGTAACTGATGAAAATCAACATTGTAATACTGAATCAGTAGAGCAACGGATTTTATCTTTTTATAGTTTATATATGCGAGAAATGGAGGACTTGATGGCTTTGGAAAAAGAATATTTAACTAAGAATATGAGGGATAAATGTATACGTGTGTCTTCAGTTAATGATATAAATGTTTTTCTTCGTGCTCAGGATTATACGGATTATGCATTGCAAACATTATCGTGTAGGCATTTGGAAGGATTATGGTATGAAATCTCTTACAGATTTTATGAGCATTCGGAGATTGTAAGAATTCCGCTTCGGTTAGACAATCTTTCGAGGGAACCTCGTATTACCTATGTGGTTCCTTTATGGGGAGGACAAGAGTATGGAGATTCTCTTTTTCAAGTAACTCCAGTAAAGATCGAAGATGATGAACCAGACTCTTTTCTTCGGACTTTTTATCAGGTGTATACAAACTTATATGTGATTATGCCGGATACTTTAGATATAGGATTGTCTCATTTACGTGAAATGTATTGTACTTCTGATTTTAAAATGCAATTTGATTCTTTGAAACAATATTATAAGGAATATGATGGGATATTGACGTATGACGCCTTGGTAGATAACTCGGACTTTGATGCTTTTTGGAAATCATCATTGGGGGTTGAAAGAAAAGATTCGTTGCAATACCAAGTTTCATATAAAATGGATAAGTCTTGGGAGAAATCATTTTTGGTATACCTGAAAAAAGAAGGAGGAGGTTATAAAATAGATAGAATTGTGGATGACTTCTAATAATCTTTTTCAAGATGATTGAGTTAATATTTCTGGGTTTGCAGATTTTGGTGTATGGATTGCCGTTGAGGCGTGGAAAATTCCCACTTAATTTTTTTGATAGTAGGACTATGTCGAAAGTGTTTTCTTTGTGTGTGTTGCATACCTTATTGTTTTCAAACATATTGTATGGTCAAACTGTTCCAGTAAATTATAGGATTTATCGTTTTTCGGGCAGGGATTCAGTTCCCTCCCGATATTTTCCTCAAAGTAATGAACTTTATCTGTCTGGATTTGATACAGATGGAAAAGGCACATTCTATTTTGCCGGAGGAAATCCTCTCCAAATAGTTTGCTTTCGAGATACAGCGATTGTGTATCGTCGTGTTTTTGATGGGAAGTTATCTTTGAAAGGTATTTTTGGGTTGCGAAAAGATTCTATATATGTGATTGCAGACCAGCAAAAGGAATTGATAAGATTGCACAAGAGCGGACAAGGCGAAGCTGTTGAACTTGAATTGCCAGTTCGTGAAATTTGTGGTGGCCGCATGGCAAAGAATAGCTTTATGTTATATTGTCCGGTTGCATCTTTGGTAAATGGCGATACTGTGTATTACAAAGAGAAATGTGTGTATGAATTTGATTACAGTTTCAAAATGCTGTCGTGTAAAAAAGTATCTAAGGAGGAACAAGAAGAACTGTTATATCCCCGTCCGTATTCCCATAATGTCCCTTCACTGTTTTATTATAAGGGCGATTATAAAGGGTACGGTTTGTATTGGGGCACAGACTGTGGCAAATGGCAATTACTCTTGACGGATAAAGAAGGTCAAGTGAAATATAATTATGATATTCCCATGCCTGCGGATGATCCTTTTTCGATTATTCCATTGCAAGTTCTCGGTATTTATGAAGATGCTGAGGTTCATCGTCCCTCCCCTGACTTTGAGGTGTTGCGTAACGGGCGTTTTTATACTGTGGGCTTTGATGGTAAAAAGAACAAACTGATTGTAACGGAAGTAGACTTATCTGTCGTATTTCCATAGCTTTTTTAAAAGAACATGTCACCATGAAACACGCTGTGCTTATTTTGGCTCATAAGAATTATCCTTTGTTGTGTAGACTTATACGATATTTTGCAAAGGATTGCGAAGTGTTCGTCCACGTGGATAAGAAAAGTAAGTTCACAAAGGATGAGATAGGGCAATTGTATGAATATGATTCGGTGAAAGCAGTAGTTCAGAAGTATGATGTGCACTGGGGAGGATTCAGCATGCTGAAGGTGGAACTGTACCTGCTTCGGTTGGCGATGAAGCAATCTGATGCTGCATATTTTCATTTGATCAGTGGTCAGGATTATCCTGTGAAGCCTTTGCCTTTATTTCTTGCTTTTTTTGAAAAGAATAAAGGAAAGATTTATTTGGATTATAAACATATTCCTTTTGTGGGGCGCGATTATAACGGGTTTTATCGTTTCCAGTATTACATGCCTTATGATTATATAGACGGTAGGTCACCTAAAGGAAAGCGAATCATTTATAAATTTTACGTATGGCATAAGAGGTTGCATATTAAAAGACGGATCCCAGACCAGTTTTATCATTTATATGGTGGTTCACAGTGGTTCTCTATTACCCGTGAGGCAGCCGACGTGCTAGTGGGTTATACCCGTAAACATCCGGCTTTTTACCGTCGGATGAGATTTACTTTTGCTCCGGAAGAGAGCTATGTGACGACTGTTTTGGTGAACAAAATGCCTGGGAACCTAATTGTCAACAATAATCTGAGATATGTGAGATGGATGTGCGAGAACGGTAATAATCCGTCTAATCTGGGGAAGGAACATTTTGAAGGAGTGGTGAAAAGTACTGCCTTTTTTGCCCGTAAAATGGAGTCTCCTTATTATGAACCGCTGACAATGTGGATTGATCGGTATTTATTGTCAGACCATGGCATACGTTTCTTGGAAAATGGGGTATGGGTATACCGTTCGCTTAATATGTTTCGTTATGATGCTTCTTTGGCAAAAACAATGGTTTTATTTTGTCGGTTGGCAGGGGTGGTGAATGTTGTGGATGCCGGATGTGGGTGTGGAATGTACGTGGCTGCATTGCGGAAAAATGACATCCCTGTGGTTGGATTTGACGGAAACCCTTATACTCAAGAACTTGTAACTTCTCTTTATCCTATGGGATTACCTTGTACTGTTGCTGATTTGACAGATGAATTGGAAACAGATGGTACTCCGTTTGATTTGGCTGTATGCTTGGATGTACTGCCATATATAAATCGGGAACATGAAAATCAGGTTTTGGCAAATTTGGTTGGATTGACGAAAAGGTATATTTTACTATCCTGGCCTGCTGTCGGGGCAGGAACTTTAGGGTATGTGAGTCTGCGTCCGGCAGAATATGTTGTAAGAAGGTTGGAAGAATTCGGTTACAAAAAAAGTGACGGATGGACTGATTATTTCTGCTCTTCGGCTTCTTTGCCGGATTATAAGACCTCTTTGTTTTTATTTGAGAAAACAGGAATCGACCTTAAATAACATTCTGTAAAAAGAACCTTAATGAAAAGCTTCTGGATTATATTACTTTTATACTTCCCTTGCCCTTTGTTGAGGGCAGATCGCCCCATTACATTGGAAATGGCGATAAATGAATTGGCACTGAAAAGTACCTCTGTACAGGTAGAATTACTACGTTTGAAAAATGAATTACTTACTTATGATAACTATAAGAAAGAATTTCTCCCGGCTTTGCAGTTGACGACCCGGTTGGTTGAATTTAATCATTCTTTGAAGCTTCTGCAAAATGCGTTGGATGGAAACTATCTTAATGTAGAAGATTATTCTACGAGTAGCAGTGTAGGAATGACTATACAACAAAAAATATTTCATACAGGAGGAACTTTTGCATTAAACAGTAGCGTGAGTGTTTTGCGAGAACATTCCGACAATCGTAATAATTTCACAACAACTCCTTTTTATGTCAGTTACAGCCAATCGTTTTGGGGTGGGCGTAAGCAAAACATCATGGAACGAAGCCTTTATCGTTTAAGGTATGATTTGGCATTGAAAAATTATTGTACGTCGGTTTCTTCAATACAGCAGAAAGTCTTAGTCTTATATTTGGAGGCATTTCTGAGTAAATTAGAGCAAGAACAGCTTCGTGAGGACATTCAAATCAATGATACTTTGTTGCAGATAGCCGAACTGAAACTAAAAGAAGGTTATATTACGGAATATGATTACAACCAAATTGAATTACAAGGCTTGCACATTAATTATGCTTATGAGAATGCGTTACGAATATTTCGCGAGAATTTGCGGAAATTATCTGCCGAGTTGGGAATTGACGAACAGATAAGCATTCAGTATCCGGATAAAGATATATTGCCTGGCTTTTTAAATGAAGACGTGGTCATTCGGTACATCGAAAGAAATAATCCTCAGAGATTGGCTTGGGATATGCAACGTAAACAGGCTGAGTATGATTTGTTCCAAGCTCAGGCAGAAACGAGGTTTAACGGGACTATTTCTGTGAATTATGGGTTGAACCAGTATGCTGAGGATTTCTTTACAGCCTATAGGCATCCAAATTCTCAACAGAATATAAGTGTAGGGTTGTCAATTCCTGTATTTCAGTGGGGGATTAATAGGAATAAGCGAAAGATAGCCCGCAATGAATATGAGGCTACCTTATTAGAAATAGAAAAGTCGGAACTGGATTTTTTAAGTAATCAGAAAGAACAGATCAATAATTATAATTATGCTGTGCATACTTACGATTTGATGGAAAGGGGATATGAACTGGCTTGCAGGCAGTATCAGTTGGCGGTACAGAAATTTGCATTAGGCAAGATTTCCGTATACGAATTGACTTCAACGAGGCAAGAACAATATACGGCTATGCAAGACTATTATACAGCTATGGAGAGTCTGTATGTAAATTACTATAATTTACGTCATTTGTCGCTTTATGACTTTGTACGTAAACAATCTTTAGAGGAGTTGTTGGTGCCATGAAAGAGGATATGGAAAGAGTCAGAATGGTAATCAGGCATTTTGCTGATTATGTATTGTTGGATAGTTGTGCTTATCAATCTGCTGGTTTTTATAACGGGCAAGCTGGAGTTGCACTGGCTTTGTTTGAATCTGCCCGTATGTTGGATGATTCTTTTTTGGAGGAACAGGCTTTTAATTTGTTTCAGAAATCGCTTTTAAGTCAAGATGCAGATATGGGCTTTCAAGAAGGATGGGCGGGGATAGGTTTTGTGTTGGCTTATTTGTCACATTACCGTTTTATTGATACAGATCTTGATGAGTTGTTTAAAAAACGGATTTACCAAATCTGTGGCTATATTGAAGATGGGATTAACAAGCATAGATATATGGTGCAGGACATAGCATTAGGTTTTTTTATGAATTTCCTTACGAAACAGTGTGGTTGGGAAGAAATGGAAAGTCTAAGGTATGGGTTTTATAAGAGTGTTGAAAGTCAAATCCTTTGTGCTTTAGAGGCATACGAAATGAAACCCAGTCAAAATTTTAGGATGTCATTTCCTGATTTGTTTGTTACTTATTTGGAGTTGTCACGATTTGATGGTTTTTATGAACGGGAAAATATTATAGAGATGTATGGAAGGATTAGTGGTAAGCATTCTGCTATCCATTCTTTTTATATAGAACAAACAGGTGGTTGGAATGGAAAAAATAAACGCCGGACTTTATATGAATGGCCTATGCTTTTGCGGGGGCTGCCGTTAAAACACTTTATGAATGTGCTACATTTACTTTTAATAGATAAGGTGCATAACATTGAAGTAAGTAAGTGGATTGCAGAAAGGTTGATAAATCAGCCTTTGGATGAGATAGAAAAGGAACTTTTATCTCATTTGCATCCTAAGATGCTGTTATCTGGATATGGTGACGGGGTTTCGCGATTTTTGTTGTTATTATGTCAACTTATGGGAGAATGTGATAAGATGGACATGGGGCGGATGAATTGTTTATTTAAACCATGAAATGAAAATGAAAAATGTTAATTTATTTTTGATGGATATGATCAATGTGGGGGCTATGAATGGAGTTACCCGATATTTGAATATATTAGCCGGATTGTTGTCTCAAAAAAATATTTATCATGTAACTTGGATAAGATTTACATGGGATAGAAAATTGTTAGGAATCAAACGATTTGTATGTGACGGCTATGTGCAAATAATAATTCCGCTTCCACATGATATGAATCGGTTGTTAGGGAATCCCCATTGCATGCGAGATTATAATAAAGTGGTATTTCATTTGTTAAAAGAGGATTTTGAAAAAGGTGGAATTTGTATTCTACATTTACATACGCTGAATTTGATAGATTTGGCTATGTATATAAAACAAAGGGTTCCATGTAAAATCATTACGCATTTGCATTGCATTCCATGGAAGGGGTTGTACAATACGGATAAAGAACGTTTCAATGATTTGTATCAAAAATACTATCTCGGTAAGGGGGATGTCCGGATGTCGGATTTTATATCTAAACGATACGAATTGCAGTCGTATCTCTTTTCGGACGCTGTGGTTTGTGTGACAGCGTGTGCAAAAGATTTTATATTACGTTTTTGTGTTGTTCCTTCTTCTCGTATACGAGTGATTTATAATGGAATGAAAGACGAATGTAAAGAGAGAAATATAAGAAGGAAAAAGGTGGATTTTCCTGTGAAATGTCTTTATGTAGGCAATATGAACGAAAGTAAGGGATTGCATCTGATATTGAAAGCGCTGAATCTCGTTCGGGAAAAGTATCCGGTTATTTTGACTGTTGCAGGACAATGCTCTCAGAAGCAGAGGGAAAAATGGCAAGAAGAGTATCCGAATTTGTTCTTGAAGTTTACAGGGTTGATTCCTTTTGAGGAATTGAAACAATGTTATATAGACAATGAGATAGGCATAATTGCTTCTTTACAAGAACAATGTAGTTACGTGGCTTTGGAAATGATGATGTTTGGACTGCCCGTCGTCACTACGAATGTGGACGGGTTAGATGAACTTTTCGTTCAAAACGAGAATGCTCTTAAGGTTCCCACTTGTTATGATGAGAATGTCGGACTTACAGTGAATTTGGAACAGTTAAGCACTGCTATTTTAGAACTTATTGAGAAGAAAAACTTACGTGAACGGATAGGACATAATGCAAGGCATACTTTCATTGACAGATTTACGGAAACACGGATGGTGGAAGAAACGCATAATTTGTATCAGGCAGTACTACAGAATGATTTATAAAATGTAAACTAAAAACGAATTCATGAAAAAGTTGACATTGAAAGATTTACAGTCATTGGCGCATGTAATGGCACATGTGAGCGAAATGGAACAACGTTGTTTTGTTGGTGGCGGTACTGATGGTAACTATATAGTATCAGGAGAAGTTGCTCATAGGAATATTCCGATTACTGTAAAGATGCCTGTTGGTACATTTGACACATCGCAGAAATTGCTTATGCTCATACCCGGTTGGGGGATTGCGATATCTTACGTTATAGGGGTTACTGATACAATGATTGGTTACTGATATGTGGTGTGTTGATTTTTTATATTGCAGCCTTTATAAAACAAATCAATGGAACAGGAATTTCGGAAATGCTCCTGTTGGGGTATGTATTGTGACATTGAGCGTTTGTTTGTTATGTATCTGTTTAGGTGTGGGGCTGTATGTGGAATACTTTACAGGATTTCAGGTGTTATATGTCATAAGTGGGGGTAAGTATGGTAAGATATGCTTTTTCGTTTTTTATGGTTTGGTTTCTTTCCCTTTTTGGTATGTTTATGCACATTGCAAAAAAGGACAAGAAGTCTTGAAAGAATATAATCGCAGGCTTGGCAGCACATTTCTTTATAGGATGCCCCATCAGTTGATAACTTTTCTATTGATTGTAGGTTCATTTCTTGTACCTCTAAGCGTGGGGATCTTGTTTGGAATAAGAGATGGTTGGGGTAATTAATTCAATATGATACTTAGGAAACGAATAGAGGAAATTTTCATAAAATAAAATTGAATATGAAAAAGTTGACATTGAAAGATTTACAGTCATTGGCGCATACAATGGAGCATGTGAGCGAAACGGAACAACGTTGTTTTGTTGGTGGCGGTACGGGTGGTAACTTGGATCCGTTTACTTACAAAGAGTATGAGAACATGTTGAATGGCGGTACGTGGAATGGAGGCTTTGTCCTTATGGACGGAAGAGATGGTTCGGATTCCTCCATGCAATATATTCCATCTTCTTCGTTCGGAACGGATGAAGATTTGGTATGTGAGACTTTTGATTCTCAAATGTCTTTGTATGAAAATCATCAGATAATGACGATGGCTTTGGGTAATACGGGAAACGATGGCGGAACGGTACCGTTCGGTTATTGGACAGATTCCGGTTATTGGACGGGATCCGGATATATAAATGGATATTATGATGAATCCGGTGTGTGGATTAGTTCTGGTTATTTGAATAATTCTGGAATATGGATTGATTCGGGAGCATATAACCCAGAGGAAGATTGTTATGACAAAAGCGGATATTTTCCTGAGATAACGGTTTGGCCAGAGGATGATCCTTATTCATTTTTTACGTCTCAAGGACTGGCAAAAGATGTGAGGATTGTCTATTCGAATGGAAATATTACTTATGATCTCAATAGTTTACCAACTATTCCAAACGATACTTGGGATACCATGTATAAAGGTGGATTTGAAATAGGTTTTAAGGCAGGTATTAGTAGTATCCCCAGTTTTTTTGTGGATTTATATGCTATGGTGAATTATGCTGTAGCTGAAGAAGATTGGTCTACTTTTTATTATGCGAAAGGATTACAAGATGGTTTGAATATGGGGAAAAATGCGTATGAACATTTCCGATAAAATGAGAAGAATTATGAATTTCTTTTTCTTGATATTACTTGGGCTTGTAACATTTTCTTGTACTCATTCTAATTCAGTAACGGAGAGATGTTATACGGATGTATATCGATTGGATTTTGATTTGTCAAAGAGGTGTGAAAATGGATATCCGTGGTTACAGAATCCTGTATATAGTAACTTTCATATTCCAAATATAGAGAACGAAGATGGGCGCAAACTTTTGAAATTTTGTGGGTTGGAGGGGTTTCCCATACAGGAAATGAATCAATTAAAAGTCGATTTGTATCAAAAGATACTAATGCCTTTACAAGCAACAAAAGATGGGTGTGTGCGGTTGGAATGTAAAGGGAATAATTTAAGAAAAGTTGCTTTAATTATAGGAGGGGAAACAGAACAGGAAAAGAGGCTTTTTTTGGATACGTTGTTGTTTAATCCAGATAGTTTATGGGGAAAGTATTCCATATCATTTCCTTCTCAGAAGGTAAGCCTTTTATCCATAAGAATATATGCAGAAGGAATCCCCATGAAACCTGCTACTTTGACATTGTCTCGTTGTGCCATATCTTTAGATGGTAAACCTATTGATGATTTTGAGGTTAGAGTTCCATTTCCTGTTACGGAGGAGGAATATACAACTATAAGTTTGAATGTGGGAGATATTGGGGATTCGATTTTTTCGGTTTGTCCTGCTAAAATTATAGGCTTGTGTGAATCTGTCCATAGAAGCAGCGGGATACAGAGGTTGGAAGCTAATTTAATAATGGAACAAGTCCATCATGGACGGACAAAACTTATTCTTATAGAGAGGTCTCTGGAGTCTTCTTTAGCTTATAATCATTATGTACATCATGAAGAGGTTGACTTAGATACTGTACTTTTTTATGATGCTCCAAATCCTTTTTTATTGGAAGAATTGAGGATGTTTAATGCCGGAAGAGCTGAGGAGGAGCAGGTAAGTATATTAGGAATAGATTATGAATATGAAAAAGCGGATTCTCATAGTTATTGTGGAGATATGCTGTTTGATTTCTTGGTTTGGGTGAATACCGGGAAACAAAGTAGAGCCGTAAATCAATTGGCGGAATTAGTGGTGTCGGGAGAATGGTATCAGGCCAATGGATTATTTAAGGGGAGAAAAGCAGAAATGTTAGAAATATTGAGTGGAGAGGAATACGAGTGTATTGATCTTGTTTTGAGATATGCCCAGAAAATAAATAAAGATAGGGTAGGGGGAAGCATTGCAAGAGATTCAATGATGTTTGAACGTTCTCGATTTTTAATAGAACATTTAGGGTATAATTCGGAACGAATTTTTCTATGTGGTCAAGTTTCACATCTTAATTTAGCTTCTTCTTATCCAAATCCAATAGATGTAAAACCTTTAGGAAAGGCTTTGAAAGATAGATACGGAGGGGAATATATGTGTTATTTATTATCGGTTAGTAGTGGAAATACGGAGAGGTATGGGCAAGATTTTAAGATTGAAGATAGGGAGTTGCAGCTTACACCGGAAGGCAGTCTGGAGTATAGTTTGATGGAAAGGAAGTACTTATCGGTGTATGTTCCCATAACAAGGAAACTTGATAGATTACTTCTGACTCGTTGGGGAGGACTCTTTCAACTCGAACAGGAATTTTATCCCATGAATTTATATTCAAGATACAATGGTCTTTTTTTTGTAACTGATACAGTCTTAAATACTCCAAAAAGAAATACTGATATAATGGTTAAGGATATTAATAGGCAGAAATATCGAAAAAAAATAATGTGTGAAATTCTGTCTAATGGTAAAAAATGATTGTTGTATAATCTTTTATGAAGATAAATGAGTGAGAAAATGGAGAAACAAGAGATGGAACGTTCCGAAGAAATCCGTGATATTATAGACCGGATGCCGACACGGTGGTCGGGTTGGATTGCATTGGTGGTAGGCGGGTTGATGGGAGTTGTATTGTTATTGGGATATCTTATTAAATATCCTGATACAGTGGATGGCCAAATTTCCATAACGGGCACGCATGCGCCTATTCGTTTATTGGCCGGTACAAATGGACGTATTCATTTAATGGTTTCCAATCGAGCAAGAGTAAAAGAGGGGGATTTGATAGCTTATATTGAGAATGGAGCCGATATGGATGACATACAGACTCTGGAGCAACTTGTTGGAGAGGATATCAGAATGGACACGGAACTGACGTTACCAACCGGATTGGAATTGGGAGATTTGAGTTCGGTGTATAATTCCTTTTTACTTTCTTATCGGGTGTATGACCAATATAGAAAATCAGAATTATATACCAATATGAAGAGTACGTTATTAAAACAAATAGATGTGGATGGAAAAGTGGCAGACAATCTGAAACGGGAACTGAAATTGGTGGGTAGGATTGTGGCAAATGAGAGGGAACATTTGAAAAAAGACAGTTTGTTATTGCTGAAAGGTGGAATCAGTAAATTGAATTATGATGATCAACATAATGCATTGCTCGCTCAAGAAGAAACGGAGGTTGGATTACAAAGTTCGCATTTGTCTAAACTTTCAGATATTAATAAAAACAAACTGGAGATAGACCGGCTTAATATTGAAGAGTCTGAAACTTTACAAAAAGCATACGAAAGTGTATTGGTAAATTATAACGAGTTGATGAATCAGTTGAATGTATGGAAAATTAAATATCTGTTGATTGCTCCTGAAGGAGGGGATTTGGAATATTTAGGTTTTTGGCGTGAAAATACGCATGTGCAAGTTTCAGAAGAACTGTTTACGATTTTGCCGGAGAAGAATGAGGTGATAGGAGAGGTATATATGACATCTGTAGGAGCAGGGAAGGTTAAATCGGGGCAGGAGGCAAATGTGAAACTGACGGATTATCCTTATGATGAATATGGTTTATTGAAAGGTCGAGTACAAAACGTATCCCAATTGACAAATACGATTTCTACCCAAAACGGTACGGTGGAAACGTATCTTGTGACCGTAACGTTTCCTGACGGATTGAGAACGAATTTTGGAAAACAGTTGTCTTTAAACTTTGAAACTAAAGGTTCCATAGAGATTATTACGAAACCGAAGCGGTTGATACAACGTTTATTTGATAATTTAAAAGCAAAAAGTACAAAATAAGAAAGTTATGTTTTGGAAAAGATTTCCGATAGAATATCAAATGGATTCTCAGGATTGTGGTCCGGCTACGTTGAAAATGATAGCAAAGTATTACGGGAAATATTATTCCTTACAGTACTTGAGGGATAAATGTGGACTAACGAAAGAGGGAGTCTCTTTATTGGATTTGAGTACGGGGGCGGAAAGTATCGGCTTGCATTCGCTGGCTCTGAAATGTACAATGGAAGAGTTGGTGAATAAGGTGCCTTTCCCCGTCATCGTATTTTGGAATGAGAATCATTTTGTTGTCGTGTATGGTGTGACGAAAAAGCATGTGTTGGTATCGGATCCTATGAAAGGGCATGTGAAATATACCTACAAGGAATTTAAAAAAGGGTGGTATCTGGATGAGAAGAAAGAAGGAGTGTTGTTGGCCATTGAACCGACAGCGGACTTTAAACTTTCGAAAACAGAAAAGTTGCAGCAAAAGGATAGCTTTCTGAGTATATTGAGGTATTTGAAGCCTTATAAGGGAAAGTTTGGCCTTATCTTTGTCATTATGTTGTTTGTTACGATGCTACAGGGCTTTCTTCCTTTTATATCCAAGGCTGTGATTGATGTCGGCATAAAGACTTCGGATGTAAATTTTATCAATATGGTATTGATTGGTAATGTGAGTATCTTAGTGAGCGTTATGATTTTCAATGTCATTCGGGACTGGCTTTTAATGCATATTACTGCACGGGTTAACATTGCATTAATATCTGATTATTTGATTAAATTGATGAAACTTCCGGTTACGTTTTTTGAGAACAAGTTGTTGGGGGATATATTGCAACGTGCGCAGGATCATGAACGTATCCGGAGTTTTATTATGAATAACTCTTTGGCCTTGGTATTCTCTACACTGACATTTTTTGTGTTTTCCGTGATTCTATTGCTTTATAATGCAACGATATTTTATATCTTTCTTGGTGGGTCAGTAGTATATGTAATATGGGTTTTGTTGTTTTTGAAAGTACGGAAAAAGTTTGATTGGCAGTACTTTGAATTGTTATCTCGAAATCAAAGTTATTGGGTGGAAACCGTTTCGGCTATTCAGGATATTAAACTATATAATTATGAAAAGATTAGAAGATGGAAATGGGAGGAAATCCAAGCTGGATTATATCGGGTGAATAAGCAGGTTTTGACTGTGACCAATACACAAAATCTCGGGGCGCAGTTTGTCGAAGGAATTAAAAACATGTCTATTGTATTCTTTTGTGCTACAGCCGTTATCAAAGGAGAAATTACAATGGGGGTTATGATTTCTACGCAATTTATCATAGGTATGCTAAATGGCCCTTTAGCACAGTTTATTAATTTTGTAGTATCAGCTCAATATGCAAAGATTTCTTTTTTAAGGATGAATGAAATCCGAAACTTGGATGATGAAGAAGATTTGCTATCTGTGGGTTCTACAACCATTCTGCCGGAAAGGAAGGATATAAAATTGGAAAATGTGATGTTCCAATACACGGTGAATGCTCCTTTGGTATTGAAAAATATATATTTAACGATACCTGAAAATAAGGTTACGGCAATTGTAGGCGGAAGCGGAAGTGGAAAATCTACCTTATTGAAATTGTTGATTCGTTTGTATAAGCCAAGTTACGGAGATATTAAGATGGGAGATATGAACGTGACGGCTATAAACCTGAGGCAATGGAGGGCACTTTGTGGGGTTGTAATGCAAGATGGAAAGTTGTTTAGTGATACAATATTGAATAATATTGTTTTGGATGATGAGAAGATTGATTATGAACAACTCCACCTCTGTAGCCGAATAGCACAAATAGAAGATGAGATTCATGCCATGCCTAAAGGATATGATACGAAAATAGGGGAAAATGGACGGGGATTGAGTGGAGGGCAGAAGCAAAGGCTGCTTATAGCTCGTGCGTTGTATCGTAACCCTAAATTTTTATTCTTAGACGAGGCGACCAATGCTTTGGATACCATTAACGAAAAGAAAATCGTAGACGCGTTGAATACGGCTTTTGAGAATCGTACGGTTGTGGTTATTGCTCATAGGCTTAGTACCATACGAAATGCAGATCAAATTGTGGTAATGGATCAGGGGCGTATTGTAGAAATTGGGAACCATGAAAGTTTGATGGCGCAAAAAGGGGAGTATTATGCATTGGTTTCTTCGCAAGCCGAGAAACTCGGAGAATAGTGTTTGTTAAATTATTAGGAAATAATGTAGCGTTGTAATGGTGATAATGGGGAGGTGTTGTGGTTGGTATTGATTAGTGATTTGTGTAAAATGTGGAAAGAGCCTTTTTCAGGGCATTACGTGAGAAAAAATAGGTCATTATTTTTGCAGAATTGGTACTTTTTATAAAGTATGCTTCTTCGTACAGGGGATGAGAATGGCTGAAATGAGAGTTTATTAACGCTTGTTGGGTTGTGTCCAAATGGTATTTCTCCATTAATTCAAACATTCTGGTGATATGGTAGGCATCGGTTTGAGTATTATCGTCTGGAAGAAAAAAATAGTCGTAATGTTCCAAATACTCAGGATGGTGTTGTAAGTAATCAAATACTAAATTTAACTTGTTCCCTTTATGATAACTGATAAAGACTGCGTCTTCATAAAAGGTATTGAATGATTGATCATATACAATGAGGTGTAAGTCAAACAAAGTAGACTCTTTGCCTTGAAGCCATTTCTTGTGCAAGCTTTTTGAACCAACAGCAGAAATCACGCAATATTTTTTTAGTTTATATGACGTAGGCATGTACTTTTCCTTTATGGGATGATAAAGCATATTGGGTTTTTCTTCTTGGATGGGTAACGGAAGATGTGAAAATGTATTTTTATCGTAAAGTTTGTTGTGAAATCCATCAATAACAAAGTGCCCGTTTCCACCCATATCTGCCATGCTACATTTCCGTTGTGATAGCAAAGTTGGAATTAATACTTCATGGTGTCCACTCCAACCGTTTAAAAGTGCTTCGTGGAGGTATGCAAGAGCCTGTCTGGATAATCTATATATTGGATTGAATGAATGTATCTTATTTTCCTCGTCGATTCTTTCACGTCCTGTTTGCAAGGTATTCCACCAATACCAATCCGGCTCTTCTTGGTATTTTCTCAGGTATGCTGATATAAAATCAAATGTATATGTTGTGAAGAGGGCAAAAAATGATTTCCAATTACCATTAAAATACACGTCGTCTTCGATGAGCCAATAGTAGTCATAATCAGGATGTGACAGGTAAAATTTAAGAATTGGGAAATGGTTACTACCTGGAATCAGGTGTGGAGCTATAGCCCGATATCCCATATCTTGTAAAAGATTGGATGTGAATATATAGTGAGGGAACTTTTTAATCGTATCGGGTACAAGCTTTTCTTTTTGGTGGTAAAGAAAAATGATATCGTTTTCATCAGAACGATATGTTCCTGATAAATGGTTGAATTTTTCAGTTATACAGAAATCCGATTTTTCGCTTAAAAAAAGTATAGCTTGTTTCATGAGTTTGGAATATTAGGTTAATCTTTCCGGAAGCAAATTTTGGAGCTATTAAAGATAGGTTTAGAATCATGTGATCCCAAACCTATCCTTTTACTTCCTTTATATGTTAGCGTTATTCTACATTTAATCCGATATCTTCCACGTTTAAGTCCATGTTAATTTTCAAATCTGAACTTATGTTACTTTCATCACCTGTTGTATTGTAATTTTGTCGCGGTTCTATTCCTGGCTGTTCCGCGCGGACGAAGTTCACAGCTTCTTCCAACCCGGACATAAAGTGCTCGAAATCCTCCTGATAGAGGAATATTTTATGTTTTTCAAAATTTATGGATGGAGATTCCGTATCGCCCGATATGACTTTTTTGCTTTCTGTGAGGGCTATGAATAATTCACCTTTTCTGTTTTTCTTCACATCCACATAATAAATGCGTTTTCCTGCCTTTACGGATTTGGAAAAGACTATGTCTTTATCCCTTTCTTGGTTCTTTTTGAAATCTTCCATATTTTGCGGTTTATAAATAACTACTTCAAAATTGAGAATATTTTTTAAAACATCCAAAAAAAATGAGGGAAAGATGGTCTTTTTATCTATAAAATACGTACTTTTGCACTACAATATATAATATTATATGATAAACAGAGAGATTATACGCTTAAAGGTTGTTCAGATTACTTATGCTTATTACCAAAATGGGGGGAAGAACATAGATACGGCGGAAAAAGAGCTTTTTTTCAGTCTGGCCAAAGCATACGATTTGTATAATTATCTATTGACCTTAATGGTAGAAATCAACCGGATAGCAGAACGTGCCGTAGAGACGGCGCAAAGCAGGTATAACCGTATCAAGGTGGGTGAACCGCCCAGCACGAAGTTCATTGACAATCGTTTTATCATGCAGTTGGAAGTGAATAAACAACTGTTGGATTTTCGTGAAAACCAGAAAAAAAGTTGGGTGAACGAGGAGGATTTTGTGCGTTCGTTGTACAAGCAAATAATAGAGACGGATTACTACAAAGAATATATGGCGTCGGCAGAGTCTTCTTATGCACAGGACCGGGAGTTATGGCGCAAGATATATAAGAATATCATTTGTAATAATGAAGAGTTGGACTCTTTGCTTGAAGACATGAGCCTGTATTGGAATGATGACAAATATATCGTGGATACGTTTGTGCTGAAGACCATCAAGCGTTTTGACGAGGCCAAAGGAGCCGATCAGGAACTTTTACCGGAATTCAAGGATGAAGAGGATCGGGAATTCGCCCATCGTTTGTTCCGTAACACGTTGTTGAATGCGGAATATTACCGTAAACTGATAAGCGACAACACGAAGAACTGGGAATTCAATCGGATTGCCCTTATGGATTTGTTGATTATGCAAATCGCATTGGCTGAGATTCTGACGTTTCCCAATATTCCGTTGAATGTCTCATTAAACGAGTATGTAGATATAGCCAAGATCTACAGTACGCCGCGTAGTGGGGCATACGTGAATGGATTGTTGGATGCCGTTTCCAAAAAATTAGTAGCAGAGAAAAAATTAGAGAAGACAAACAATTAAAATAATATAACCATGAATTTATTGACAATTTTATTGCAGCAACAAGGCGGAGGCATGTCTATGATTATTATGATGGTCGCTATTTTCGCCATCATGTATTTCTTTATGATTCGTCCTCAGAATAAGAAACAAAAAGAAATCCAGAAATTCAGAAACAGTATCGTTCCGGGTACTGATGTGGTAACGGCAGGCGGAATTTATGGAAAAGTGAAAGAAGTGAATGAACTTGATAATACATTGATGGTGGAGATAGCCTCCGGCGTAAAAATTAAAATCGCTAAGAATTCAGTGTATGCCGGTGTGCCGACCGACACGGCCGCAGGTAAATAACCGTAATGGATTCAGTTCAGTTCAAGAAATACTATACTACAGTCAAGAACTTCTTGTTAGGTCCTAAAAACAAGGAGTTCTTGATTTTTTTGTTTTTTTTCTTCGTCTCTGCGGCTTTTTGGCTGTTGCAATCTTTGAATGAGACATTCGATGTAGAATTGAAAGTGCCTTTGAAATTGGAGAATGTGCCGTCTGATGTGGTCATTACATCGGATTTGCCTTCTGATTTAAATGTTATGGTAAGAGATAAAGGTACGGTTTTGGTTCGTTATATTTATGGTACGGAACAAGTTCCTGTACGGGTGGATTATAAGGATTATGACAAGGGAAACGCTTCAGGACGTGTTTCCGTTACGCTTTTGGATGTCCAGAAGAAAGTACAGGCACAGTTGTTGTCTTCCACTCGTATTGTGTCTTTAAAACCGGATACACTGGAGTTTTTTTTTAATAAAGGTGCTCGTAAGAAGGTACCGGTCAAGTTGGCCGGAGTCGTGGAAACCTCTCCGGAGTATTACCTGCAACAGGTGGAGTTTACACCTGATTCGGTGGAAGTGCTGGCGCCTTCCGCTATTTTAGATACCATAACCGAAGCTTTTATCACTCCGGTTTATTTTTCGGATTTGTCTGCTAACGAAAAGACGGTAAGCATGTTGCGTCCTGTGAGAGGGGCGAAGTTCATCCCCGATCAGGTGGAGATGAATGTGATGATAGATTTATATACGGAGAAAACGGTGGAAGTACCCGTATTCGGCGTGAATTTTCCCGGTAGTAAGGACTTGCGTACATTTCCTTCAAAAGTAAAAGTTACTTTTCGTGTGGGGATGAGCCGGTTTAAGGAAATTACGGCGGACGATTTTGTATTGGCTGTCACGTACGAAGAACTAATGAAAAACCGCAGTCCGAAAATACAGCTTCATCTAAAGTCGATGCCGTCCGGAGTATCGAATGTGCGTATAGACCCTTCTGAGGTGGATTATCTGATAGAACAAGTACAGGAAGAAAACGAGTGATATGATTAAGGTTGGTCTTACGGGAGGTATTGGTTGCGGGAAAAGTTATGTGGCGGATTTATTACGTCATCGGCATATTCCCGTATATGATACGGATAAGGAGGCAAAGCGTTTGATGATGGAATCTGCAACCATTCGCCGGGGATTGGTGGATTGGGTCGGAGAGCGGGCTTATATGCCGGACGGGACATTGAACCGTGAACGGATAGCTTCATATTTATTTGCCTCTCCGCTCCATGCGGAGCGTATCAACCGGCTTGTACATCCGGTGGTGCAGGATGATTTCCTGCAATGGGTGGATAAGCAGAACGGACCGTTGGTCGTTATGGAATGTGCCATTCTTTACGAGTCCGGTTTCGACCGTTTGGTGGATGAAGTCTTGTTGGTACGTGCTCCGGAAAGAGTTTGCTTGGATCGTGTCATGAAACGTGACGGGGCTTCCGAAGCTCAGGTAAAAGCGCGTATGGCGGCCCAGATGTCGGACGAAGAGCGTTGTAGACGGGCGCATTATATTATAAATAATGATGGGAATTCGGATGTGGAAGGTGCCTTAAGAGATATATGGGTGAAGATTGACAGGGGGCGGCTGCGTGAAGATTAAGCTTTTTTAGAAAGAAGATTTTGAAAAAAAGTAGGTGAAGGGCTATCTTTGCATTTGTTTTGAAAAATAAAATATAAACCTGAATATGTTAGAAACGATTTTGGCTATTTCCGGAAAACCCGGTTTGTATAAGTTGGTTTCGCGTGGAAACCGTAGTTTGATTGTAGAAACGCTGGACGAGATGAAGAAACGTATGCCGGCTTTTGCTACCGATAAGGTAATTTCCCTGGCAGATATAGCCATGTATACGGATGAGGGTGAAGTGCCTTTGAGAGAAGTTTTGAATAGCCTGAAGAAAAAAGAGAAGGGTCAGCTTTCTGCTTTTGATTATAAAAAGGCTTCACGTGAGGAACTGGCTTCTTATTTTGCAGAGATATTGCCTAATTATGATCGTGACCGCGTTTATCCAGCCGATATCAAGAAGTTGGTAAGTTGGTATAATTTGTTGGTCAAGGCCGGTATGACGGATTTTGACGAGGTTTTGGCTCCTACGGAGGGAGACCATATATCCGACCGGGCAGAACAGGAATAAATCTAAAGGTATAGAATGTACAAATAACAGGGGAGGGCATGGATGTGTTTTCCCCCTGTTTTTTTTAAACAGAGAATAATTTTTGCCCGTAAATTTGTGTAATTCCAAATTTCTTCTTTTATTTGCATCCGGTTAACTCATTTATTAATTATTAAACGTTTATTGCCTATCGGAATACTCTTACTTAACTATAAAATAAAGAAGGATGGAGAGTTTTGCAAATTTGACTGACGAAATGTTGGTTGAACTGTATGCCGGAGGTAATAATAGTGCTTTTGACATCTTGTTGGAGAGATATGAAGAGAAGATTTTTTCTTATATCTTTTTTATTGTGCACAATCAAGATGTGGCTGATGATATATTCCAGGAAACGTTTATGAAAGCTGTGGTGACTATTCAGCAGGGACGTTATGTGGAAAATGGCAAGTTTCAGGCATGGATTACCCGCATTGCCCATAATTTGATTATTGATTATTTCAGGCAGACCCGCAATGAGAATTGTGTGTCTAACGATGAAGTGGAGTATGATTTGTTCAATGACATCAAATTGGCAGAAACGAATGTGGAATCCAAAATGGTGCGGGAACAGGTGCTTGATGATGTGAAACTGTTGGTAGAACACTTGCCCCAAAACCAGAAAGAAGTGGTTTTCATGAGGTATTATCAGGAATTGTCTTTTAAGGAAATTGCAGATATAACAGGGGTAAGTATCAATACGGCTTTAGGCCGTATGCGTTATGCTTTGTTGAACTTACGTAAGATGGCGGTGAAAAAGGAACTTCATTTGGCTATTTCTTAAAAATAACTATCCTGCGATATACTAAATAAGTGGTCAGAGCGTTATAATAGCAGATTTAAGTAACCTGACAGCTTATGGATATAACTATACCTAATGGAATGCAGCGACCGTCGCGGCGGACTATTGCTTTTCTGAAGCTATTCGCACGCAGTTATAAAGAATTGGAATTTGCAGACGGTGAGTTTGCCAGAATGATTTTGAAGTAAGGTGGCATATTTTACAGTGTGCTTGCTTGCGCATATAGGATATTTAATATAACTTTGTGCATATATACGTATTTAAAATATATGTACTATGAAGCATTTTGTGGCTCCTTCCCTGTTGTCCGCCGATTTCGGGAACCTGAAATCGGAAATGGACATGATTAATCGTAGTGAATGCGATTGGTTGCATATCGACATCATGGATGGTGTGTTTGTTCCCAATATATCTTTCGGTTTTCCTGTTTTGAAGTATGTGGCTCGTTTGTGTGAGAAGCCGCTGGATGTGCATTTGATGATTGTGCAACCGGAAAAGTTTCTGAATGAGGTGAAAGCTTTGGGGGCTTATTCCATGAATGTACATGTAGAGGCTTGTCCGCATTTACATCGTGTAGTACAGCAAATCAAGGAGACCGGTATGAAAGCTGGAGTGACATTGAATCCGGCCACTCCTGTTTCGTCTTTGACGGATATCATCGAGGATGTGGACATCGTCATGTTGATGGCTGTCAATCCGGGATTCGGAGGCCAGACATTTATTCCCCATACGTTAGATAAAGTGCGGGAATTGCGCCGTATGATAGACGGAAGCCGGTCGAAAGCCTTGATAGAGGTAGACGGTGGGGTGAACCGTGATACGGGACGGTTGTTGGTCGAGGCCGGTGCGGATGTGTTGGTAGCGGGGAGTGCTGTTTTTCATGCGGCAGATGCCATAGAAGAGATTCGTGTTTTGAAAAATTTGTAAACGCTGACTGGAGATTGTTCGGAATCTTGGCGGAAATACCCTTTTGTGAGGCTGGCTGTTCCGCTTCTTCCCGGTTTGTGGCTGGGACGATTGTTGTGGCAATATGCGGAAAGTAGTGGTTGGGTCGGACTTTTTCTTTCCATAGGAGTATTGCTAAGTGGTGGTTGGTGTTTGTGGGCAGGTATATATTCGTTGCATCGGCGTGCTTGTCATGGTGAGTTGAGAAACTACGTGTCTTTCGGTGTTTCTGTCTGTTTTCTGTTTTTCTTTTTCGGATTGTGGCGTTCCTTTTATGCGTGGGAGAACCTACGTGGGGTTTGGACGGATGAGGAACGTGAATATCATGCCATATTGTTGAATACTCCTCAGATTTCATCCCGTACGGTAGGGGCAGAGGCTATGTTGATGGCCGGGGACGACGGTTCTTCTGTGAGGCAAACCGGTAAATTATGGTTGACTTTCTCGCGAGATTCTTTGGCGGAAACTTTGCGTACGGGAGATGAGTTGGTTTTTAAGGGGCGTATTCGGAGACCGAAAAACAAAGGTAATCCGGAAGAGTTCGATTATGCGGAATATTTGGCCGTGAAAGGTATATCGGGCCGTGTATTCATCGGAAAGGAGCGTTGGAAACGAATCCATGGATATGAGGATAAGGAACGGCATCTTTCTTTGGGGGTAGATTTGCGCATCAAAGCTCTGTTATGGCGAGATAGAATATTGGAGGTATATCGTAATACCGGTTTGCAGGGTGAGGCTTTGGACTTGTTTGCAGCTTTGACTTTAGGGGAAAAGTCGGGACTGTCGGATGAGTTAAAGGATATTTATGCGGGAGTCGGTGTCAGTCATGTGTTGGCTCTGTCTGGCATGCATCTTGGCTTTTTGGTAGCGATGTTGAATTTATTTATACTGAACTATTGTAGGAGGCGCTATTTGCGGCTACTGGGGGCGATGCTTGCTACGGTACTGGTTTGGGGGTATACTTTTTTGGCCGGTTTGCCTCCTTCTCTTGTGAGGGCGGCACTGATGTATTCCTTGATGTTGGCCGGTTCTTTGGTCGGCCGTTCGGGATTTTCAGTTAATTCTTTAGTCATAAGTGCGGTGTTGATGTTGTGCATCAATCCTTTATGGTTCTATGATGTGGGCTTTCAACTATCTTTTTTAGCCATGTTCGGTATTCTGACGATATGTCCCCGGTTTCAGGAGTTGCCGTTGATGCGATGGCGTTTTGTGAGGTGGATTTTTCAAAGTTTGTTGGTGTCATTCGCAGCGCAGTTGTTCACCGTTCCTTTGGTGGCTTATCGTTTCGGTACATTTTCGTTTTATTCGGCATGGGCGACTTTGGTAATATCTCCTTTAACGGCACTATTGATTTATGGGATGCCTCTGATATTATTATCTGGGATTACCGGTATCGGTACAACAGTTTGTGCATGGTGGATTGCCCGGTTGGGCACGTGGCAAAATGATTGTCTGCGTGCGATGATGGAGTGGCCGTATGCGGTGGTCCATACGGATTGGTCACTATGGTTTACGATATGGTGCTATGTGGTATTGTGTGTTTGGGTGATGCCTTTCTGCCGCTCTTATACCCGACGGGTACAGTTCGGACTTATGAGTGTGATATTGACTTTGTGTGTCTTTGCTGTAAACAGGCAGTTTTGCAGGATCCGACCGGAAATCGTGTTTTATAATCACTCTTCTTGTCCGTCTGTTCACGTGATTTATTCGTCAGAACGCTCTTATTTGTTTTCGACTGAAGAGGATAGTGTGAGAGAGCGTATGTCTTATATCGCGGAATCCTTTTGGGAAAAGAAACTTTCGGACGTACCCGTGGTCGTGACCGGTGATTTTAGGGATAATTACATTTCTTCCGTACATGGCTTGGTGGCGGGTAGGAACGGCATCTCCTTTTTGATGCTTAAGGATAACCGCTGGGATGGGATAAGAGGCATGCATCGGGCTGAGGTTGATTTTCTTTATGTTTGTCGCGGCTATCATGGCAGTCTGCATGAACTGTCCCGTTTGTTCAATCCCCGTTGTGTGGTACTGGATGCTTCCTTGTGGCGAGGTGACAGGAAGCGTTATATTCAAGAATGTAGCAGATTAGGTTGGAATTTCTATGACATGGAAGTCAAAGGAGCGTTAAAAGTTGCTTTAATTTGAGGAATAGCAGACTTTTTATAGTATATTTGTAAATTATAAACCGTAATACGATTTTTATATGTTGGATAATCTCTTGTCCGAAGTTGACGTGCAACATTTGTGTACGTTGCTGGATAAGGCACACAATATCATTGTAACTTGTCATGTGTCTCCCGATGGGGATGCAATGGGGGCTGTTTTGGCTTTTTCTCATTTCCTTTGGCGAAAAGGTAAGAATGCTCAGCCCGTGGTACCGAATATCTTTCCTGATTTCTTGAAATGGATGCCCGGAGTGGAACGTGTCCGTATCTATGAGAAACATGAAAACGAAGTGGCTCCTTTGGTAGCGGCTGCCGACTTGATTATTTGTTTGGATTTCAACTCCCCCGATCGTTTACAGGGGTTACAGAAAACCGTAACGGATTCCCAGTCTCCTAAGATCATGATAGACCATCATCTTGATCCTGTAGACTTTTGTGATTGGGTCGTTTCTCGGCAAGAGATGAGTTCGACGTGTGAATTGCTTTATCGTATATTGGTGCAGTTGGAGGGCTTGGATCCGATGACATACGAAGAAGCGGTATGTCTTTACACCGGAATGATGACGGATACCGGTTGTTTTTCCTATAATTCCAATCGCAGCGATATTTATTATATTATAGGCCGCTTACTGACAAAAGGCATCGACAAAGACAAGATATACCGCAATGTGTTTTTCAATTACTCAGCCGAGCGTTTTAGGCTGATGGGGTATATGCTATATGTCAAACTGGAGTATTTTCCGGAATATCATGCTTCATTGATGACTTTGACAAGAGAAGAACAGAAACGGTTTTCGCATAAGAAAGGCGATACGGAGGGTTTCGTGAATATACCGCTCCAAATCGGAAAATCCCGTCTTTCGGTATTCCTGCGTGAAGATACCGAACGTCATAATATCCGTGTGTCTTTGCGTTCTGTGGATGATTTTCCTTGTAATCGGATGGCAGCGGAGTTCTTCAATGGCGGGGGGCATTTGAATGCTTCGGGCGGGGAACTTTCTTGTACGATGGATGAGGCCGTACAGATTGTCCGTAAAGCTTTGAAGAAATATACTTCTCTATTGACAGATAGATAAAATGTGATTTATAAAAAACTAAATATGAGAAAGATTGTTTATATTTTGTTTGCTCTGTTAGGTGTAGGAGGGGGATTGCAGAGTTGTGATAATGGAGAAACCTACGCCGAACAACGGGAGAAAGAGCGTGATGCCATTTCGGCTTTTCTGAACCGCGATGTTGTGATTCGTTTGAGCGATGGGGAAGAGTTGATTCATGTCGGTAAAATCAATACGATTTCCGAAGGGGAGTTTTATGCCCAAGACAGTACGACCAATCTCGAAAGAAACGAATACGTAGTCTTTGAGAATACCGGTGTGTATATGCAGATTGTACGTAAAGGGGCGGGTGAAAAGATGAAGAACGGCCAGCAAAAGCGCATCATTTGCCGTTATACGGAGTTCAATATATTGAGAGATTCCGTGCAGACTACGAACAATTCGGCTTATTGGCAGACGAATCCTGATATCATGGATGTGACGGATACTTACGGTACCTTTACCGCTTCATTCAATACGTCAGTGAACGGGGGCGGGGCGATGTATCAGTATTACGGTTCGAAAGCAGTGCCTGCGGGGTGGCTGGTTCCTTTAACCTATATCAATATCGGTCGTCAAATCAATGCAGATGAAGAAATAGCCAAAGTACGTCTCATTGTGCCGCATTCACAGGGGCATAGTGATGCTTCTTCCAATGTATACCCCTGTTTTTATGAAATCACTTATCAGGAGATGAGGAATTAGTCAGTCTGGAACGTAAAGCAAATCACTCATAATGCCGTCGGAAAGAAAGATTCCCCGGCGTGTCAGTTTGAGCAAGCTTTCGGGGGCTTGCTCTTTTTTTTCCGTAATTTCGAGCTGTCCGTTTCTCAGGTGGACAGCGGCAGCTTGCAGGCAGTAATCCGTTAATGATTGGCCGAATTTTCGTTTCAATTCGCTCAGATTCAGTCCATCGGACGTGCGCAAGGAAGTGATGATGCAGTCATTGTATCTTTCGTACAGATTCAGCTCTTCCTGCTCTATCCATGGTGCGCGGTTGAAGTCTTCAGAGGAAAGGCATTTCCCTACTTGGTCTATGTAGACGTTCAGATCCAGATGGTTCCATTGTCGGTTACGTCCGTCGAAAGAATGGGCCGAAGGGCCGCATCCCAAATAAGGAATGCCTTTCCAATAACTGGAATTATGTCGGGAACGGAAGCCCGGGCGAGCAAAGTTGGAGATTTCATAATGCTCGAAACCGGCATTCTCGAGCCGACACATTAAAAGACTGAACATTTCCAGGCTTAGTTCTTCGTCAGCTTCTTCCACGACATGCCGTTTGCGCATTTCCCAAAGCGGTGTGCCTTCTTCGTAGATGAGTGCGTATGCCGAAATATGTTGTACGTTCAAGGAAAGTGCTGTGTTCACGTCCTTTTCCCATTCGCGAAGGGATTGTGCCGGGAGGCCGTAAATCAAGTCGATGCTGATGTTGTCGAATCCGGTATCCTGACAGTCGTGTACTGCGCGGATGGCTTGCTCCCCGTTATGTCGGCGGTGGAGCAAACGCAGCTTACCATCGTCGAATGTCTGCACCCCCATGCTTAGCCGGTTGACGGGCAGAGTGCGTAGTGATTTGATTTTTCGTGGAGTGAGGTCGTCCGGATTGGCCTCGATGGTAATTTCTGCCCGGTCGGACACGTGGTACGTTCGGTATAGTACTTCGAAGATAGGTTCGAGTAAAGACGTATCGAGCGTAGAAGGGGTCCCGCCTCCTATATATATAGTTTCAATTACGGGCATTTGCCCGTCTTGTTGCAAGTAATTTGCCCTTAAACGCAATTCGTTCCTCAGGGCACTTATGTAAGCCTTGTCTTTTTCCCCGTATGTTGTGGAATAAAAGTCGCAATATACACAACGGCTTGTACAGAATGGAATATGGATGTAAATTCCGGCCATATATAATAAGGTGTAAAACTGTGGTGCAAAGGTAGTGAAAGGGGTAAAAATAGCCCAATAAAGCGGACTATGTTTAAAAACATAATTAACAAAATCACGGAATCGTTGGCTGTGTGGGATTTTATTGCTAAATTTCGTGCCGTTTAGTTGTTACCTTTAAATGTTACACGATGAAAGTATATCAAACAAACGAGATTAAAAACATAGCCCTGTTGGGAAATGATGGTTCCGGTAAAACAACACTCACAGAAGCCTTGCTCTATGAAAGCGGGTTGATAAAACGTCGTGGCAGAATCACGGCGAAAAACACAGTGAGCGACTATTTTCCGGTGGAGCAGGAATACGGTTATTCGGTTTTTTCCACAGTATATCATGTGGAATGGAACAATAAGAAACTGAATATCATAGACTGTCCGGGTTCGGATGATTTTGTGGGTGCGGCGTTGACGGCACTGAATGTGACGGATACGGCTGTGTTGTTGCTGAACGGGCAATACGGTGCGGAAGTCGGGACGCAGAATCATTTCAGATATACGGAAAAGTTAGGTAAACCCGTGATTTTTCTGGTAAACCAGTTGGACGACGAAAAGTGCGATTACGATGCCATATTGGAGCAGTTGACTTCTATTTACGGCAACAAGGTTGTTCCGGTACAGTATCCTATAAAAACGGGGCCGGACTTCAATGCCTTGATTGACGTGTTGCTGATGAAGAAATACTCCTGGGGGCCTGAAGGTGGAGAACCGACGATAGAGGAAATCCCGGAAGACCAGAAAGAGAAGGCCATGGAGATGCACAAGGTATTGGTCGAGGCCGCTGCCGAGAACGACGAAACATTGATGGAGAAGTTCTTTGAGAGCGAAACGCTGACCGAAGACGAGATGCGTGAGGGTATCCGCAAGGGATTGGCAGCACGGGGGATGTTCCCGGTGTTCTGTGTTTGTGCGGGAAAGGATATGGGTGTACGGCGCTTGATGGAATTTTTGGGCAATGTCGTGCCTTTCGTCAGCGAGATGCCCAAAGTGCATAATACCAGAGGTATGGAGGTGACTCCCGATGCGGACGGTCCGACTTCGCTTTATTTCTTCAAGACCGGCGTAGAACCTCATATCGGCGAGGTACAGTATTTCAAGGTGATGAGTGGTAAGGTGCATGAAGGTGATGATTTGAACAATGCCGACCGCGGGTCGAAAGAACGCATGTCGCAGTTGTTCGTTTGTGCAGGTGCCAACCGTATCAAGGTTGAAGAACTGGTGGCCGGAGATATCGGTTGCACGGTGAAACTGAAGGATGTGAAGACGGGGAATACTTTGAATGATAAAAATAGTGAGAACCGCTTCAACTTCATCAAATATCCCAATCCGAAATATACCCGTGCGGTAAAGGCCGTGAACGAGGCAGAGACCGAGAAGATGATGAATGCCTTGAACCGTATGCGTGAGGAAGATCCCACGTGGGTAGTGGAGCAGAGCAAAGAATTGCGTCAGATACTGGTACACGGACAAGGGGAATTCCATTTGCGTACGTTGAAGTGGCGTATGGAAAACAATGAGAAGATAGCCATCAAGTTCGAAGAACCTCGTATCCCTTATCGCGAGACCATTACGAAGGCTGCGCGTGCCGACTACCGCCATAAGAAACAGTCGGGAGGAGCGGGGCAGTTCGGCGAAGTGCATTTGATTGTGGAACCCTATTATGAAGGTATGCCCGATCCGGAAGTATATCGTTTCAACGGACAAGAGTTCCGGATTAATGCGCGTAGCAAGGAAGAAGTACCCTTGGAGTGGGGCGGCAAGCTCGTCTTTATTAACTCCGTGGTGGGCGGTGCCATCGACGCCCGTTTCATGCCGGCTATTCTGAAAGGTGTGATGCAGCGTATGGAACAAGGCCCGTTGACGGGTAGTTATGCCCGTGATGTCCGTGTCATCGTGTACGACGGAAAGATGCATCCCGTAGATTCCAATGAGATTTCTTTTATGTTGGCCGGGCGTAATGCTTTCAGTATGGCCTTTAAAGAGGCCGGTCCGAAGATTTTGGAGCCTATTTACGATGTGGAGGTCTTTGTTCCCAGCGACAAGATGGGCGATGTGATGAGCGATTTGCAAGGACGACGTGGCATGATTATGGGGATGACCAGCGAGAACGGTTATGAGAAACTTGTGGCTAAAGTGCCGTTGAAAGAGATGTCTAATTATTGCACCTCTTTAAGTTCCATCACCGGTGGTCGTGCCTCTTTCATCATGTCGTTTGCCAGCTACGAATTGGTACCGGCAGACGTACAGGAGAAACTGATTAAGGATTTTGAAGCTAAACAAGATAAAGAAGAATAATAAACTAAGCTACTGAAGGTATCCCGCTTTTCGACTTTTTTGCTTGGGTGAACAAGTAAGTTGAAAGGCGGGATTTTTTTCTGCGCCAAACGAAAAATCAATCACAGCCAAATGATTTTTCGTTTGCCGCACAATAAAAAACTTATCTATAGGACATGTGAGAGGGTTCGTTTGAGGAATATATACGGATATCCTTCTGTTGGCCATAGAATCGCTCGTTTTTAAGATAAAGCAATCCTTATTTGCTTGTATAAATCGTTTTATTCCGCTTTATTGTTAATAACGTTAAATTCAATGAAGGAATAAGTTTTTATGAGCTTAATGCCCGTTTTCGATATGTATATTTGCTGATATGAAAAGGTCTACAATCTGGATAGTAAGTGTAATTATCGGAGTTTCGTTTTTGGGACTTCTTTTGTTGCAGATGCGCTACATCGAGCAGATGGTGAAGATGCGGAAGGAGCAATTTGACGAATCCGTAGTTCGTAGTCTGAATCAGGCATCCCGTAACTTGGAGCAGAACGAGACGTTTCGTTATCTGGAGAACTTTACGCGGGACAATTTAAGCCCGAGTTCGGATTCTTTGCCCAAGCTTTATATGGGAGGGGCAGTCGGTACCGCAGATGCGAGCAACGGGGTAGGAGCTGCACACGGAGGTGAAAAGATATATTCCGATTTCGAATTGCATACGATAGTGAAGCATCCTTCTACTATGCCGAAAGTGTTGCGTATCGAGCGTAATAATTCGATTGACGAGGCCACCAGGTCGTTTCAGGAGTATGTGAAGAATGCGTATGTATATCATAAGGGTTTGCTTGATGAAGTAATATACACTATCTTGTATAAAGCGAGTGAGAAACCTCTGGAAGAGCGGATTAATTTCAAATTGCTGGATCAGGACATCCGTAATGCGCTTGAAAATAATGGAATCAGTATTCCTTATCATTTCACGGTGGCTACCAATGACGGACGAGAAGTATACCGTTGCCCGGACTACGAAGAGAAAGGGAAAGACTATTCATATTCCCAGGTCTTGTTCCGTAATGATCCTGCGGGTAAAATCGGCATTGTGAGGATTCATTTTCCGGATATGAACTCCTATTTGCTGGAAACGGCGCGGATGATGATTCCGGCATTGGCCTTTACCATTATTCTGTTTGTCACTTTTGTCTTTACGATATATGTGATATTCCGCCAGAAAAAGGTGACGGAAATGAAAAATGACTTCATTAACAATATGACGCATGAATTCAAGACCCCGATCTCGTCTATTTCATTGGCAGCCCAGATGCTGAGCGACCAGTCGATAAAGAAGAGTGAGGCGATGTACGAGAATCTTTCACGGGTCATTAACGATGAGACCAAACGTTTGCGTTTTCAGGTGGAAAAAGTATTGCAAATGTCTTTGTACGACAGAGATAACATAGCTTTTAAGCAGAAAGAGTTGGATGCACATCAGTTATTGGCGGGAGTCATTAAGACGTTTACTTTGAAGGTGTCGCAGAACGGAGGAAGCATATCGTCTGATTTCAAAGCCGAACAGGCGGAGATTTATGTGGATGAGATGCACTTTACGAATGTGATATTCAATTTGATGGACAATGCAGTCAAATATAAGCGTGATGATGTGGAACTGCATTTGACTCTTCGGACATGGAATACGGGAGACAAGATCAATATTTCAATAGAAGATAACGGCATAGGCATACAGAAAGATGATTTGAAGAGGATTTTCGATAAGTTTTATCGTGTGCATACCGGCAATAAACATGACGTTAAAGGTTTCGGTTTAGGATTGGCCTACGTCAAGAAGATCGTGGGGCTGCAGAATGGCGTGATACATGCAGAAAGCGAATACGGTCATGGAACGAAATTTATAATCACATTACCAACAATAAAAAAATAAGAATTATGGAAGAAAAATTGCGAATATTATTATGCGAGGACGATGAGAGCCTGGGCATGTTGCTGAGAGAGTATTTACAGGCCAAGGGGTATGAGGCGGAACTGTTTCCGGACGGAGATGCCGGTTACAAGGCCTTCTTGAAGAACCGTTATGAAATGTGTGTGTTGGACGTTATGATGCCTAAAAAGGATGGATTCCAGTTGGCACAGGAAATCCGGCAGGTCAATGCTGAAATACCTATCATATTCCTGACGGCCAAGAACCTGAAGGAGGATATTTTCGACGGATTTAAAATAGGGGCTGACGACTACATCACCAAACCTTTTTCGATGGAAGAACTGGTATTCCGTATGGAGGCCATCTTACGCCGTGTGAGAGGCAAGAAAGTAAAAGAAACGAATATGTATAAACTAGGTCGTTTCACTTTCGATACGCAACGGCAGATTTTGGCTATCGGTGACAAGCAGACCAAGTTGACAACCAAGGAGAGCGAGTTGCTTTCATTGCTTTGTGCACATGCCAATGATGTATTACAGCGTGAACTGGCTTTGAAGACGATTTGGATTGATGACAACTATTTCAATGCCCGGAGCATGGATGTATATATCACAAAATTGCGCAAGCATCTGAAAGACGATCCTTCCATCGAGATCAACAACGTCCATGGAAAAGGCTATCGTCTGATTATCCCCACAACAGAAGAGGAATAAGATAGCGTAAAAATAAGAGGCCCCGGATTTCCTTGAGGATATCCGGGGCCATTTTTTATACCTCTTAATCTTGTATTTTCTTGTTCATGACAATGTGGACGATAATACCGACCACAATAGCCAATAAAGCTATACCGTTAGGCCAGTTATAATCAAGCCAGTTGCACACATAACTTAGAACCAATACCGCAGTTCCCAGAACGATTAAGAGAATACCCAAATTCTTTAAAAAATTATTCATTGTATGTTTCTTTTTATGTTTTTCTCCATTCAGCCTACAAATTAAAGCATAATTATTTAAACTCCGAAACTTTTCATAGAAAAAAAGACGGGAAAGGAGCATTTTAATCTTTTGTGTTTAAAAACACTTTTCTTAAAACTTCCTGGCTTATGCTTAATTCTTCCACACTGAGGCCGCGCAGAGCCTCTTTCAGGGTCTTGTTGGCGATAAATCTCGATTTCTCTTCCAAATCCCGTCCAGTCTTGGTCAGATGAATCAGATTGATTCTCCGGTCTGTTTTTCCGGATATTCTGACAACGAGATTCAGACGCTCCATATTGTCGATCAGCCGTGTCATACTCGGTTTGTCCTTGAAAGTGGCGTTACACAATTCTTGTTGCGTGACACCGTCTTTTTCCCATAGATACAGCAACACCGTCCATTGTTCCGGAGTAATGTCTACATTATACTGCCGGAAGTTACGGTAGAGCTTACGGTTGATTGCAGCCGACACCTTCCCGTTCAGGATGGCAAAGATTAATTTTATATCGAAATTGAATTGTTCGCTCATGTCCTTCAGATTGTTCGACCATACAAAGGTATGATATTTATTATAGATTGCGGCTGTGTAAGCTTATTAAATTTCTTTAAAGCTTCAGGCTACTGCTTTTTCAGCTCCTCTTTTTTAAGGCTTTGATTGGAATTAAGGTCTGGAAAATTTGCATAATAGCAGAGAAAAGCGTAATTTTGCACCGCATTTTTGCAAAAACATTATTAATTATTTATTTAACGGATTATGAATCAATACGAAACCGTTTTCATTTTAACTCCCGTTTTATCTGACGATCAGATGAAGGAAGCGGTCAACAAGTTCAGAGGAATCCTCACTGACAATGGTGCAGAGATTATCAATGAAGAGAACTGGGGCCTGAAGAAATTGGCTTACGCCATTGAAAAGAAATCCACGGGATTTTATATCCTTATGGAGTTCAAGGCACAGCCTGAAGTGATTAAAACTTTGGAAGTCAATTTCCGTCGTGATGAGAAAGTACTTCGCTTTTTGACTATCAAAATGGAGAAGTATGCAGCAGAATACGCTGAGAAAAGAAGAAATAACAAATCAAAAAAGGAGGATTAAATCATGGCACAGCAATCAGAAATCAGATATTTGACTCCGCCGACCGTAGACGTGAAGAAGAAAAAGTACTGTCGTTTCAAAAAAAGCGGTATTAAGTACATTGACTATAAGGATCCCGAATTCTTGAAGAAATTCTTGAATGAGCAGGGTAAGATTTTGCCCCGTCGCATTACAGGTACTTCCTTGAAGTATCAGCGTCGTGTAGCACAGGCTGTCAAGAGAGCCCGTCATTTGGCACTTCTTCCATTTGTAACAGATATGATGAAATAATAATAAGGAGGAGTAAGCATGGAAATTATATTGAAAGAAGATATTATAGGCTTGGGCTACAAGAATGATATTGTAGACGTAAAGTCAGGTTACGGTCGTAACTACCTTATTCCTACCGGTAAGGCTGTGATTGCTTCCGATTCTGCCAAGAAAATGTTGGCTGAGGATTTGAAGCAGCGTGCTCATAAGTTGGAGAAAATCAAGAATGAGGCTCAGGCATTGGCTGATAAGTTGGCTGAGGTTGCTTTGACTATTCCTACTAAGGTGAGTGCTACGGGTGTCATCTATGGCTCGGTAAACAGTTTGCAGATTGCAGACGAGTTGAAGAAGCTTGGTTTTGATATTGACCGTAAGATTATTGTAGTGAAAGATGTGAAGGAAGTGGGTTCATATCATGCTACTGTAAAATTGCATAAGGAAGTTTCTGTTGAGATACCTTTTGAGGTTGTAGCGGAAGAAGCTTAATTAAGGGCTATTTATATTGTGTGTTATTTATAGGGGGAATATCCAGTGAGGGGTGTTCCCCTTTTTTATTAATCAGATTTATCGTGCTAAAAGAGATAGATTCCGAAAATAAGGAATCGGTATAAAAAATAGAGACCATACTCGCGTATGATCTCTTGTTCCTTTTAGTTCGTATCTGTACTGAATTATTCAGCAGCAGGAGCTTCAGCGGCAGCGCTATCAGCAACTACAGCAGCATCAGCGGCAGCGCTATCAGCAACTACAGAATCAACTTCTACGATTTCTTCTTCTACAGCTACAGTGTCAGTATCTGCTGCAGTTTCAGCCTGAGAAGTTTTGTTACCGCAAGATGCGAAAGAAATAGCTGCGAAAGCTACGAACAAAAATGCTAACTTTTTCATTTTTTTGCTTTTTTAAATCTGTAAAACAATCAATTGCTTATTAAAACATTGCAAAGGTATATACTTTTTTGATATGTTGTACACTTTGCCCTCTTTTTTTTGATACTTATTTTTTAAGACTTATATAAGTTGCAATGAATCAATATTTTATGTACTGTTAATTTTTCGAGGTTCTCTATGTGCTATTCCATAGAATTATGTAACTTTGCGGTTGGAACAGTGATTAAGATTGGATTATACTATAGATGATATGACAGAAGCATCCGTTTTTGAGGGGAAGAAAGCCGTATATTTTACGTTAGGCTGTAAGTTGAATTTTGCAGAGACTTCTACAATAGGGCGTTTGTTGAAGGAGATGGGAGTGAGGACGGTGCGAGCCGGAGAACGTGCCGATATTTGTGTGGTGAATACTTGTTCGGTGACAGAGGTCGCCGATCATAAATGTCGGCAGGCTATTCACAAGTTGGTGAGACAACATCCCGGTGCCTTTGTAGTGGTGACGGGCTGTTATGCTCAACTTAAACCGGAGCAGGTTTCTGCCATCGACGGAGTGGATTTGGTTTTGGGGGCAGAACAGAAAGGAGATATATTGCGTTATTTAGAGGAACGTTTGCCCTTGTTGCCGGCAGAACGTAAACTAGCTGATGCGGAGCACGAGGCTTACACAGTACCTACGAAAGATATACATACATTTGTCCCTTCCTGTTCATGTGGCGACCGGACACGTTATTTTCTGAAGGTGCAAGACGGATGCGATTACTATTGTACGTATTGTACGATTCCATACGCTCGTGGGCGTAGCCGTAACGGTAGCATAGCCTCATTGGTTCGTCAAGCAGAACAAGCAGCATTGGAGGGTGGTCGTGAAATAGTGCTGACCGGAGTGAATATCGGAGATTTCGGTAAGACCACCGGCGAGAGCTTTTTGGATTTGGTGAAAGCGCTTGACCGGGTGGAAGGTATAGCCCGTTATCGTATATCTTCCATCGAACCCAATTTGCTGACTGAGGAAGTATTGGCCTATTGTGCAGAGTCGCGTGCGTTTATGCCTCATTTTCATATACCATTGCAAAGCGGTAGTGATGAAGTGTTGAAGCTTATGCGTCGCCGTTATACTACAAAATTTTTTGCAGAGAAGATATCACGTGTGAAGGAACTGATACCTGATGCCTTTATCGGTGTGGACGTGATTGTAGGTACAAGGGGCGAGACAGAGGAGTGTTTTGAAGAAGCATTCGAATTCATTCGTTCGTTGGATGTGAGTCAGTTGCATGTGTTCAGTTATTCGGAGCGTCCCGGGACGATGGCACTGAAAATAGAACATTCCGTTTCGCCCGAGGAGAAACATCGGCGTAGCCAGCGGCTGTTGGAGCTGTCCGATGTGAAATGGGAAGCATTTTACCGGCGTTACATCGGAACCGAGGCCGAGGTCCTATTGGAAAAGTCCCGAACGGAAGGAGTGATGCATGGCTTTACAGCCAACTATATCCGGGTGGAATTGCCTGTCGAAGAGAATTTGGACAATCAGATTGTCCGTGTACGTTTAGGAGATTTTAATGTAGACAGATCGGCTTTGCGTGCCACCTTATTATAATAGTAGGAGAGGAAGGATATGGACAAAGTGGCTGTAGTCATTTTAAATTGGAACGGAGAAGAAATGCTTCGTCGCTTTTTGCCTGGTGTGCTGGCTCATACACAGGCAGAGATATATGTGGCCGACAATGCTTCTACGGATAAGTCGTTGGAGCTTCTTTCAGTAGATTTTCCTGCAGTGAAAACAATCTTATTGGAACAGAATTATGGTTTTGCCGAAGGGTATAACCGGGCTTTGGCACAGATTGAGGCCGAATATTTTGTTTTGTTGAATTCGGACGTGGAGGTGAAAGACGATTGGATTTCTCCCATGTTGCAGTATTTGGATACCCATCCGGAGGTAGCAGCCTGCCAACCCAAAATCTTAAGTTGGCATGCACCGGATAAATTTGAGTATGCGGGAGCGGCAGGAGGATACATGGATGCTTGGGGCTATCCGTATTGCAGGGGGCGAATAATGAATACGGTGGAAACCGATGAGGGGCAATACGATACTGTGGCACCTGTTTTTTGGGCCACCGGAGCCGCTTTGATGGTACGTAGTGCCGTTTATCATGAAGTCGGAGGTTTGGATGCCCGTTTTTTTGCCCACATGGAGGAGATAGATTTTTGTTGGCGATTACGCAGTCGCGGATACGATATCGTTTGTATACCGTCGGCTGTGGTTTATCATGTAGGGGGAGGCACGTTGCCCAAGGAAAGCCCGAATAAGACCTATTTGAATTTCCGGAATAACCTTTATATGCTTTATAAGAATCTGCCGGATGAACGTTTAAGTACGGTCATGCGTTGTCGTTTTTGGCTGGACAGACTGGCAGCTCTCCAATTTTTGCTGAAAGGAGAGAGACGGTCTTTTCAGGCTGTATTTCGGGCGAGGGCTGATTTCAGAAAGCAAAAGAAAGCTTTTGGGGCAGCCCGGAAGGAAAACCTGTCCCGTATGGTCGTGAACCCTATTCCGGAACAGGCTCGGTTTAGTATTTTGTGGGCTTACTATTTCCAAAATCGTCATAAATACTCCGATTTGCCCCATATATAGTTTTCTTTTTGCTTTTTTTAGTAAAACAGTTTGTGATTAATGTATTTGTTTGTATATTTGTATGCGTATTTAACGAATAATAAGTTTTGAAGCGAGTTTTATTGATTTTAATCGGTCTGACTATGTTTTTTTCTTCTTGTCGGTGGAGTTCCGTTCCCTGGTGGACGGATGGCCAGTCGGATAAAGGAGAAAAAATATTCCGTTATGACCGTTTGGTTGATGAATTCGTTTCCTTGAATAGTTTCACTTCTCTCCAGCGTATGAATACGGAATATCCGGCTGCGACACGGTTGCTTATAGAAGAGGTGTTGGCTATCGGGGCCGTACAGGAACCGCGTATCGAACAGCGTTTGCGGGAGTATTATCTTGACTCCACCATGCAGGTGTTGTTGGAAGACGTGCATGATGAGTACACGGATTTGAATGTGGAGGAAGCAGAAATTTCTTCGGTATTCGAGCAAGTCAAGAAGGCTGACCCCAGTTTCCGTATACCGTTTATGTATACTCAGATATCCGGTTTGAACCAAAGTATTGTGGTGGGCGACAGCTTGTTGGGTATCAGTCTGGACAAGTATTTGGGGCGTGACTATCCTTTGTACCGCAAATATTATCATGATTATCAGCGTCGGGTAATGGATCGAAGTTGGTTGGTGTCGGATGCTTTGTTCTATTATCTGTCCCATGAATATCCTTTGCCGGACGATAAGGTGCATACCTTGTTGGATTATATCGCAGATTACGGGAAGATACATTGGGTGATTGCGCATTGCCGGAATATCTCTTTGGAGCAAGAAGCTGGTTTTGAAGAAGAACGCGTGCTTTGGTACAAGGAGAACGAAACCGAAATATGGAATTGGCTAATGGGGCATGGTGTTCTGACTTCTGCAGATTTGACGATGATCAGGCTTTTCATGGAGCCTCGTGGAACTACGCCTTATATCGGGAAGGACAGTCCGGACCAGATAGGTTTATGGTTGGGCTTGCAAATCATAGACCATTATATGAAATCACATCCCCGGGTGACGATCGGTGAATTGCTTCATGAGAATGATTATGAAAAGATTCTCCGTGAGTCGGGGTATCATCCGTCAGCAAACAAAAAGTAATGGAACCAGCACTTTATTTGATACCTGTCACGTTGGGGGATACACCTCATTCACAGGTTTTGCCGGATTATAATACAGAGATTATCCGGAACATCAGGCATTTCATCGTGGAGGATTTGCGTTCGGCCCGTCGTTTTCTGAAAAAGGTGGATCGGGACATCAATATAGATGAGTTGACTTTTTACGCCATGGGAAAGCACGCCTCTCCGGAAGCGTTTGCGTCCTATCTGCACCCTTTGGAACAAGGGATGCCGGTCGGTGTGATTTCGGAGGCCGGTTGTCCGGCGGTGGCCGACCCGGGAGCCGATGTGGTAGCCATTGCCCAACGTAAGGGACTGCGGGTCATTCCTTTGGTGGGGCCGTCTTCCATGATTTTGGCCGTGATGGCGTCCGGCTTCAACGGGCAGAGTTTTGCTTTCAACGGTTACCTTCCGATAGACCCGGCTGAACGGACCAAACGTATTAAAATGTTGGAACAGCGGGTATATACGGAACATCAGACCCAGTTGTTCATCGAGACACCTTACCGTAATGCCAAGATGTTCGAGGAGATTCTTCGGACATGCCGTCCACAGACCCGTCTTTGTGTGGCGGCAGGCATAACTTGTAAAGAAGAGTATATAAGAACACGGACGGTACAGGAATGGAAGAAGCATTCTCTTCCGGATTTGTCCAAAGTGCCGGCTATATTTTTGATTTACAAGTGAGGGAGGCTGATTTCTCCTTTATTATTTCTTTTATTATAAAGAAAGTGTTACATTTGCAATGTGTTTCCACGCCGGTGCCTTGTTCGCAAGGCGGGTGAGGGGAATACCATATATGGAAAAGGCGTTTACTTGGCGCTCTGCTCTTATTTTTATCTGAACTTCGCAACTTCGGTGACCCTTAAAAGAGCATGGCAACGGTAGGTGTCCTGTGGGTGTGTTATATGCATCCCTTTTTTGTCAGCATCCATTTCGGGTGCTGGCTTAAAGGGGGATTATATATACATATCAGCGTGGGCTTCTGGTTGTTGTTCGTTTTTAGGGGTAAGGCATGCGAAGGCCTTGATAAAATGAACGGGCAACGGGTACAGATTCCCGCGCTTTTTTTTGTATATGCTACGCAAGTCTTGTTTAAAAGCACCGGTTTTCGGGAGTCCCCGGTGGTTTAAGGAGGAAGCTGTTATGAAAGCTTTTATCAGATGGGTGTGGGTGTTGTGTTTGTTCCCGCCCCGGGTGTTTGGCCAGGCCAAACTTCCTATTACGACTTCAGACCATTTTGTGGTGGAGGCTCCGGCGGTGGTACAACCCGGAGGGGAAACCGTTGATTTCATTGTGGGCGTGGAAGGTTCCCGTTTTTACACGGCCTACAATATGGAAATCGCTTTGCCCGAGGATTTGGTTTTCGTTCCCAACGACAAGGGAAATTGTGCCATGATGTGTGGCTTGGACGGGATGTATCCGTATGACGACAGTATGGGGTTCCCGCAGTTCACGCATATTTTTGCCAGTGGGTTGCAGGTGAACGGCAACTTGCGTGTGGCTTGTTTCTCTTCTCTGAACGAGGACTTCACGTCATTTTCCGGGCGGTTGTTCCGGGTGTCGGTCAAGGCATCTCCGTACGCCAAGCCCGGTATGGGGGAAATCCGGATGTTCGGTTTGAACCTTACGGTGGCCGAGAATGCCCAAAAGTATATCCCCGAGGGAGATTTGAATACGGGAGAAATCGAGGTGGGCAATCATGCGTCTGTTCCCATATCCATTTCTGCCGCCAACCGTTACGGTACTTGCATCCTGCCTTTTGGATTAGAGGCACTGCCTGCCGGTTTGGAAGCTTATACGGTTGCATCCGTCAGCGACGGGGTTTTGAAGCTCGACCCCGTGCAGGCTTTACAGGCTTATACGCCCTATGTGCTGTATGCGGCGAACGGTTTCAGCGGTGTGTTGGAGGGTACTGTGGACGCTTCGCTTTATCCAGAAGATACGCGTTCGGTCACGGTGAACGGGCTGACGGGGATTGTCACGCCGCAGGAGGTCACCGAGGGATACATCCTGCAAAACCAAGGGGACGGCGTGAGGTTCTACCGTGTGGGGGACGTGCCTTTTGCCTTGCCTGCCGGACGGTGCTACCTTTCGGCTTCCGTGTCGGCTGGGGTGAACCTCAGGATGGAGCGTAACGCCACTGGCATTACGGACAGCCGGACGGACGTGACCCTGCCAGACGACACCTGTTATGACCTTTTAGGGCGGCGCGTGGAACGTTTGGTTCCGGGGCGTGTATATCTTTCCACCCGTCGTGGTGTTTTTTTACAATCTAAGTAGAACTTAAAACAAAAACAAGATGAAAAAGATATTTTTACTTTTATGGTTCGTTCTTCTCGGGCTTTTTGAGGTGCAAGCCTATCAGTTCGAGAAAAATGGCATTTATTATGATATCGTCAATGGTAAGGCGGTGGTGGTAAGTGGAGATGTTAGTTATTCGGGTGATGTGGTGATTCCCGAGACTGTGGAGTATGATGGTCAGCATTATGTGGTGGACAGTATTGGTGAATGGGCTTTTAATTCCTGTTCTGGGCTAATGTCCGTAAAATTACCAGAAAAATTAAGGGCAATCGGAAGTCTTGCTTTTACAGATTGTTATGGTTTGACTTCTATATCATTCCCCGCAAGTTTGAAGGTTATTGGTTCTGGTGCTTTTCAAAACTGTGAAGGCTTGACTTCCGTTGTTTTTCCAGAGGGCTTGACGGCAGTAGGAGATGGTGCTTTTTATGGTTGCGACAAATTGGATTCGTTGTCTTTCCCTGCTTCGATGAAGATGATAAATTGGACTGCATTCTGTACACATAGGGGGAATTATGGTAATTCTTGCAGTTGTGAGCATATCCGGTATGTGGATGTGAAAGATTTGCATACATGGATGAATAGTGTAAGGTATGTGAAACTTGAATATGGCAGTCCCCATCTCTATTTTCCCAAAGCCCATCTTTATATAGGAGGTAAGTTGTTGACCCATGTGGTGATACCGGGTGATGTTACAGAGATAAAGCCTTATACCTTTAGTGGAATGGACTGTATTAAAACAGTTTCTATGCAGAAAGGGGTTGAAAACGTCGGGATATTGGCCTTTAGTGGTTGTCGTAATTTGTCATCCGTTTCCTTTTCCGAGGGTTTGAAGGAAATAAGTAGCAATGCATTTAAAAATTGTGCGAGCTTGTCATCTGTTTTCTTTTCCGAAGGTTTGGAGAAAATAGGTAACTATGCGTTTGAAAATTGTGGAAGTCTGACTTCCGTTGCTTTTCCAGAGGGCCTAACGGAAATCGAAGAACGCGCTTTTTACGGTTGCGATAAATTGGATTCGTTGTCTTTCCCTGCTTCGATGAAGGCGATAAATTGGACGGCATTCTGTACATATAGGGGAAATTATGGTGATTCTTGCAGTTGTGAGCATATCCGGTATGTGAATGTGAAGGATTTGCATACATGGATAAATAGTGTAAGGTATGTGAAACTTGAATATGGCAGTCCCCATCTCTATTTTCCCAAAGCCCATCTTTATATAGGAGGCAAGTTGTTGACCCATGTGGTGATACCGGGTGATATTGCAGAGGTAAAGCCTTACACCTTTAGTGGAATGGACAGTATTAGAACAGTCTCTATGCAGAAAGGTGTTGAAAACGTAGGGAAACAGGCCTTTAGTGGTTGTCGTAATTTGTCATTCGTTTCCTTTTCCGACGGATTTGAAGAAATAGGAGAGTATGCATTTAATGGATGTAATAGCTTGCATTCTGTGAAGTTGCCTGCTTCCATTAAAAAACTTGGTTATTCTGCTTTTAACGACCAAGGAGTGGAGATAGAATTATATGCACTTGTTCCACCTATAGGAGGTAGTTCTTCTTTGGGAGATAACTTGGTGTATGTTCCCGAAAGTTGCATTGAAGCCTACCGCACAGCTTGGAGCGATAAGGTGAATGACATCCTTTGTTTGGGACGGCAACATGATTGGAATGTGACGGTAGAGGCGGAAGATAAGTCGTCTGCGGTTTTGCAAGCCGTGGGCGGCGTGTCGGATAATGAGGCGGCCCGGAATGTGGTTCGTCTGAAAGTGAGCGGAACGGTTAACAGTTATGATTTTATGGTGATGAGGAACAAGATGACTTGTCTCCGCGAGTTGGATTTGACCGATGCTCATGTTGTGTATAATCCGTATGAGCATTACCAAGGCTATCACAGTTGGAATGATTCCTTGCCTGATTATGCTTTTTATCGGAAAGATTTAAGGGAGTGCAAGCTTCCTTTAAGTATTGTTTATATTGGGCAGAACGCTTTTGGAGAATGCCGTAAATTGACGGGCATGGATATTCCAGGAAAGGTTCAAGAAATAGGAAGTTCTGCTTTTTATTATTGTAATCAATTAAAAGAAGTCAGTTTCCAAGAAGGACTTGAAAGGATAGGTGGTATTGCTTTTTCTGACTGTGCGTTGCACGACACGATAGTTTTTCCGCAAACTTTAAAGTATATATCTGGTAGTGCATTTGCGAATAATATTTGCTTGAGTGTCGTTAGGTTTCCGATAGGTCTGGAATATATTGACAGTTATGCCTTTTCTAATTGTAACGCTTTGTCTGAGATCCGATTCCCCGCTTCAGTATTAAGTGTGGGAAATGATGCCTTTGGGTACTGTCACAGCATCAAGGATGTTTATACCTATATAATAGACCCCTTACAGTTAGACCAGACCACTTTTTCTGCGGAAGTCTTTAAAAATGCCACGCTACACGTACCCGAGACGGCACAGAATAACTACTATTGGGATACGCAATGGTCGCAATTCCCTTCTATCGTGATGTTCAACGAACCTTACGAGTACTTCTACCTGAACAAAGACTTGGTGATTGACGAGGAAACACCCCGTTTGGAGGGTGACACCATTTTCGGGACCGGCGAAGTGCAAGGCCCGGATGCCGACCTCAATCCCGGTTCGGGACTGGTGGTCGAAGGGAGCGAGAGCCAGGACTTGGGTGACGTGCACCTTAAAGACGACGGCAATGGAAACGGGGCTTCGGTTATCGGGCAAGGCAACAAGGACGGACATTGTAACATCAATGCCAAGAACCTGCATATCGACATACAGGTGGAAGCCAATCGTTGGTATTTCTTCTGTTTCCCATATCCCATTGACAAGAAGAACATCAAGTATGATGGAAGTTACGTCCTGCGGTGGTACGATGGTGCGGAACGTGCACAACACGGCAGGGGAGGCTGGAAAGACTGGACGGCTGATAAGTTGACCGCCGGTGTGGGGTATATCTTCCAAGGAAGCCAATCCGGAACGTTGACTTTCCAAGTCCCGGATGCGAAGTTCGACGGCGATAACCGCGACATTCTCTTGCAGAGCCATGGGGCGGACGAGGTACAGGATGCCGGATGGAATTTCGTGGGCAATCCCTATACTTCTTATTTCGACTTGCAGGATTTGGGGTATGACTATCCCGTCACGATATGGAACGGGTGGTCGTATGAGGCTTATAATCCTCAGGATGACGACTACGTGCTCTATCCTTACCAAGCGTTCTTTGTGCAAAAGCCCAATGCCGAGGACGCTATTACCTTCCATGCCGCACACCGCAAGACGAAATTGCAATCCGAGGCTGCCCGGCGGGCCAATGTGGCACCGCGACAGATGCGCCGCACGGCAGGCGTGGAACGCCGGTTGGTGAACCTTACCCTTTCCGACGGGAAGGTGACGGACAAGACGCGTGTGGTGTTCAATGCCCGGAGGCGCGAAGCGTATGAAGTGGGGTGCGATGCAGCCAAGTTCATGGCAGAAGGTGTGCCGCAACTGTATTCGTTGGACGGCCAAGGCGTGAAATATGCCATCAACGAACGTCCGGAGGGTAACGGTGTGGTGTCCTTGGGGTATGAGGTGCAGGTCGCCGGGAATTATACCATCGGCTTGACCCGTGCTGACGTGGGGGTAATGCTGAAAGACAAGTTGACGGGCGCAAGCCATGACTTCTCCGAAGGGGATTACGCGTTTTTTTCCGAGGCTGGCACGTTCCACGACCGTTTCCTTTTGGTGAAGTCTGCTTCGGCTACCGGAGTGAACGGGGTGTTTGCCGCAGGCGAGGCAGTGGTGGATGTGGAAAACGGTACGATTGCAGTGAGCGGGGCCGACGGGCTTCGTACGACGGTGACCGCCCTTTCCGGTATTTTGATGGGTACCATCGACGGCAACGGCTGTCTGGACGTGCGTCCCGGAGTCTATGTGGTCAATGTGGGCGGACAAGCCCGTAAAGTCGTGGTACGATGAGGACGGTGGCAGTTTTCTTACGGACGTGGTGCACGGTGTCGGCCTTTTGCATGGCTGGCATCCTGCCCGTCTGTGGGCAGGACGAGTTCAATCCGCCCAATCCTCCCGAACCGAACACGCTCTACCGGGTGACGGTGGAAGCCCGTCCGGTAGAGGCAGGTTACGTGTCCGGCGAAGGAAAGTATGAAAAGGGCGCAGGGGTGTATGTCAACACTTCTGCGGCTTCCTCCACGTTCCGTTTCGTGGGATGGCAGAAAGACGGTTCAGACTATTCCGTAGATATGGGATTCTCTTATACCGTAGGCGAAGAAGATGCACATTTTGTGGCTCTGTATGTTTATGATCCCGTCAGTCCGTCCGAACCGTCTTTGGTGCTCCGTCATCATTTGTGGTTGGACTGCACGCCTAAAGAGTCCTGTTCGTTCAACCGCGAGAGCGGGGGGAAGGTGGAAGAAGGCGAGTGGGTCTATCTCCAAGCTTATGCTAATCAAGGTTTTGTTTTCCGGGGATGGTACAGCGAAGGGCGGAAACTGAGCGATGCGGAAGGGTTTAATTTTTCCATGCCTACGGAGGATGTGACGGTGGAAGCGCGTTATGTATTCGCCCCGGACAACCCGGACGAACCGGCCGGAGGCGGACAGCCCGACGTGGATACCGGGGAGGAAGGCGATGTGAACGGAGACAAGCTGGCCGATGTGACGGATGCAGTAGCCATTGTGGGGGCGTATTTGGGCAAGATGCCCGAAGTGCCGCTTGACAAGGCCGATATGAATCGTGACGGCGAGGTGGACGTGAGCGATGCCGTAGAAGTGGTAAATTTGTATATAAAAAAGAACTGAGATGAAAAAGAAGTATGTTTGTCCTTCGGTGGAAGTTGCCGATGTGGAGTTGTCCGACTTGATAGCCCAATCTCCGGGAAGGGGAATTCCTATTGATGATGCGGTGGAAGCCGACATGGAGTTTGAAGCCTTGTCCAACAAGAATATTTGGAACTTGTGAAAATAATTCTATGTTGCAGAAGCCGTAAAATCATTCTTTAGAGAATGAAAAATCAATCTGCGCCAAACGTAAAATTGTTCTGCTGAGAATGATTTTACGTTTGGCGCAGATTGTAATGTGTTGATAACGTGAATTATAACGTGTAATATTCTTTCATGAAAAGCCTCTTGGGCAGTTTCGTTTACCTACTTCATGTTTTCGATGAAGAAATTCGTGATGCTCGTGTAAAGATGGTTACGGGTGTTGCCACCGGTGATGTTATGGTTGCGGTTGTTATAGGGGAGCATCATGAACGGTTTGCCGGCTTGCACCAATGCTTCGGCATACTCCATGGAGTTGCGGAAGTGGACGTTGTCGTCGGCCGTGCCGTGGCAAATCAGGAGCTTGCCATGCAACTTGTCGGCTTGGCTTATCGGACCGCGGGCGTATCCGGCGGCGTTTTCCTTCGGGGTGCGCATGAAGCGTTCCGTGTAGACCGTGTCGTAGTAACGCCAGCAAGTAGGAGGAGCCACGGCCACTCCGGCGGCGAAGACGGGACGGCCTTCGCTCATGCTCATCAGTGTATTGAAGCCTCCGTAACTCCACCCCCAGATACCGATACGCGAGGCATCAACGTAGGGCAGCGTACCCAGATAAAGGGCGGTTTCCACTTGGTCTTTTGCTTCTAAGTAGCCTAAGTTCAGGTAGGTGCATTTCTCGAACTCTGCGCCCCGTCCTCCGGTGCCCCGTCCGTCCACGCAGACACAGATGAAGCCTTGTTGTGCCAGATATTGCTCGTATAAGGTGCCGCCCATGCTGCCGGTTCCCCAAGAGTCGAGGACTTGTTGCGAACCGGGACCGCTGTACTGGAACATGACGACGGGATATTTCTTGCCCGGATTGAAATCGGCAGGTTTTACCATGTAGCCGTTCAACTGTATGCCTTCTCCCGTGGTGAATTGGAAGAACTCGCGCGTCCCTAAATTCTGGTCGTCAAGTTTGGCCACCAATGCTTGATTGTCTTCGAGCACTTTCAGCGTCTTGCCGTTGCGGTTGCAAAGGGTGGTCACGTACGGAGTACGGATGTTGGAATAGACATTCATGTAATACTTCATGTTTTTGCTGAATATGGCGCTGTTGTCGCCTTCTTCTGCGGAAAGTTTTTCTATCTTGCCCTTGCTGTCGCTCCTGTAAACGGCTGTGTGCATCGGGTCGTCTGCCGGATTGGCGGAGAAATAGAAACTGCCGTCCGCCGTGTCGTATCCATAGAAACTTTTGACGATGAGTTGGCCGTCGACGGCTTTTTTTATCAGGCTGCCGTTCAAGTCGTAGAGGTAAAGGTGGTTGTATCCGTCCCGCTCGCTGGTCAGCACAAAACGGTTGGGATAGAAGGCCAGGTTTTTAAAGACGTTTTCACTGACGTACTTGTCCACGTTGTCGCGCAGGATTTTTTTGCATTCCGTGGAGCGCGGATTGGCCATGTACACTTCCAGGCAGTCCTGATGGCGATTCAATGTGAAGACAGCGAGTTTGGCCGGGTCGCTGGTAAACCGGATGCGCGGGATGTAACTGTCGGCTTCGAGGGGCAGTTTCATCGTGCGGATTACGCGTGCCTTGATGTCGAACGTCTGTACGCTGACGGTGGAGTTTGTGGTGCCGGCCATAGGATACTTATATTCATAGCGGCCCGGATATTCCGCATACTGTTCCTTGGCCGGATGGCTGCCTTTGTACCACGGGAAGGAGAACGTAGACACCTTGCTTTCGTCATAACGGATCCATGCTATCATGGTATTGTCAGCGTTGAAGTCGAAGGAACAGCTTGTGCTGAACTCTTCCTCGTTCACCCAATCGGGGATGCCGTTGATGACCTCGTTGAATTTCCCGTCTTTGGTGATTTGGCTTTCGCTGTTATTGAACAGCAGTTTGACTAGGAACAGATTATTGTCGCGGACGAAACCGACAAGATTGCCGTCCGGAGAGAACTTGGGCGACTGTTGAGGGCCGTTGTCCGACAAGGGGGTGAGGGTGCGGTTGGCAATGTCGTACAAATAGTACACGGCAGTGAAGGAATGACGGTAGATGGGTTTCGTTTCCGTTTGTATCAGCATTTTCTTTTCGTCCGGTGACAGGATGTAGCCGTCTATCTTTTCCAGTTTGACGTCCCTTGCCGTAGCCACGTCGAACAGCACGTCTTTTTGCTGTCCGTCCTTGAAGGAATAGGTGATGATTTGTTTGTGATCGTCGCTCAGCCGGGAATAGCTTTCTCCGTCGTTGAGCGGGTTCACGCCATAGATGCGTTTGGCGGCATATTCGCCTGCACACAACTCTTTTAATGAAAGTCCCGTCGCATTCGAATGTACGGGAACGGCTGCCAGGAGGCATCCGACTAAAAAGGTTGTAATCTTTTTCATTTTATTTTAGATGTAATGGATAATATCTTAACCTTAGAACTATTTTATCGCAAAGATAAGTTTTTTTTCTATCTTTGCGAGGCAATAACGGTTTAAAAAGTATGGCTATACCTTATTTATATACAGACTACGGAGAATTCTTGCGTCGGGAATTTCCTTTCAAAGTACAAAAGATTTCCATCAATGCGGGTTTTACTTGCCCTAACCGTAATGGGGAAAAAGGTTGGGGCGGATGTACTTACTGCAACAACCAGACGTTTAATCCGGCCTATTGCCGTACGGAGAAAACGATTACGGAGCAGTTGGAGGAAGGCAAGCGCTTTTTCGGACGAAAGTATCCGGATATGAAGTTTCTGGCTTATTTCCAAGCTTATACGAATACGTATGGAAAAGTGGATGAGGTTATCCGGAAGTATGAAGAAGCTTTGGCTGTGCCGGATGTGGTGGGAATAGTCATCGGCACGCGTCCCGACTGTATGCCGCAGGCATTGCTGGATTATCTGACCGGACTGAACCGCCGTACTTTCCTGATGGTGGAGTACGGGATTGAGAGTGTGGACGACGGGACGCTTGTCCGCATCAATCGCGGGCATACGTTTGCCGAGACGGAGGAAGCCGTCCGGCGTACGGCGGATGCAGGCATACGAACCGGTGGGCATATCATCCTCGGGCTGCCCGGAGAGAAGCGTGACGAGTTGGTCGGGCAGGCTGCGTTGGTGTCCCGTTTGCCTCTGACCGCTTTGAAAATCCACCAACTCCAACTGATAAGGGGTACACGTATGGCACACGAGTATGCTTTGCATCCGGAACAGTTTCATCTGTACACGGCGGATGAATATATCGAGTTGGTCATCGACTATATCGAATGCCTGAGGAGCGATTTGGTATTGGAGCGTTTTGTATCCCAATCTCCTAAGGACTTGCTGATTGCTCCCGACTGGGGACTGAAAAACTATGAGTTTACCGAACGGTTGAAGCGCAGGATGAAGGAACGGGGTGCATGGCAGGGAAGGCTTGCCGACCGCAGGGAGCAAACCCGTTAGGCGTATGTCTGCGATTGTTCGCGAGCACAAAATACTGCTTTTTAGGAAGGTAATCCGTAAAAAGCTTCGTGGTTATGTTTTTTTTATTTACTTTTGCGGAACATGCGAAGCATGAAGAACCAATTCATTAATTATTAATATTAATCTACATGAAACACTTTGATTTCAAGTTTTTGCGCGTGTGGATGGTCTTGTGGTGTGCAGGTGTGCTTTTTCCTGCGGCAGGACAAGGCAGCGCGGGGTCGGCTGACGTCTTGCGGCTGATAGAGAAAGTAAATGACTATTGGCAGGCGAACAATTCGTCCAAGACACGTGCTTTTTGGGACAACGCCGCTTATTACACCGGAAACATGGAAGCTTACAGGCTGACCGGGAAGGTTGCTTATTATGAATACAGCCAGCAATGGTGCGAGCATAACCGTTGGCGGGGCGCAAACAGCGATGACAAACGGAACTGGAAGTACAAGACGTATGGCGAGGGGCAGGATTTCGTGTTGTTCGGTGACTGGCAGATTTGTTTCCAGACCTACATCGACATGTATAATCTGAATCCGGCCGATTATAAGGTAGCCCGTGCGAAGGAGGTAATGACGTACGCCTGTCATTTGGATGAGAACAAGTTCTGGTGGTGGGCGGATGCCCTCTACATGGTGATGCCGTTGATGACGAAGATGTATAAGTTGACGGGCGACCGCATGTTCTTGGACCGCATGTACGATAACTTCTTGTGGAGCGACAGCCTGATGTATGATGCGGAGGCTCAGTTGTATTACCGTGACGCGAAGTATATCTATCCCAAAGTGAAGACTGCCAGTGGCGGAAAGAGTTTCTGGGCGCGTGGCGACGGATGGGTGTTGGCAGGTTTGGCCAAGGTGCTGGGCGACATGCCGGAGGACTATGAGCACCGCGCTTTCTTTTTGAAACGGTTCAGGGAGTTGGCGCAAGGTGTGGCACGTTGCCAGAGGCCGGAAGGATATTGGAGCCGCAGTATGTTGTGCGAAGAGGATGCTCCGGGACCGGAGACGAGCGGTACGGCATTCTTTGCCTACGGCCTGATGTGGGGCGTAAACCATGGTTTGCTGGACAAGGCCGAGTATGCTCCGGTGATTGAGAAAGCTTGGAATTATCTGGTTTCTACGGCGCTTCAGCCCGATGGCAGCATCGGTTATGTGCAGCCCATTGGCGAGAAGCCTGACCCGACCCGTAAGGTGGATGCCCGGTCGCAGGCACCGTTCGGTACGGGGGCTTGGCTGTTGGCGGCTTGCGAACGTGTGCGTTATCTGGATGGTAGCGTGGAGGATAAGAACTCTCCTTCCATAAAAGTGGAGGTAAAGAATACGACGAAAGACAACCGTAACGATGTGGTGGAACTGGAGGCTAAGACGATATTTGAGAAACTCGGTATCGGTGGCGGACGTCAGTTTGTGGTGTATGACGGAGACAGGGCAGAAGTGCCTTATCAGTTGACTCATGACGGTAAGCTCCTGTTGCAGGCTTTCGTTCGTCCCGCTTCTTCCACTGAACTGACGATAGTGAAAGGTTTACCGACTGACTACCGTTTCACGTCGTGGGGACGTGTGTATGCTTCGCGTGAAGACGATTTGGCTTGGGAAAACGACCGGAACGGTTGGCGGGCATACGGTCCGGCCATCCAGAAAAGCGGACAACGCATTTATGGTTTCGATGTGTTTAATAAGAATGTGCCTTATCCGATGCTCGAAACTTTCTACCATGGCGAGTTGACTTCGTACGGCCTGCAGGACAAGTTGCGTAAGGCCGGACGTGGAGGCGAGTGTGCCGCTTTGCATCGTACGTTGACTTACCACCGCGACCACGGTTACGGAATGGATGCCTATACGGTAGGCCCGACGATGGGAGCCGGTGTGCCCGCTTTGATGGAAGGGAAGGCCTTTGTCTATCCCTTATGTTATAAAGAGGTGGAAATCCTGGACATGGGGCCGTTGCGCTTTTCTGCCCGTATGGTGTTTGCCCCGGTACAAATCGGTCAGGATAAGGATGTGGTGGAAACCCGTGTCATTACACTGGACAAGGGGACGCATCTGAACAAATGTGAAGTGACTTATGCCAATTTGAGTGAAGCCCGTAAGGTGGCTGCCGGTATTGCCGTGCATAAGAGTATGCCGGATGCGTATGTAATGAATAAAAAACTCGGTTATGTGGCGTATGCCGATGCGATGGACCATCCGGAGGCGATGAACGGGCTGATATACATAGCTTGCTTGTTCCCCGAAGGCTTGAAGTCGGTCGAATATGTACCGATGGCGAAAGAAGAGGCCGGTGCCGTGGGGCATGTGGTAGGAGTCAGCAACTACGAACCGGGTGATACTTTTACCTATTATTTCGGTTCCGCATGGAGCAAGTATGACATGCCGGATATGGCCGTTTGGCAAGAGAACGTGGAGCGGTACGGCCGTCAGTTGAAAACGCCTTTGGCCGTGACATTGAAATAAGTTGTGTCGCGATGCCGTTTTGAACAAAAGGTTGGTTTTGCAAAAAAGCAGGACCGACCTTTTACGTTATGGGGCGGGGCGGTCTTAATATTATCCATGCAATTAGTGTTTTTCTCCATGTCTGTTCTTTGGCGAATTATTTTATTTTGCAGGATAGAATCATTTATAATTTAAATAAGCATGAAAAATACTGTATTTGTTTTGTGGTTAGGGTTGGCCGTGGCTGATATAGGCTGGGCACAGAACGAACCTTACAAGAATCCTGATTTGTCTCCTCGTGAACGTGCTGAGGATTTGTTGAAGAGGTTGACACTGAAAGAGAAGGCTTCTTTGATGATTAATTCTTCTCCCGCAGTGGAGCGTTTGGGCATCAAGCCTTATAACTGGTGGAGCGAGGCGTTGCACGGAGTGGCCCGTAGCGGAGTCGCTACGGTTTATCCCATCACCATGGGTATGGCTTCCGTGTTCGACGATAAGGCCGTGGAGGCCGTGTACACGACGGTAAGCGACGAGGCTCGTGCGAAATATCACGATGCGCACAAAAAAGGCCGCTACGGGCAGATGAACGAAGGATTGACGTTTTGGACGCCCAATGTGAACATCTTCCGCGATCCCCGGTGGGGACGGGGGCAAGAGACTTGGGGAGAAGACCCTTACCTGACTTCCCGGATGGGTGTGGCTGTGGTCAGGGGCTTGCAAGGTCCTGCGGATGCCAAGTATGACAAGTTGCACGCTTGTGCGAAACATTATGCCGTGCATAGCGGGCCGGAAGCCAAGCGTCATTATTTCGACGTGGAACAGCTTGACCCGCGCGATTTGTGGGAGACTTACTTGCCGGCTTTCAAGGTATTGGTCCAAGAAGCCGATGTGAAAGAAGTGATGTGTGCCTATCAGCGTTTCGAGGGAGAAGCCTGTTGCGGGAGCGAACGCTTGCTTCATCAAATCCTGCGCGACGAATGGGGATTTAAATATGTGGTGGTGAGCGATTGCGGTGCCATCGGTGACTTTTTCAACCCGGGCTTGCACGAGACGCATCCCGATGCCGCTACAGCCAGTGCTTCCGCAGTAACCAGCGGGACGGACTTGGAATGCGGATGGGGGGATTACATGCAATTGGAAGCGGCAGTCGATAGGGGATTGATAACGGAACACCGTATCGACACTAGTCTCTGCCGTTTGTTGGAAGCCCGTTTTGCGCTCGGGGAAATGGATGACGACTCGTTGGTGCCTTGGAGCCGCATCGGCATAGATACGGTGGATTGCCAGACACATAAGCAGATGGCCTTGGATATTGCCCGTAAGTCTTTGGTCTTGTTGCACAATGACGGGGCACTTCCTTTAGACAAGACACGTGGTGATGTCGTCGTAATGGGGCCGAACGCGGTGGATTCCGTCATGCAGTGGGGAAACTATGAAGGTACGCCTTCGCATACCTATACGGTCTTGGACGGTATTCGTGAAAGGCTTGGCCGTGACGTGCGATATGAAAAAGGGTGCGACCTCCTGAGTAATGAAGTCTTCGATTCTTATTTCCATCAGTTGTCGCACGACGGGAGGACGGGATTGAAGGCCACGTATTGGAATAATCTGGAGATGAAAGGAGAGGCGGTTGCCACGCAGGAATTAGCCACTCCGATCAACAAGAACAACGGGGGGAATACCGTGTTTGCGGCAGGAGTGAACCTGCAAAACTTCACGGCGGTGTACGAAGGTACTTTCCGTCCGTCGCAGGGTGGAAAATATGATTTGGTGATTGAAGGAGACGATGGTTACCGCGTGTATGTGAACGGCGAGAAGGTCATTGATTACTGGGGCGAGCATGCCCGCGAAAAGCGTGAATACGTCTTGGATGCCACGGCAGGGAAAGATTATGATATTAAAATCGAGTACATGCAGGCTGCGGGTGAGGCTTTGTTGAAGTTCGACGTGGGTATTCGTCGTCAGGTTTCTCCCGCCGAAGTGGTTGACCGTGTGAAAGATGCCGGAACGGTTGTTTTCGTAGGCGGCATATCTCCGGATTTGGAGGGCGAGGAAAAGAACCATGTCAACTGTCCGGGTTTTGCCGGAGGCGACCGTACTTCTATCGAGTTGCCTCAGGTGCAGCGCGACATCCTGAAGGCGTTGAAGGCGGCGGGCAAGAAAGTGGTGTTCGTCAACTGCTCGGGTTCCGCCATGGCTTTGGTACCGGAGTTGGAATCGTGCGATGCCATCTTGCAGGCTTGGTATCCGGGTCAGGCCGGGGGCTTGGCCGTGGCCGACGTGCTGTTCGGTGATTTCAATCCCAGTGGCAAGTTGCCCGTGACGTTCTACAAGAACACGGAGCAGCTTCCCGACTTTGAAGACTACAGCATGAAGGGTCGCACTTACCGTTACATGACGGATAAACCGCTCTTCCCCTTCGGCTATGGTTTGAGTTATACCACGTTCGACATCTCCAAAGGTCGTTTGAGCAAGTCTTCTGTGAAGGCGGGCGAGGGTGTGAAGTTCACGGCTCAGGTGAAGAACACGGGCAATCGCGACGGTGCCGAGGTGGTTCAGGTTTACGTCCGTAAAGTGGGCGACACGGATGGTCCGTTGAAGAGTCTTCGCGGTTTCCGTCGTGTGGAACTGAAGGCGGGCGAGAGCCGTACGGTTTCCATCGAACTGTCCTCCGATGCTTTCGAGTTCTTCGACACGTCCACGAACACGATGCGCGTGGTTCCCGGCGAGTACGAAATCATGTATGGCAATAGTTCGGACACACCGGAGGCAAACAAACTGAAGTTTGTATTGTTGTAGGCCGTTAGGGATACTGTGTCCATGTTTACAGGCATCGGATAAATAATCTTAATAAGAACGCGATAAGAGAGAAAGTATGCCGGACGTTGGGGATAAACCGCGTTTGGACATACTTTCTTTTGGATTATATGCGCTCATGGAATCGTGCATCGTCTCAGTTCTTCAAGACTGTCGTTTTTAGAAAGGATGGCAGACAAATGCTTTTATGTTTGTGAATCCTGTGGATTTGATTGCCGATGGCTTGTTTTTTTTATATTTTGATTTGTTTTTATAAAAGAGGAAGCCGTTTAAATCATTACTTTTGTCCACCTAACCTTTTTAAACAGATATGTATGACAAGCAGATTCTTGAAGAAAATTCTGTGCTTGTTGTTGTTTTGTGGCATGTGTACCATGAAACAACAAGTTGTAGCGGCATCGAAAGCCGAACCGGTGGATTATGTGAATCCCTATATGGGAAACATCAGCCATTTGTTGGTTCCGACTTATCCCATTGTGCATTTGCCTAACAGTATGTTGAGGGTTTACCCCCAAAGAGGAGACTACACATCCGGAAAGTTACATGGTTTGCCTGTGTTGCAAATCAGCCATCGGGGAAGCTTTGTTTTTAATTTGTCTCCCCTTCAAGGCGACGAGACGGATTTGGCACGTGTGATGGATTATGATTATGACAATGAAGTGGTGAAGCCTTATTATTATAAGGTGGATTTATGCGACCAGCAGTTGCACGTGGCTTTTGCCCCTTCCCGCCAGTCGGCCATTTATCATTTTGATTATCGGCGGCAGAATGCGGTTCCTTATTTGGTGCTGAACGGTGGAAATGGAGAACTGACAGTCGACGGGAGCACGGTCTACGGTTATCAGAATATATGGAATAACCTGAAAGTGTACATTTATATGGAAACGGACGTGACACCGGAGCAAAGCGGTGTGTTCCGTGACGGAAAATGGAACAGGGAAAAACGGAAGGCGGAAGGAGACGACATTTGTGTGGCACTGTCCTGGAGTCCTGCTTTGTCTTCTTTGAACGTCCGTTATGGCGTGTCGTATATCAGTGTGGAGCAGGCCAAGAAGAACCTGAAGAGGGAAATACCGGGATTTGAGTTGGAGACGGTGGCCGAAGAAGGCCGTCGTATATGGAATGAAGAGTTGGGAAAGATTCGGATTTCTGGAGGTACGGAGAACGACCGTCATGTGTTTTATACGTCTTTGTACCGTTGTTTGGAGCGTCCGGTCTGCGTAAGCGAGGACGGACGTTATTTCAGCGTCTATGACAACAAGGTACATGATGATGGCGGGTACGCATATTATACGGATGACTGGGTTTGGGACAGTTACCGTGCGGCACATCCTCTGCGTATTTTGCTCGACGCCCCTAAGCATACGGATATGATTCGTTCTTTTTTGAGAATGGCAGAGACGGACGGACGTCACTGCCTTCCGAATTTCCCGGAGATTACGGGAGATTCGCGCCGGATGAATTGTAATCATGGTGTGTCGGTCATGGCCGATGCATGGTGTAAGGGTGTCCGGGATTTCGATTTGCGGGAAGCGTATGCGTATGCTAAAAACAGCGTGGAGAAGAAAACGTTGGCACCGTGGTCTTCCGCTGCTCCCGGGTGGTTGGACAGCTTCTACATGGAGAAAGGATATATTCCGGCTCTCTATCCCGGCGAGAAAGAAACCGTGCCGGAAGTAAATTCTTGGGAAAAGCGGCAGGCGGTGGCTGTTACCTTGGGTACCTCTTACGACCAATGGTGTCTGTCTCGCATGGCTGCCGCGTTGGGTTTGGAGCATGAGGCGGAACATTATCTGGACTGTTCTTATAACTACCGGAACCTGTTCAATCCGCAAACTTCTTTTTTCCATCCTAAAGATAAAGAAGGCAAGTTTATAGAACCGTTCGACTACCGTTTCTCCGGAGGAATGGGGGCGCGGGATTACTATGGCGAGAATAACGCTTGGGTATATCGTTGGGACGTGCAGCACAATGCAGGCGATTTGGTGGAACTGATGGGAGGAAAAGAGGCGTTCGTCCGGAATCTCGATGCCACCTTCAATGAGTGGTTAGGACGGCCGAAGTATGAGTTTTATGCCCAGCTTCCCGACCATACGGGCAACGTGGGGCAGTATTCCATGGGTAACGAGCCTTCTTTGCATATACCTTATTTATATAATTATGCCGGGGCTCCGTGGAAGACGCAGCATCGCATACGTTCGTTGGTGCATCAGTGGTTCCGCAACGACCTGATGGGAATGCCCGGCGATGAGGACGGCGGAGGTCTTTCAGCGTTTGTGGTATTTTCCATGATGGGATTTTATCCGGTAACACCCGGATTGCCGGTTTATCATATCGGAAGTCCTTTCTTCTCTTCCATAGAACTGAAATTGAGCAATGGGAAGACACTGAAAATCATAGCCCGAAACTGTTCGGAAGAGAACAAATACATTCAGTCGGCTAAGTTGAATGGGAAGGTTTGGACAAAACCTTGGTTTAGCCATGAAGACATCGTCAATGGAGGTAAACTTGAGTTTGTCATGGGAAACCGATGCAACAAGGAATGGGGTAGTGGGGCGGAAGACGTACCTCCTTCTTTGGATATGAAAAACAATGAGTAAATGTTAACTGAAATAGTGAAATGAAAAAGAATTATCGATTAGGGATTTGTCTGTGGGCAAGTTACGGGCTTTTGGCTTGCACACAAGAGGTAAAGGTGTATACCACGTCTGAAACGGAAATTTGGAAACAAGCGGTGGTGGAAGTGCAATCGGCAGATGGGACAGTGCCGGACATTGTGATTTCCGATGAACAGGAACAATCGTTCGACGGATTCGGCGGGTCTTTCGGAGAGATTGGATGGGATGCCCTTGCGTTGCTGCCGGAAGAAAGACGGGAGGAGGTCATGCAGGCTTTGTTTGCTCCGGAAGGGATACATTTTGCATACGGGCGTATCCCTATGGGGGCTAACGACTTTGCCCGTGATTATTATACATGCAATGATACGGCCGGAGACTTTGAAATGCGGCATTTCACCATAGAGCGTGACAAGCAGGCGATGATTCCATACGTGAAGGCTGCGTTAAAACAGAATCCAGAGCTTAGGTTATGGACTTCGCCTTGGACGCCGCCGGTGTGGATGAAAGCCACCCGGCATTATGCTACGGCACCGGGAGACCATAATGATTTTACGAAAGAGAACGAGGTGGAAGGCGACCATCTCATTCAGCAGCCGGAGTATCTGAAGGCATACGCGCTCTATCAATCCAAGTTTGTGGAAGCCTATCGGAAGGAGGGAATAAACATTTCTTTGTTGCAGTTCCAAAACGAGCCTTACACCAAGAACCAATGGCCGAATTGCAGTTGGACACCCGCTTCAATGGCCAACTTTATCGGCCGGTATCTCGGTCCGCTCTTTGCACAAGAGCATCCGGAAGTGAATTTGTATTTCGGTACGTTCAACTGCAACCGTATGGCTGATTTGGACTGCGTGATGCAGGATACGGCAGCGGCCCGTTATGTACGTGGCATCGGTTTACAGTGGGAAGGCAAGGACATTGTGGGCGAGATACATGATAAATATCCTGAAATGCAGTTGATGCAGACGGAAAACGAGTGTGGAAGCGGTACTTTCGATTGGGCGGCTGCCGAACATACCTTTGATTTGATTAAAACTTATCTTGACGGAGGCGTGAATACGTATATGTATTTTAATATGGTGCTTCAGGATGAAGGAGCCAGTTCGTGGGGATGGAAACAGAACGCATTGGTGCGTGTCCTTTCTTCTACAAAGGAGGCGGTCTATACACCGGAGTTCTATTTGCTGAAACATTTGAGCCATTTCTTGAAACCGGGTGCCCATAAGCTCAAAGTAGAAAAAGGGAATGACGTGCTGGCCTTCCGGAATCCGGATGGGGAAACCGTTGTATTTTGCATGAACAGGGAAGCTGCCGAGCGTGGCGTACGGCTGGTCTGCGGCGAAAAGATGATGATTTTGAAATTACAACCTAAAACCTTTAACACAATAATCTATTAAACTGTCAAGTATGAATGTATTGAAAGTAATCGGCTGTTCCATGGCTTTGTGTACCCTGCCTTTGTCGGGGCAAACAGGCGGAGGAACTGAGTTGTTCAGAGATATGAAAGCGCCTCAACACGAGCGTATCATGGATCTGTTGTCCCGTTTGACTGTGGAAGAAAAGATATCCTTGTTGGTCAATGACGCCCCGGCCATCGGGCGTTTGGGGATAGATAAGTACAATCATGGCAATGAAGCTTTGCACGGAGTGGTGCGGCCGGGGGATTTCACGGTATTTCCGCAGGCCATAGGTATGGCTGCCATGTGGAATCCGGAGTTATTGTATCGTATATCTTCTGCCATCTCGGACGAGGCGCGCGGACGATGGAAAGAATTGGAATACGGAAAAAAGCAGATAGCCGGAGCAAGCGACTTGCTGACTTTTTGGTCGCCTACGGTCAATATGGCCCGTGACCCTCGTTGGGGACGTACACCGGAAACGTATGGAGAGGATCCCTACTTGAGCGGGGTGCTCGGAGTGGCTTTTGTGAAAGGTTTGCAAGGCGATCATCCCCGGTATCTGAAGACGGTTTCCACGCCGAAGCATTTTGCGGTGAACAATGAAGAGCACAACCGTTCGAGTTGCAATGCCAAGGTGTCTGAGCGCGATTTAAGAGAGTATTACCTGCCTTCTTTCGAGCGTTGTATTACGGAGGGAAAGGCGCAATCTATCATGATGGCCTACAATGCCGTGAACGATGTACCTTGTACGGTGAACACCTATTTGATAAAGAATGTGTTGCGTGGAGATTGGGGATTCAATGGTTACATCGTCTCGGATTGCAGTGCTCCCGAATGGATGATTACCAAGCACCATTATGTGAAGACCCGTGAGGCGGCCGCAACGTTGGCCGTTAAAGTCGGGCTGGATTTGGAATGCGGTAATCAGGTATATGGAGAAGGGCTGTTGAAGGCTTACCGGCAATATATGGTGAGCGAAGCGGATATAGACTCCGCTGCTTACCGGATTCTCCGGGGACGTATGATGTTGGGATTGTTTGACGCCCCGTCACAGAACCCATATAACCAGATAGAACCGTCCGTGGTAGGCTGCAAGGCTCATCAGGATTTGGCTTTGGAGGCAGCGCGTCAAAGTATGGTGTTGCTGAAAAACAAAGATAACTTTTTACCGTTGAATCCCAAGAAGGTAAAATCCATAGCCGTTGTAGGCATCAGTGCGGGGCATTGCGAGTTCGGAGATTACAGCGGTACGCCGAAGAACGAGCCGGTGACGATTCTTGACGGAATCAAGCAGTATGCGGAAGAATACGGTTTCAAGGTCGCTTATGCTCCTTGGGTTTCCGCCAGCGAAGATTTTGAGCCGGTGACGAAAACCTATTTCCCCGAGGGCTTGAAAGTGGAATATTACCGGAACAATAGCTTGTCCGGTGAAGCTTCTGTCCGGATGGAAGAAGAGTTGCTTTATGACCCGGTGCACAAGCCCGACCGTTTCCAACCGGAAGCACCTATGTCTATTCGATGGACGGGACAGTTGAAACCTATCGTGTCCGGAGTGTACACGTTAGGGATGAAGTCGGATGACGGTTGCCGGGTGTATGTAGACGGCAAGAAGGTGATAGACGCTTGGACCGAGCACAGCGTGCAGATGGATGAAGCCATGATAAAGTTAGAAGCCGGAAAAACGTATAAATTGCAGGTGGAGTACTTTGACAACGGCGGGGACTGTTTTGCCGGATTGTATTGGAAAGCTCCTTCGGCCGGTTCGCAAAACGTATTGGCTCGTTTCGGTGATGCCGGTAAGGTCGCGGCAGAGTGCGATGTGACGGTGGCAGTGTTGGGCATCAATAAGTCCATAGAACGGGAGGGACAGGACCGTTTCTCTTTGGAACTGCCGGTAGACCAGCAGGAGTTTATCAAGGAACTTTATAAGGTCAATCCGAATACGGTGGTGGTATTGGTGGCCGGAAGTTCCATGGCCGTAAACTGGATGGACGAGAATGTCCCGGCTATTCTCAACGCATGGTACCCCGGTGAGCAGGGCGGAAATGCTGTGGCGGAGGTTTTATTCGGGGATTATAACCCGGGCGGTCGTTTGCCTCTCACCTATTATAATTCTTTGGATGAGATTCCGGCTTTTGACAATTATTCCGTGAAGGGACGTACTTACCAGTACTTTGAAGGCCAACCTTTGTATGAGTTCGGTTACGGTTTGAGTTATACCAAGTTCCGCTACAAGAGCAAGGGAGTGAATGTGGAGCAAGATACTGTGAAAGTCAGCTTTGAAGTTTCCAATACCGGGAAGTATGATGGCGATGAGGTGGCACAAGTCTACGTGAAGTATCCGGAAACCGGCACATACATGCCGCTTAAACAGTTGCATGGTTTTAAACGGGTACATATAAAGAAAGGTAAAACGTCCAAAGTGACGATCGGTGTACCGAGGAAGGATTTGCGTTATTGGTATGAGCAGGAGCGCAAGTTTATCACTCCTAAGGGAGAATATACCTTTATGGTGGGAGCTTCTTCCGATGATATCAAATTCCGGGAAACAGTAGGACTTTGAGCAGAGAGAGGATATAAAGTACACAATGTATTTGATGTGTTGAATAGTAAACGATAAAAAAATGAGAAATTTAGTTTTTGCTTTCTGTGTGGGAGTCATGGCGGCTACGTCCTCTCCGGCGCAGGACGAACCTTATAAAAATCCTGATTTGTCACCGCAGGAGCGTGCGGACGATTTGTTGAAACGGTTGACGTTGAAAGAGAAAATCTCGTTGATGCAAAACCAGTCTCCCGGCGTGGAGCGTTTGGGCATCAAGCCTTATAATTGGTGGAGCGAGGCGTTGCACGGAGTGGCCCGTAACGGTTTGGCTACGGTTTATCCCATTACTATGGGGATGGCTTCCGTGTTCGACGACAAGCTGATAGAAGATATTTATGTGACAGTGAGCGATGAGGGGCGTGCCAAATTCCATGATGCCCGGCGTCATGGCCGTTACGGACGGGGCAACGAAGGATTGACGTTTTGGAATCCCAATGTGAACATTTTCCGCGACCCGCGTTGGGGACGAGGGCAGGAAACTTGGGGGGAGGACCCCTACTTGACCACCCGTATGGGCGTGGCGGTAGTCCGGGGCATGCAAGGGCCGGCTGATGCCAAGTATGACAAGACGCATGCCTGTGCCAAGCATTATGCTGTGCACAGCGGCCCCGAGGCCAAGCGCCATTCTTTCGATGTGGAAAATCTGGAACCGCGTGATTTATGGGAAACGTATCTTCCGGCTTTCAAGGCGTTGGTGCAAGAGGCGGATGTGAAAGAAGTCATGTGTGCCTATCAACGGTTTGAAGGGGAACCTTGTTGTGGAAGCAACCGGTTGCTCACGCAAATATTACGAGACGAATGGGGGTATAAGCATTTGGTGGTGAGCGATTGCGGAGCCATCAGCGATTTCTTCTATCAGGGTCGCCATGAGACCCATCCGGATGCGGCAACCTCCAGTGCTTCAGCCGTCATCAACGGGACGGATCTGGAATGTGGCGTGGAATATGCCCATTTGGATGAGGCGGTAGAAAGAGGGTTGATTACGGAACACCGCATTGACACCAGTCTTCGCCGCCTGTTGGAAGCTCGTTTTGCTTTGGGCGAGATGGACGACGATGCGCTTGTGCCTTGGAGCCGTATCAGCATCGATACGGTGGATTGCGGAACACATCGCCGGATGGCTTTGGATGTCACGCGCAAGTCCATGGTACTGTTACATAACAACGGTATCCTGCCGTTAGACAAAGGCGATGCCGGAAAGATTGCCGTGATGGGGCCGAATGCCGTGGATTCCGTCATGCAATGGGGAAATTATAAAGGTGTGCCGGCACATACTTATACCATTCTGGAGGGTATCCGTGGGGCGATTGGCAACGTACCGTACGAGAAAGGTTGCGAGCTGCTGGACAATCATGTGTTTGATTCCTATTATAATAAGGTATCCCATGACGGTCGGCCGGGGATGAAAGCTACGTATTGGAATAATATGGAGATGCAGGGCGAGGTTGTGGCTACCCAAGAATTGCCGTCTCCTATCAGTTTGAGCAATGGGGGGCATACAGTGTTTACGTCGGGAGTGGGATTGGAAAACTTCACGGCGGTATATGAGGGTACTTTCCGTCCGGAAGTTTCGGATAAGTATACGTTAGCCGTAGAGGGAGATGACGGCTACCGTGTGTATGTGAATGGCGAAAAAGTCATTGATTATTGGGGAGAACACTCCAGTGCAAAACGGGAATATACATTGGAGGCTGCTGCCGGAAAGGATTATGAAATTAAAATCGAATACATGCAGGCTGGTGCCGAGGCCTTGCTGAAGTTCGACATCGGAGTACATCGCCAGATTCCGCCTGCCGAGGTGGTTGAACGCGTAAAGGATGCCGAAACGGTTATTTTCGTAGGTGGAATTTCTCCTAATTTGGAGGGAGAAGACAAGTATTTTGTATATTGCCCGGGCTTTGCTGGAGGCGACCGTACTTCTATCGAGTTGCCTCAGGTGCAGCGCGACATCCTGAAGGCGTTGAAGGCGGCGGGCAAGAAAGTGGTGTTCGTCAACTGCTCGGGTTCCGCCATGGCTTTGGTACCGGAGTTGGAATCGTGCGATGCCATCTTGCAGGCTTGGTATCCGGGTCAGGCCGGGGGCTTGGCCGTGGCCGACGTGCTGTTCGGTGATTTCAATCCCAGTGGCAAGTTGCCCGTGACGTTCTACAAGAACACGGAGCAGCTTCCCGACTTTGAAGACTACAGCATGAAGGGTCGCACTTACCGTTACATGACGGATAAACCGCTCTTCCCCTTCGGCTATGGTTTGAGTTATACCACGTTCGACATCTCCAAAGGTCGTTTGAGCAAGTCTTCTGTGAAGGCGGGCGAGGGTGTGAAGTTCACGGCTCAGGTGAAGAACACGGGCAATCGCGACGGTGCCGAGGTGGTTCAGGTTTACGTCCGTAAAGTGGGCGACACGGATGGTCCGTTGAAGAGTCTTCGCGGTTTCCGTCGTGTGGAACTGAAGTCAGGCGAGAGCCGTACGGTTACCATCGAACTGTCTCCCGATGCTTTCGAGTTCTTCGACACGTCCACGAACACAATGCGCGTGGTTCCCGGTGAGTACGAAATCATGTATGGCAACAGTTCGGACACGCCGGAGGCAAACAAACTGACGGTGGTTTTGCGCTGAGTCCGTATATTTTTGTAGATATTAAAAAAGTTGCGCCTTCACGGGAAACTCCCGGGGCGCAACTTTTTGGATATAAAGTCGGGCGGAAAATCCGTCCGACGGTATGCGGGTTAATACCGGATAGGTTTTGCTTTCCGGTGGATACGGTGTGCCCGTCTTGTTTCCAGGCTCTTTTGGGCCGGGTCCACGTAGGCTTCCACGGCTTGTCCGTTATATCCGAATGTATAGGTCCGTTCTACATACCCGGCTGCATTCCAATACTCCAGAGAAGCCAATGAGCCGTTTTCATTGTAATGCGGGACAAGCGTTTTTTCATATTCATAGTAGACTTGCCCGTCTTCTATTTCAGTATATTTTACGGAGGTGGGGATGTCCTTGGTGGTCTTTCCGAACAGTCCGGCATACCACATGAAGTCGTAAGTCATGTACCACATTCCATCAAAATAAATACCGGGGTTCGGTTGTCCTTCTCCATACGTGTATTTGTAAATGGTCGTCAGAACTCCTGATTCTTCATTGTCTGAATAGCGGTCTTCAACTTGTACGCTGAGCAGGTTGCCGTTGTTCCAAGTGTAAGTGATTTTATAGTTCTCCGTGTATCCAGGGCCTGTTGAGTTCACTTGTTTTTCAGTGATATGCCCATCCGCGTCGTATGCCATGGTGGCCTGTCCGTTTGTCTTTTCGGTCTCGCCATCGTACACGTCCGTGGATTGGTAAGTGGCCGACGTGGCAAATCCCTTGTCGTTTACCTTGATATTGGTGTAGGTTTCCACGGAACTTTCATCGCCGCTGTCTCCGTATTGCATTTCAACCTTGATGGTGAGCGGATTGTGGCTGATGGTGAAAGTACCGTTCGGGTTGGATAACGTACCGCTTGTTAGTTTGCCGTCAGTGTAATTGAATACTTCCCAACTTCCGTTGATGGAGGTCACCGGGAATTGTATGCCCAGATCCTGACTTACGTCCGGAGTTGTCGTGGCTTGGTCTCCCGGAGGAGTGGGGTCAGTCTTTTTTTCGTCGTCATCGCTACAGGAAGCGAATCCTACTGCCAAGAGGCAGCATGTCCATAACAAATGTTTCTTCATAAAGTTTGAATTTAAATGGTTGGTAATTGGGTTTGTCTCTCCGTAAGAGAGCGTACAGTGGGTATTTACTGCTTGATAACCAAAGGAGTATATGGAATTTGTTTTCTGGATTTTGTATGCAGTGTTTGATTTTTGTTCACTTTTGTTTGCTTAGTTCCTTGGTAAATCCTAACTTTGTGTGAGCGATCGCTCTCTTACGGAGAGATAGATTTCCAATAGCCATAAAATGAGGCTAAGTATGGCTTTCATACGCAGACAGCCCGCCGGATTCCGGCGGGCTGTCTGCGTATGAAAGTTCTTTCTATTTTCGTTTCAATTCTTCCCATTTCGGTGGTTCCACTCCCATGAGCTCTTTTACGAAGAAATCGAAACGCTTGTGTTCCCCGTAGCTTTCACCCATGCTGTGCCTTACGCCCGGCAGGACCACCAACTCGAAATCCTTGTTGGCTTTGATGAGGGCATCGACCACTTGCATGGTGGAGGCCGGATCCACGTTGTCGTCCATTTCTCCTACCACGAGCATCAGCGGGCGTGTCAGCCGGTGGGCGTTTTCCACGTTGGAGCAAGCGATGTAGCTGCTGTCCACCGGATAGCCCATCCATTGTTCGTTCCACCAGATTTTGTCCATCCGGTTGTCGTGGCAACCGCAACTGGAGTAGGATGCCTTGTAGAATTCCGGGTGGAAAAGTACGGCGGCCAAAGCTTCCTGTCCTCCGGCAGAGCAACCGTATATCCCCACACGGGTACTGTCCATATAGGGGTACTTTTCCGCTGCCGCCTTGATCCACTGGATACGGTCGGGGAAACCGGCATCTTTCAGGTTCTTATAGCACACCTCTTCAAACTTCTTTCCGCGATAGGATGTCCCCATGGCGTCGAGCTGCACAACGATGAATCCCAATTCGGCCAGTGCCGTCGTATATCCGTTGTAGGGAAGGAAGCTTTTGGGTGTGTAAGCATCTCCGGGGCCGGAATAGATGTATTCGATAACCGGATATTTCTTTTGCGGGTCGAAATTGGTCGGACGTTGGATGATGCCCCACATAGGTGTCACGCCGTCCCGTCCGGGAGCGGTGAAGATTTCAGGGGCAGTCCATCCGGCCGATTTGATTTTGCTTAAATCCGCTTGTGCCAATGTCCGTCCCTCCGCTTTCTCGCCTTGTGTCGTGCGCAGGACGGTGACGGGAGCCTGTTCCGCTGTGGAATATTTGTCAATCCACAGGGTGTAATCTTCATTGAAGACGGCCGAGTGGTTTCCTTCTTCTGGCGTGAGGCAGGTCATTTGCTTGCCGTCCATGTTTATTTTATAATAATGCACATGGTAAGGGTCTTCTTTGGGATTTACACCACTGGCCGTAAAGTAAATCACTTGGTTGTCTTCGTCCACTTTGAGCACGCGGCGCACCACCCAGTCGCCCTTTGTGATTTGCCGGGCCACCTTGCCTTTCTCCAGGTCGATCATGTAGAGGTGGTTCCAGTTGTCCCGTTCGCTCATCCATATCATTTCTTTTCCGCCTTTCAGGACATGGCGGAACATGCGGCTGTAGTTGACGAAGGTGGGGCTGCTCTCCTCCACGAGTGTGCGTACCTTTCCGGTTTCCGCATCGAGTTCCAGCACGCGGTAGGTCTTATGGCCGCGTTCGTTATATTCAAAAGTCACCGCTTTCCCGTCTTCTTTCCATTCCGGGCCATACAAGTCGTACTGGCGGTCGAAGAGTTCGGTAGACGGAATGACGGCCTGTCCTGTTTCCACGTTGAATATGCAAGGCACCTTGAAGCGCAATTCGTCGCCCGGCTTGGCGTATTCCTGTTGGTGAAGGATGGGCTGAAGCTGGCTTTTGGGCGAGCTTTCCACGTAATATACATACCGTTTCTGGGCCGGACGTATCTTATTGGCACATACGTACTTGCCGTCCGGGCTCCATTTGAGCCAACTGGAATAGTAATTACCGGCCGTCCCGTCGTTGCTCAACGCCCGTTCGTGGCGGCCGTCCCGGTCGCTGACGTACACATTGTCGTTCTTGATATAAGCTTGCCGTTTCCCGTCGGGCGAGACTACGGGTGGCGCCCCTTTCTCATCGTCCACTTCCATCCAGTGACGCGGTTTTTTCCATGGTCCTTTGGGGGCAGGCAGGGCTTCTTTGCTGCCTAACCGTAGTCCGGTCGTGTAAGCTTCTTCTACTTTCCATTTGTAACCGTCGAATTCGAAGGATACGGACGTGGGTTGGTTCTCGTCCACACTCAAGCGTGACAGTCTTAGTGTGTTTCGTGGGATGTCCTTTCCGGTCTCGCGGGAAAGCAGTTCCGCCAAGGCCTTCATGTGAATTGCTTTTACGTCAGCCGTTTTCACGTCTCCCATTACTTTGCCTACGTAATAGTCTGTCCCTTCCGGCGTATAGACAGAGTAGTGGAATGTAGTTTTTCCGTCCCATCGTATGTCTGCCGGGTCGTTATACACCTGTGTGGCATTGAACTTTTCGTAGAGGGAATATGCCCTCCGGTAGTCTTCCAATGTGCCTTGTGCCTGTCCGTTTGCCGCTATGAAGCATAGCGCCGGGAGCAGCAGGCTTTTAATCGTTTTGTTTCTCATTACTTTTTAATAGGTTTTTATCGTGTTTAGTTCTTTTGTCGTGCCGGTCGGGCTTCGGTGTCCCTGATAAGCGAGGCGAACACCTGCGGGGTTATCTCGACCGGTCCGTTCATGAATTCCGGGATGTTGTAGCTTCGCATGAAGCGTCGGTGCATGTCGGGTACCTCCTGCGGCAACTCGAAAGGTTTGTGCCCTTTGCCGTTTTTGTCGATGTAGGCAATGAAAGGCCGTGTGTAGTTTCCGTCGTAACGCCGGCTACTGAAGACCACCCACCGTCCGTTACTGCTCCACGAGTGGTAGCTTTCCACATCGTCAGAGTTGATTTCCGTCATGGGACGTACTTGGCGTGTACGTAAGTCCATCAGGTAGAGGTCCGCGTCTTTGTGCCAGATGTGGAACACGCCGAATTCCCCGAGCGTGAACATCAGGTAGTGTCCGTCGGGCGATATGCGCGGCAACGTGGCACTCTTTCCGCGTGCGGCCGCGTCGAATACCAACTCGGGCGAACCTATCCGGCGGCTGGCCGGGTCGAAGCTTCTCCGGAAAAGATTGTATTTGATTTCCTTATAGCGCAGGATGGTTTCGTTGTCTAAGTTCTCTACCGTGTCCTTACGTACGAAACGGGCTGAAGCATAATAAAGGTATTTGCCGTCCGGGCTCCACCACGGGAATACTTCCAATTCGTCGGCATCGCCCGGGATGCGCGTCACTTCGTTTTTCTCCACGTCGTAAAGTATCAGGTCGCTGAGCATGTCTTGTACTTCCACTTTCTGTAAGTCACGTGTGTGGAACGTCTGCCCGGTCTGGTTGACCGAGTAAGCGATGAGCTTTTCCGTCGGGTGCCAGGCGGGATATACCCCACCCGAGATGAGCGAATCCGTTTTCAGGTTGGCTTTGACCAATGTATTGTCGTATGCAATGACCGTTCCGGCACGGTCTTCCCTCACGTGGAACTGCATACGCCGTGGATTGTAGTTCTGGTAAGAATGGCAGTTGATACATTGTGCATGTTCCACGTCGGTGTTCATCATGTTACCGTAAATGACGCTTTCGTCGAAGTTGGTCAAATCGCGTTGGTTGAGGGTCAAGTCCCGGTAGGTGACATACGAAGGACTGATGAGGCGGTAGGAGAGGTAAGGGTCTATGTCCTCTTCGGCTACATGGATTTTAAATGGCCGGCGGCGCGTCCATTGTCCGTCGTGTTCCACAAAGACTTCCACGTCGAGCGCACCACCTTTGGCCGAGGCCAACATGTCGCGCCACTGCGAGACGGAGGGAGTCACTTCCCGTTCGTCCGTGGTCCATTCTCCTCCGGGATATTTGATGCGGGCTGCATAAGCGTCAGCTTTCTCGTCCACGATGAAACGCAACGGGGCTATGTTCGGCGGTACCGTCACGTCTGTATAGTCGGGATAAATGTCCGGTGCGTCCTGACTTTCCGTATAGGCATCAGGCATTTGGGGGCTGCAAGCAAAACAAAGGGCGGCCAGCCATCCGCCGGTCAGGGTCTTCAGAACGTGAGCAATTTTCATGGTTAGTAAGTTTGTAATCCGTTGACTAAAAAATAGAAATAATAGAAGGTGTTGCCGAACTGCGGCCGGAAAGCCTCCGCCATTTGTGCCTCCGTCATACCGGCGCATTGTTGGGTGAACTCCATAAAACGTTGGTAACTGTCTTTCACTTCCTGGTCGAAAGGCATGTGGCTGATGTCTACCTTGTTTTCCAGATGGCCGTACAAGTAGGCAGCTTCCTGGTAGTGGCGCGGCATGGGCTTCCCGTTATGCAGGGTGGCATATTGGAAGAAGCGAGGCCAGAAAATGTCGATGTCCTTCATCTGTAAGGCCGCTATCAAGGTCTGTTCCTGATAGAGCGGGTCGTCGCTCTCGCCGTAAGCAAAGGTTCGCAGCAGGAACATTTCGATGACGTTCAGGTCCGAGTTCAGTTTGTCTTCCTTGGGCAGTAGCCGGATAATCGGCGCAAACTCTTTGCTTTTCCGTATTTGTTCCGGATGGTCGAGGTAAGTCTCGTATTTCTCGGCCCACTCTTTGTGGAAAAGGGTGCGTTTGAGCATGTCGATGTATTTGCGTGCCACTTTGTAGTCGCCGCCCGCGATAGAAGTTTTGGCCATGTATTTCAGGTATTCCGTCCGCCATCCGAACGTCACACCGTCTTCCATGCACCAACGGTAGCAATAGTTTTCCTGTCCGTAGTGGTAATACAAGGCTTTGCCGCCTACGTGGGCCAACCGTACGAGGAACGGCGCGTTGGGGCGCGCGCCTCCTTCCCTGTATTGGAACATTTCGTCACCGGCCCGTCCGAGGCGGAACAAAGCTAGGTTCTTGTTCATGACCATCAGGCGGGTAGGCTCTGCCGTTCCGCTCAGGAAAATGGCCGGAATCTGTTCCCAGTCTTCTTCCTCTATGGCACGTGCCATCAGCAGTTCCTTACGGAAATTCTCATCCACATACCACGCCTTTTTCAATCCCCATGCGGTGGTCACCCATACGAGCAAGTGAGCCAGAAGGATGAGAGGGTATTTCTTGATGGCCGGCACGTAATCGTAGATGACGGCACCCGCCAGTGGCAGGAAAAACAATATATAATAAGGTGTACGATAGTCTGCGAATACTTCTCCGCCTGCATCGAAACTCGGCAGGGCAGCCGTGTAGATTTCGCTGATGGCTGTTTGGCTATAAAAATGCCATGCCGCGAGGGGCACTCCGACGAGCAGCAACAGTCCCCATACCGTAGGGATGACGCGGTTCTTATATAGCGTGCCCGGCATACGCCAACAGAGCACTACCATGTAGCCCGTGCCGGCCAATGCGTATGCCCCGAATAAAGGATAACCGGCGAGAAGCCATACGGTCATCCACGCGTAGCCCCAATATGGGTTCCGGTGGGCTGTACGGCTGAAAACCCATACGGCCGACAGGGCCGCCAGTATGCCAAGGGAGCCCGTGAAGAAATAACCTTGTAATTTGATATAATAAATGAAATAGCCCATCTCTACGATGCCGGCCAGCAGGACAGCCGGTACCAAGGCGGGAAGAAAACTCCATGAAGGGGAAAGCCTGAAGGCCGAGCGCATGACGAAGCAAATGCAGACCCAAACGGCTATGAGAAGGGCTGTCCCGGCAGCCGGGTAATAAAAAAACTGCGTGAGGAAACAGGCTGCCCATTGCAACGTGCCGCCCGGATATGCCGCGAGCGTATGATAGAAAGTACTGTCCGACAAGAAGAGGTTGAGTTCTTGTATCCGGAAAAGTGTTTCTTTCTCATAAGTGTACAGGCAAAAGCCGAGAATGACAGGAAAGACGATGCCATACAACCATGGCATCCCTTTCTCCACGTAACGCCGGAACCGCATGTCCGCCTTGCCGGACGGGGCGTAGGCTTCGGGATTGAACGGTTGTGAAAAGTCGGTATTCATGATATTTAAGTTATTTTTTCCACAAAGGATTAGGTTTTCCTCTTCAAAGTTAATAAATCTTGTGCGAACACGTAATATTTTAGCAAAAAACTTTGCATTTTAGAGAGAAAAAAGAACAAAAAACGTATCTTTGTATGCAGTTTCTAAATGATTAACTAACCGCGTCTATGACGCAATAAAACAAATGTACCATGTTTAGACAATTGATGTTTTCTTGTGCTTGTCTGGCCGTTCTTTCGGCTGAGGCGCAAAAAGACAAACCTTGGTGGTTGGACCCCGAGGTGAACGAAGTAAACACCATGGCTCCGCGTGCGGCGTTTTTCGCATACGAGACAGAGAATCTGGCAAAGGCTGACCAGAAAGCCCGGTCGGAACGTTATCTGTCATTGGAAGGCAAGTGGAAATTCAATTTTTCCAAGGACCACGACAAAGCCCCTCGCGACTTCTATTCCCTGAAGTACGACGATTCGCAATGGACGGACTTTCCCGTGCCCGGCATCCTGGAGTTGAATGGTTACGGAGATGCCATTTACAGCAACAATGGTTATCCATGGAGAACACAATTCAGACCCGAACCGCCTTTTGTGGAAGAGCGTAACAATTATACGGGGTCGTACCGTAAGATGGTGACCGTGCCTGCCGATTGGAAAGGTGAGCGGATTTACCTGCACGTGGGTTCGGCTACGTCCAACCTGATGGTATGGGTGAACGGCAAATTCGTGGGATACAGCGAAGACAGCAAGGTGTCGGCGGAATTCGACCTGACGAAGTATCTCACGCCGGGCAAGGAGAACCTGATTGCCATGCAGGTGATGCGTTGGTGCGACGGTTCGTACCTTGAAGACCAGGACTTCTGGCGTTTTACGGGAATAGCCCGTGAAGTGTATCTCTATGCACGTCCTCAGGCCCACATCGCCGACTTGTTCATTACGCCCGATTTGGTGAACAATTATCAGGACGGAACGTTGGAGGTGAAACTGAACGCCGTGGGAGCCAAGGGTGAGACCGTGATGTTCTCCCTGAAAGACAAGGAAGGAAAAGAAGTGGCTGCACAGACGGCTAAAGTCGGAGGAAACGGTGAAGTAAAAGTAAACTTCGATATCAAAAATCCTTTGAAGTGGACTGCCGAGACGCCGAACCTCTATACTTTATATACTACCTTGATGGACGGCAAGCAGGTGGCCGAGGTTGTGCCGCAGCGCGTGGGATTCCGCAAGGTGGAAATCAAGAACGCCCAGGTGTTGGTAAACGGACAACCGGTGTTGTTCAAGGGAGCCAACCGTCACGAACTCGACCCGGTGACGGGGTATGTGGTGTCGATGGACCGCATGCTGGAAGACATCCGCGTGATGAAAGAGCTGAACATCAATGCTGTGCGTACCTGTCATTATCCCAACGACCCGCGTTGGTATGAACTTTGCGACATATACGGCATCTACATGGTGGCCGAAGCCAATATCGAAAGCCACGGAATGGGCTACGGCGACAAGACGTTGGCCAAGGAGCCGACTTATGAGAAGGCACACTTGGAGCGCAACGAAAGCAATATCAAGATTTACAAGAACCATCCTTCCATCATCTTCTGGAGCGTGGGTAACGAAGCCGGTTACGGGCCTAACTTCGAGAAGGCGTATGACTTGGTGAAGGCGTACGACCCGAGCCGTCCGTGCCAGTATGAACAGGCCGGACAGAACGGCAAGACGGATATCTTCTGCCCGATGTATTACGATTACGGCGGCTGCGACAAGTACTCGCAGGGCGACAACCCGCGTCCGCTCATCCAGTGCGAATATGCTCATGCCATGGGCAACTCCATGGGAGGATTCAAGGAGTATTGGGACATGGTACGCAAGTATCCGAAGTACCAAGGCGGTTTCATCTGGGACTTCGTGGACCAGGGGCTGCGCGTGAAGAACAAACAGGGCAAGACGATATATGCTTACGGAGGCGACTTCGGCCGTTATCCCACCAGCGACCATAATTTCAACTGCAACGGTATCATCAATCCCGACCGCAAACCGAATCCTCATGCCAACGAAGTACGTTACTACTACCAGAACATCTGGGCTACGGCCAAGGATTTGAAGGCCGGCGAGGTGGAAGTTTACAATGAGAACTTCTTCAAGTCGCTCGACGACGTGGAATTGCAGTGGACGTTGGAGTCGGAAGGAAAAGTATTGGCCAACGGGCGGAATGCGCTCGACATTCCCGCACAGCAGAAACGTGTGGTGAAACTGGATGGTTACAGCTTGCCTGCGGACGTGAAGGGCGAAGTGGTGCTGAACCTCGACTTCGTGCTGAAGAAGGCCGAACCGATGCTCGATGCCGGCTATGCCGTGGCACGCGAACAGTTCGTGGTGAATCCTTATACTTTCCCCACGATGGAAAGCGTATTGGCTGTCACTTCCGGCAAATATGACACCCGGAAAGTGGAAAAAGAAGAAAAGGTGGCATGGGTCACATTGTCGGCAGGAAACACTTCTGTCACTTTCAACCATTGGAACGGTTGGATTGACTACCTTGACGTGGACGGGAAACCGATGTTGGAAGAGGGCTATGCCATTACTCCCGATTTCTGGCGTGCGCCGACCGACAACGACTACGGGGCAGGCACACAACGCAAGTTGCATGCTTGGAAGAATCCTGAGATGAAGATGAAGTCGTTCAAGGTGGTGGAAAATGAAGGCAAGGCCGAGAAGGGCGTCGAAGTGGTATATGACATGCCGTCGGTAGAGGCTACGTTGACGATGACTTATACGTTGACTCCGGCAGGTGAACTGGTGGTCAATGAGGCTATGACGGTCAATAAGGATGCCAAGCACAAGCCGGAACTGATGCGCTACGGTATGCAGTTGGTTATGCCGAAAGCCTATAATATGCTGACCTATTACGGAAAGGGACCGGGCGAGAACTACATCGACCGTAACAACGGAGACCGTTTAGGGGTGTACGACGCGAAAGTAGCCGACCAGTATTGGGGCTATGTACGTCCGCAGGAAAGCGGAAACAAGACTGAGGTACGCTATTGGCAGGTGAAGGATGAGAACGGCAAGGGATTGGAGTTCTATTCTTTCGCTCCGATGGAATGCAGCACGTTGAACTATTTGGCTTCGGATTTGGATGACGGTTGGGACAAGAACGCCCACCAGAGCCATTCCGGCGACTTGACACCCCGTGATTTCAGCGTGGTCAAGTTGGCAGCGCGTCAGCGCGGATTGGCTTGCGTGAACAGTTGGGGAGCTATTCCGCTCGAACAGTACCGCATGCCTTATCAGGATTACAGCTTTACTTACGTAATCCGTCCGTTATGATGATACAATTTTCTATGTTTTAAATTTAGGTTAAATGTGAGGGGGTGTCTTCGTGAGAAGGTGCCCCTTTTTTTATGGGCAAGACGCAGAGGAGGGGGAAGGCTTCGTTCAAGATTTAAGGATTTTGGAAAGGCTTTTTCGTCGGGCTGAGATTTGAAAATCGTTTGCCGCAGAACGGAAAATCGTTCGCCTGAGATTGATTTTCTGTTTGGCGCAGAACGGAACGCCAATTTCTTCATGTCTATAAATACTTGTTTCATAGTCTGTTGCGTTTTCTTTTGAAAGCTATGGGTGTGTCGCTGCATGTCAATATAAATCTATGAAAACGATTCGCCCCCGAATGGCAAGTGATGCCGTTCGGGGGCGAACTGTTGATACCGTGGCAAGGCCGTCGGATGCCTTGCGGAAATCCTTGTAAAGGGTTATGGAACCATTACCTTGACGGAGTGGCTTCCGGCTTTTACCACATAAATACCTCTTGAAAGGCGTGCCGTACGGGGAACCTGTTGGCCGCTGATGGCGTAAATCCGGTAATTGTCCGTACCGTCTACGATAACATGGCCGTCACGTACGAAAACTTTGAACGGGGCGGATCCGATTGTACCTTTGATACCTGATTCACCTTCTTTGGGAGAACTTACGGCTATCCAGCCCATGATATCGCCATTGTTGGTGGCGTTGTCTATTTCCTTGATAGTTTCGTTGGTCTTGTCCTTTTGGCGGATGATTTTCACTCCTGTGGTGGCGGGCACGTCTTTGATGTCCGTATTGCTTTCGTCCGTCGTGTAGCTGCTGATTCTGTATACGGAGGCACAATCATAGTTGTTGGTCTGGGGACCAAACAGCATGATGGGGCTGAACAATCCTATGGCATTGCCCGTCTCGTCCACGAGATTGACTTCGCGGGCACGTCGGCCGTCCACCTTGTCTTCTGTATTGCGACCCACAGTCAGAATCTTGCCGTCTTCCATCTTGGCGGTTCCCGGAGTGGCTGCCACGTAGAAGATGTCTTGTCCGGCAAAAGTGCTGGTCGTTTCGTCCACAGCGGCTTGTCGGGCCAGTTTGACAGCGAAGCCTTTGTTCGTGATGTCCCAAACCTTGACTACGTAGGGATATGCCTTGTAGCGCGACAGCACGTTGGCAATGACTACCGGAGTTACACCTTCGGGGAACGGGGTGGCAAAACTGATCCACGTGGTGTCGTTCTTGATTTTGCTTGCACTTTCTCCCACTTCCATCGTGATGTCACCGATTTGGTGGGCACCCTTGCGCAGTACCATGAAGTCTGTGGTTTCCGGTTCCGTGATGGTTTGTTCGTAGTCCCCTTCGTTCCAAGGGAAGGCCCAGAAGGAGAATTTGTCGCTCAGCACGCTGACCACTGTATTGACTGGTACGACCTTTGAATCGTTATAGGAAAGCAAGCCTGCAAAAACGGCCGGTTTTTCATCTTCACCGATGGCATCGAATTCCGTATTGAACTCCTGTGTATCGCTGATTTCCAGGGTGCCGTACTGGAAGCCTGGTTCGCCCTTGGCTGCCACCAACGAGAGCTGTACTTCGTCCGTAGAACGCACGTTCCCGTCCATGTCGAAGTTGCGCACCCGGTACGTGTAAGTCCCCCGTTTGAAATCTTCGGGGAAGACTTCGTTGTACGCATAGGAATTCTTGTCCGGAGCTTCGTATTTCTGCAAGGTTTGCCATTCGCCATCGTCCAAACGCATTTCCAACAATGTGGAATCGGTGAAGCCCATGTTGTTCTTATACTCCCAATTGAGGGCCAACTTGCGCGTGCGTTCGGTATATTCCAAAGTCAGTCCTGAGGGCGTGCTGTACACCACCTTGGGCACGAACTCGTAGGATTTTCTGTAACCCATACCCGAGTTCATTTCGCCATACCATTTACCCAAGATGGAAGGACCAGTACCATACTTGTAAAGTTTGGAGCAATCGGCTTCGCTGTTCCAATAGGCATAACGTTCCACATAGTCGAAACTGTTCCAGTTGGTAAGCACCTTGCTCATTACGTCGTAGTTCTTCTGTTGGTTCTCGATGGAAAACGAACGGTCTGTGGCGAAGATACCATTGTTGTTCCATGAAGCTCCCCAAACGAATTCCGACACCCAAATGGGGCGTTTGTATTTGTCATAATAACCCTTCAGTTGGTTGTTCAAATTCCATTCAGGCCAATAGCAGTGCATGTCGAGAATATCGCAACGCCAACCGCGTTTGTCGATTTCTGTCATGAACTGTTCTAACCATGAGAGGCTTCCGTCGTGGGATGAAGGGGAACACAGGCGCATGCCGGTAGCCATAAGGTTTTCCCAGTTGTTGAGTACGGTCTCCACGCTTTGCGGATGGTCGTCGGCACTGTTGCCCGGTTCGTTGTTGGTCTGCATGTGGCAGGATTGGGTCACCTTTCCGCAGGTTGAGACAGAAGGCCAGTCTTCATAGATGTGATGGGGAACCCATTCGCAGTCCGGCTCGCGGCTTGCATTGCCCTGTCCCCAGTCATAGCACCATGTTACTTTGAGGGCGTTGACGATTTCTTCACTTGCATCGCTGGCGATACCTTTTTTCTGGAAATTATGCCACTTGAACACGCGATAGGAAGAAATCCTGTGGTCGAGCTCCATAGGTAGCTCGGCAAACTCCAAGTCTTCCTTATCAGCGACGAAACAGCGGCTGTAACCCTTTCCGCCGGGATTGTTGGAAAAAGTCACCATGTAGCCTCTCTTCAGTTTGAAGCTCCTGATTCGATTGTTGAGCTTGGCGGTCGAAAGGGTATTCATGTAGCCGTTGGAATTTTCCAGTCCGAAATCATTGACGGATTCCCCTCCGAAGTTGGGCTCGGAATAGACCGTCAGCGGTTTGATGTCCTTGCTGTAAGGAAAGATGATGGCGCCATGGGCATACATTTTCACTTGACAGTTCTCATCGTTGACCGCCGGCTCCCCATTAATCTTAATGAAGGAAAGGTAACTGAGAGCCTCGCTTGGACGCAGGTTTTCCAGAATCACGACGGCATGTTCCGTATTGGTGATATTGATACTGCCCGGCGTGGCGAACGGGGTTGTACCCGTCACGATGTAATCCACATCTTCGCTAAGGGTGACGGAAGATGTTACTTGTTCTATTTTCTGGGTCGTGTTTTCGGCAATAGCTGTCTGTCCCAACGCGAGAGCCAGTGCAAAGGTTAATAGTTGCGTTTTCATTATTTACTATAGGTTTTATAATTTATGGGTTAGTTTCAATGGGGCGGATGGTTTGGGCCGCCTTCCGGTTACTTCGTGTTGGGAAACGCCTTTTGCAGCCGTTTCAGCTCTTTTTGGGTGATGGCGATGACCGTGCCGTGGCGCGGAGTGAACGCTCCCTGAGTGGCTGTATCCTGCACGCGTTTGAACTTCATCAGGTCTTTGCTGGTGCAGAACTGGTAATGCCCGTTCATGTAGCAGTCGTACATCAGGACCCAGTCTCCTTCTATCCGTTGGAACACGCCGGAACCTTCCACCGCCTTGTCGGTATCTTCAAACGTACCGGGCAGCAGCTCCCATTCTGCCGGATTGTGCAAGTCTTTGGCCAGATATTGGCGTATGCCTTTTTTCTGTTCGCCTTCGGTTTTGAAAAAGATGTGATAAGTTCCATTGTCGTCTTGCACGATATCCGTGTCGATGGACGGTTTCTTGTAGTCGAACAGGACTTTGGGCTCTCCTTCAAGGTCGCTGAAATCTTCATTGGCGTATGCCCAAAAGACCTTGTCGTAGGGGCACTGTCCGTCGTCGGTCAGGATAGAAAAGTACACCATGTATTTTTTTGCCTTCTTGTCGTAGATGGTTTGCGGCGCCCATACGCGGATGACGTTGGCGAACATCGTGTTGGCATATTTTTCAGGGAAGTTTACCGTGTGGTGCGTCCAGTTGACCATGTCTTTGCTGCGCATCAGTACGATGCCCCGGTTGGAGGTCCATCCTTGACTGGAACGCATGTCGGTGACTACCATGTAGAAGTAGCCGTCTTCGCCTCTTAAGATATGAGGATCGCGTACCCCCTTCTTTAAAGAAATCGTGTCGGAGGAAATGACGGGTTTGCCGTCATTCAACGGAGTATAGCTGAACCCGTCCGTGCTGATGGCATAACAGATTTGTTCCTGTTCGGGAGCATTACCTGTGAAATAGGTAAAAAGGTAAGCTACTTTCTTTTTGGCTTGGAGGGTTGTGGTGCTTGCGAATGTACCGGCACACACAAGGCAAATGCCTAACACTGTCTTTAGGTTTTTTCTCATGTTGAATATGAATAGGTTAATAAACAGTCAAATGTACGAAAATAGCTTTATTTGTGTGCGCAAACCGACTCCTTATTAACTAAGATTAACGACCCTTGCGCTTTTCCCGAAGCGTTTCCGCGATGGCCCAGTGGATAGCAGCCTCTTCTTCCTTGCCACAGCGCGACAGGGCATCGCCAAACAGTTCGTGAGCTTTGGCGTGTTCGGGCTTAAGGGAAACCGCTTTGTCGAAATCGGCGACAGCCTGTTCTGTACGTCCGCAAAGCAAGTGGTTCTTCCCCCGGTTGTAGTGCACTTTGAAATTGGCTGTGCTGAGTTCGGCGGCGCGGTTGAAGCATTGGAGTGCATCTTCGTATTCCCCGTGGTCTTGCAGCGTGACGCCTTTGCGTATCCATGCGTCTACGTATGAAGGGTCGAGCGACAAGGCCTTATCGTAATTGGCCAGGGCGGCACGCAGGTTATGGGCCTGAAGGATGGAAGCGTTGCCCAGTTCGTAATATTCATGGGCGTACTGCTGCATCTGTTTGCGTTGGGCTGCCATTTGTCGTTTCAACTCTTCGTTCTCGCGTTTAAGTCGGCTGATGATATTGAGTTTGCTGCAAATGAACCGTTTGATGGCCGGTTTTTCGATGTCGTATCTGCTGTGTATGGCTATGAAGAAGTGATCGAGGCTTTCGCGGAAGTCATCGCGGTCGAATGCCTGTACGGCGGCTTGGTATTCGATGTCGGCTTTGGCTTTCTTCATGGCTTGCTCGATAGCCTTTTCGTCATTGAATTGTTGGGCGAACCGGATGATTTCGGGCTTGACGAAAATATCCGAACGGGATATTTCCTTCTTCAGACATATACCTTCCAATGAAGTGCAGCGGCTCAAGGCTACATATACCTGTCCTCCGGCGAAGACGCCACCGGTGAAGTCGATGGTCACTTTACGGAAAGTCAGTCCCTGGCTTTTATGGATGGTGATGGCCCAAGCCAATCGCAGGGGGAACTGCCGGAAGATGCCGAGTTCTTCCTCTTCTATCTTTTTTTCTTGCTCGTTGTAGGTGTAGCGCATGTTGCTCCACACTTCGCGGGTGACTTCCATTTCGGTTCCGTCTTCCGTGACGACGTAGATATGGCCGTTCTTTTCGTCTATGGCCGAAACGGTACCCAGAGTTCCGTTTACCCAACGTTTGTCTTGGTCGTTTTTGACGAAAATGACTTGTGCGCCGGGTTTAAGTTCCAGTTCCATCAGCGTGGGGAGCGAACTTTCCGGGAATTCGCCTTGTATTTCGCCTTTAAAGAGTGTGCTCTCGGTGTCTATTTCGGATAGTTTCCGGCGGTTGATGAAATCTACGTTGTCCCTTCGGGTGGCCAGGGTAATATTCAGTCCATGGCTCAACTTGTCATCGTTCGTCCGGTTCCAACGGCTGTTGAGCAGTTGCAGGTCGGCACTTCCGGCCTGATTGGTACGGATATGGTCGAGTACGGCGATGAAGGCGGCATCTTGCTGGCGGTACACTTTCTTCAGTTCTATGGAGACGAGGCGCATTTCCTGGAATACTTTGGCCGAGAAGAAATAAGGCGTAGGGTAGTAACGGTTCAGGATTTCTCGTTCGTCCGCTTTGACAACCGGTTCCAGTTGGAATATATCTCCGACAAGCAATAACTGCTTTCCGCCAAACGGTTCGCGCAGGTTGCGGCTGTAGAGGCGCAGGATGCGGTCGATGAAGTCGATGATGTCCGCCCGTACCATTGAGATTTCATCAATAATGATCAGTTCTGTTTCACGCACCAGCTTTTGATGGGCGGAATTGTATTTCAGGAACTCTTTCAGTTTGCGGAAGCTGAACCGAGGGTCGTCGGGTAGGAGCGGGTGGAAAGGGAGCTTGAAAAAGCTGTGCAGGGTGCTGCCTCCGGCATTGATGGCTGCTATGCCGGTCGGTGCCAATACCACGTGCTTCTTCCGTGTGTGGCTACAGATATACTTCAGTAAGGTGGATTTACCCGTACCGGCTTTGCCTGTGAGGAAAACCGAGTTACGGGTAAACTGTATGAGTTTCAGTGTGCTTTGGAACTCCGGGTTCTGAAGGTCTATTTCAATGTCTTCTTTCAAATCTTTGGGGCTATGGTGTCAAGGTGCCGTGTGTGAGGCTTGAGGATGGTTACCGCTTCCCTCGCTTGCCGTTGTTTCTTTTTTCGCCTCGGGCTGTTTTTCCGGTGAGGCGTTACCGCGTTGCAAAGAGTCCCCCGGAAGGGCTATACCCAATGAATCTGCGGATGCCGTAAGCGAATCCGGTTCTTGTGGCGCATAATAGCTTTCGCATGTGTACGTGGTGGGGTCGATGTCTTCGAGCGGTTTTTTCGGGAATTTGGCACGGTATTGGGCGAAGCGGTCGTCCAACAGGACTTTCTGGATGAAGTTGCCGAATATGGGTAAGGCCGTCCGACTGCCTTGTCCTAAGGCTCCGGTGCGGAAGTGTATGCTCCGGTATTCTCCTCCGACCCATCCTCCGGCGACTAACTTGGGCGTTACGCCCACGAACCAGGCATCGGAATGGTTGTTGGATGTACCGGTTTTGCCTCCGAAGTCGGTGTATTTCAGTACCGGATGGATGTAGCTCCACAAGGCTGCCGTGGTTCCGCCCGGCTCAGTCAGGCCCCCCCGTAAAAGCCGTTGCATGAAGAATGCGGAACGGTATGGAATAGCCTGCTGCTCTTCCGGTTCTGCCGCATAGATGATATTGCCGTCGCGGTCGAGAATTTTAGTAATCAGGATGGGCGGATTCATCTTGCCGTCGTCAATGACCGTGCAGTAGCCGTTGACCAGTTCCAACAGATTGACATCGGAGGAACCTAAACTCAGCGACGGAGTTTCGTGCAGCGGCGACTCGATCCCCATGGCATGTGCGGTCTGTGCCACGTTGTGGATGCCCAGTTCATAGCCTAACTTGACTGCCACACTATTGATACTCTGTGCGAAAGCTGATTTCAAAGGCATTTCGGCTCCCGAGAAGGTGCCGTTGGCATTATGGGGAGTCCATTTGGTAGGTTTGCCGTCTACGGTGTCCGGGTATTGTTGCCATTCGTCGATACGGGTGTCGCAAGGGGTCAGTCCTTGGTTCATCGCTTCTGCATAGACAAAGAGTTTGAAGGTTGAACCGGGTTGGCGCATGGCGGTGACTTTGTCGTATTTCCACGAGCCGAAGTCTATGTCGCCCACCCATGCCTTGACATGGCGGCTGTCCGGTTCTATGGCTACGAAACCGCAATGCAGGAATTTGACCATATAACGGATGGAGTCCATGGTGCTCATCTCTTCTTCTTTCAGACCGTCGTAACTGAACACCTTGACCTTGTGGGGCAGATTCAGATAGTAAGTGATGGAGTCCGGCTGGTTGGGGAAACGGGTTTCGAGATATTTGTATGCTGTCGTTTTTTTAGCTAAGTCCTCGATAAAGTTCGGAATCTCCTGGTGTCTTTCGTCTTGCCACGGGTTTGTGTTGCCCCAATGTTGCTTGAAACGTTGCTGGAGGACTTCCATTTGTTGGATGGCAGCCTCTTCCGCATATTTTTGCATACGGGTATCCAGCGTGGTGTATATCTTCAGTCCGTCGGCATAGAGGTCCGGTTTGTTTTCTTCGTCTACGCCGGCTATCGCTCCTTTCTCGCACAGCATGTCGATGTACTCCGGCAAGACGGCACGGAAGTAGGGGGCGATACCGTCGTAGCTGCTTTCTTCCTTTCGTGGATTTACAATCATGGGAAGTGCCATGAGAGAATCGAGTTGTGCACGAGTGGCCTTGTGACCGTGAATGACCAGATGACCGTGGTCGTATAGGTTCGTCAGCACCACGTTGCGCCGTTTGGTACTATTCTTAGGATTGAGCTTCGGGTTGTAGCTGGATGTCGCTTTCAGCAAACCTACCAATGTGGCAGCTTGTTCGTAAGTCAACTGGTCGGGAGTCGTGTTGAAGTAGGTGCGGCATGCAGTCTTGATGCCGAATGAATTACTGCCGAAGTCCACGGTGTTGAAATACATGGTGAGTATTTCTTCTTTACTGAATATCATTTCCAACTTAACGGCTACAATCCATTCTTTGGCTTTCATGACCAGGATTTTCACCCCAGGAATTTTGCCGAGCAGTCCGGTAGAGTATTGTGTACGCACTCGGAACAGGTTTTTGGCCAGTTGTTGGGTGATGGTACTGGCACCACGGGCACGTCCGCTTGCGATGTCTTTTACCGCTGCAAAAAGTCCTTGAAAATCTATGCCGTGGTGGCGGTAAAAACGTTCGTCTTCAGTATCGATGAGGGTCTGGATGATAATGGGAGAGATATCCTCGTACTCGACCGGCGTACGGTTTTCGCTGAAAAAACGACCGATAAGTACACTGTCGGCACTGTATATCTCGGAAGCTTCGCTGGTGACCGGATGTTCAATGTCTTTGAATCCGGGTGATTTCCCAAACAGATAGAGAAAGTTGAGGTCAACGGCAATAAGAAGTAAAATAACCGATAGGACGCAAGTGATAATCCATACTACGGTTTTCTTGTACCAAGGGCCTCGATAGAGGTTGGTGAATCCCCTTCCGGCCTTTTTCAACCAATGGCTTGTCTTTTGAAGAATGCGACTCATGTGATTTGACTTATGTAGGTTGAATGATGTTTAATAGGAGCAAATTTAGAAAAAGTTTATGGCATAATCTCTTTTTCTATGAGTTTTTTTATAGCTTCCTTTTCATCCGGATGAAACCAATGAATGCTTTCGTCGCGGCGAAACCATGTCATTTGCTTACGTGAGTAAATACGGGTGTTTTGTTTGATTTTCTCCACAGCCGTTTCCAAAGTCCAGGAACCGTCTATGTATTTGAATATTTCCTTATATCCTACGGTATTGAGGGCGTTGGTATGCCTGTAGGCGATGACTTTCCGTGCCTCTTCCACCAGTCCGTCTGTTATCATTTGGTCCACGCGTCGGTTGATACGCTCGTATAGTTCTTCCCGTTCCCGTCTTAATCCGATTTTAAGGATGTCGAACGGACGTGCCTTGGGTTGGCTGGTGCGGAAGCTTGAATAAGGTTTTCCCGTCATGTAGCATATCTCCAATGCGTGGATGACGCGTTTGGGATTTTTGTGGTCTACGAGGTTGTAGTATTCCGGGTCGAGCAGTTTCAGTTCTTTGCAAAGCTGTTCCAGTCCCACTTCTTCGTATCTTTCCCACATAAGGCGGCGGGTTTCTTCATTTACGGTAGGAATGTCGTCGATACCCTTGCAAACCGCGTCGATGTACATCATGCTTCCGCCTGTCAGTAAGGCGTATGGATGTTGGGAGTAGAGGTTGTCCAATAAACGAAGTACGTCTGTTTCGTATTGTGCTGCACTGTAATAGTCCGTTAGTCCGAGTGTGCCGACGAAATAATGTCTGACACGCTGTTGTTGAGCTTCGGTGGGTGCAGCGGTTCCGATAGGCAGGTCACGGAATAGTTGCCGTGAATCCGCGTTGATAATAGGAGTATGAAGAAACTCAGCCAACGAAAGGCTGAGTTCTGTTTTGCCCACTCCCGTAGGCCCTATCAATACGACAAGTCGGGGCTTCATGAATCAATGATAAGGGTTTCCTTCGCTGATTTCGAATCCTTCGGGGTCGAATTCTTCCGTGTCGAAGCTCTCGCTTCCGTAGAAATCTTCGTTTAAATCTTCCGAGGGTTTGGTGGTCTCCTTATTCAGAAACTCTTCCAAGTCCATGGATTGTTGCGGAGCTTCGCCATGGCTTCGGCTGCATACCGGCTGTTCCTGCGTCTTTCCGAAACTGATTTCTGTCAGCTCAATGAAAAACATGCGGTTGTCCAACGGGTCGAAAACATAGACCATGCGTTGTTTCTCGTCTTCCAACAGCTCGTTGAGCCGTGTCTTTTTCATCAAATACAGGTCTTCGTCCGAGCGGCTTGTGCCCATGTCTTCCAACAGAATCTCCTGTTCTTGTTCCCACTCTTGGTTACAGATGAAAAAAGAAGTAGGCACATTGTCTGCATAGTGGCACGAAGACAATATGGCCTGATGCAGGTCGTAAAAGGTGGCCTCGGCATCTATTTTGATTTCTCTGATAAAATCTTCTACTTCATTAGAGATAATGGTAAAACGGTATACCATGGCTTTTTATGATATTTAGTGGACAAATCCTCTTTTGGAGTTTTCGATGAACTCGATGATATAGTTTATTTCCGGACTGGCAGGCACTTCTTCCCGTACTTTCTGCAAGGCTTCGTTTAAAGGTACGCCCCCCTGATAAATAATGCGGTAAGCATTATGTATGTTTTCTATCAGTTCGTTGCTGAAGCCTCTCCGTCGTAATCCAACAAGGTTCAGTCCGCAGTAAGCGGCCGGTTCACGTGCGCATATCGTAAATGGTGGAATGTTCTGGCTGAAACGCGTACCGCCTCCCACCATGGTGTAACCTCCTACCCTACAGAACTGGTGCATGAGAACACCGCCACTGATGATGGCATGGTCGTCAATGACCGTTTCCCCGGCTAATTTGGTACTATTGCCGATGATGCAGTCGTCTCCCACAAGGGCATCGTGGGCGACATGCACGCCTTCCATCAGCAGGTTGCCGCTGCCCACACAGGTCTTACCCTTGGCCGCTGTGCCTCGGTTTATCGTTACGTTCTCACGGATTTTGTTGTTATCGCCGACTTCGGCTGTGGTGTCTTCTCCCCGGAATTTCAAATCTTGAGGCACGGCACTGATAACAGCCCCCGGAAAAATGACATTACCGTTGCCGATACGTGCTCCGTATAGTACGCTTACACTGTTCATCAACACGTTATTGTCGCCTATTTCCACGTTTTTGTCAATGAAACAAAACGGGCCGATTTCGCAGTTCTCACCGATTTTAGCTTCCGGATCTATGAAAGCCAAAGGACTTATTTTGCTCATAAATTCTATCTTACTTGTTTTTTACGATTTGTGCAGTAAATGTGGCTTCGGTCACGATGCTTTCTCCCACAAACACATAACCGCGCATGGACGAGATGCCATGACGTACCGGTGCCAATAGTTCTACTTTAAAAAGGAGGGTATCTCCCGGAACCACTTTTTGGCGGAATTTCACTTGGTCTATGCGTAAGAAGTAGGTGCTCCAACGTTCCGGTTCATCTACGGAATTCAACACTAAAAGACCGCCTGCTTGAGCCATGGCTTCGATTTGCAGCACACCGGGCATGACCGGTTCCTGTGGGAAATGTCCGGTAAAGAACGGTTCGTTACTTGTTACGTTTTTAACGGCTACGATGGTCGTAGGCCCGAGTTCTATGACCTTATCCACAAGTTGCATGGGATAACGGTGGGGGAGAAGCTCGCGGATACGATTGACATCCATTACCGGCGGTTCGTTACAGTCGTAGCCTGGAGCTTGTATTTCGTGTGCCCGAATTTCTTTACGGATCAGGCGGGCAAACTTATTATTGATAGTATGTCCGGGACGGGTAGCGATGATACGCCCTTTGATGGGCTTGCCGATCAGTGCCATGTCGCCGATAATATCGAGCAGTTTGTGGCGTGCCGGTTCATTTTCCCATACCAGAGGTTTGTGGTTCAAATATCCTTTTTCTGTGGCATCGTGATGGGGAACTCCGATACTGTCAGCCAACTTGTCCAGTTTCTCTTGGGACATCTCATTCTCATAAATCACGATCGCGTTGTCCAAGTCTCCGCCTTTGATAAGACCGGCAGCCATCAGTTGTTCTACTTCACGAACAAAAACGAAAGTACGGCTCGGGGCGATTTCAGATTCGAAATTCTCCATGTTGTCCAAAGTGGCAAATTGGCTGGAAAGAACTTTGGAATTGAATGAAATCATCGCCGTGATGCTGAACTGCTCATCCGGTAGGATTGTAATGCAAGAACCGGTTTCCTCGTCTTTGACTTCCAACTTTTTACGGATGATATAATAGTCTTTGACTGCGTTCTGTTCGGCTATGCCTACACGTTTGATGTTCTCCACGTAAATTTCCGCGCTTCCGTCCAGAATAGGAACTTCAGGGCCGTTGACTTGCAAAAGGCAGTTGTCCACTCCCATGGCGTATAAAGCAGCTAAGGCATGTTCTACTGTACTGCAACGGGCTTCTCCTCGTCCCAAGACGGTGCCGCGTGTGGTTTCTACCACATTTTCGGCTACGGCGTCAATAATGGGACGCCCGTCCAGGTCGATTCGTTGTATTTTATATCCGTGGTTTTCGGGAGCAGGATTGAATGTAACGGTCAGATTCAGACCTGTATGCAATCCTTTGCCGCACAAAGAAAAACTTCCTTGCAATGTTTTCTGTTTCAGCATAGCTCTTTATTTCTTCTTATTCAGTATTTCTTTTAAATCTTCTATTTCTTTTTTCAAATGGTTCACATCCGCATATATCTCAGGTAGTTTTTTGTACACTACACTTGAACGTGCAAAATTTTTAGCTTCGATGGCAGGAGAACCTTGTACGGTAATGTGCCCCTTGCGTATGCTTCCGGCAATACCGGCTTGAGCACCGGACCTGACTTCATCACCGATGACCGCATGTCCTGCAATACCCACTTGCCCGCCGAACATACACCATTTCCCGATTTTAGTAGAACCGGCTACGCCTACCTGAGCGGACATCACCGTGTTTTCCCCGACTTCTACGTTATGGGCAATTTGGACCAGATTATCCAATTTGACTCCTCGGCGTACGAACGTAGATCCCATCGTAGAACGATCCACACAAGTATTGGCACCGATTTCCACGTCGTCTTCTATGGTTACGATACCGATTTGCGGAATTTTGTCGTAGCCGTTCTCGGTCGGTGCAAAACCGAAGCCGTCCGCACCGATTACGCAGCCTGCATGCAAAATGACGCGATTGCCGATTTTACAATCGTGATATACCGAAACGTTGGAATACAGTACACAGTCTTCGCCCACCGAAGCATTATCGTACACGGTGGTATGGGGATATATTTGTGTACCTTTACCGATATGCACGTTTTCACCGATATAAGCAAAAGGGGCGATGTAACAGTCTTCGTCGATTTGAGCCGTAGGTGCGATATATGCCAATGAATCAATGCCTTTTTTCTTGGGCTTGCTCATCTCATACAAAGCCAATAATTTGGCTACGGCCTCGTATGCATTGTCCACACGAATCAGCGTGGCTTGGGTTTCTTTTTCTAATTCAAGATTCCGGTCCACTAATACAATACTGGACTGTGTGTCATAGAGATAATGAGTGTATTTAGGATTGGACAGAAACGATATAGCTCCCGGTACACCTTCCTCTATTTTGGCAAAAGTATGTACCGATGCGTTTTCATTTCCCTCAACTGAACCCTGTATGAATTCTGCTATCTGCTTAGCGGTAAATTCCATGGTCTTTAGTTATTGTCATTACTAATTTTGCAAATTTCGCAAAAAAAATCGAATTACACTATATTTTGAGATAATAAAATAAACGGCAAGCCTGATTTAAGCTACCTTTCCCCGTAGTCAAGACGTGTAGGAAAGGGGGTGTAAATATGGATGGGGACTTATAAAAGTCAGCCGTCCGGATTTGGATTCCCAGACGGCTGTCAAATATAAAACATGGTTGCTCAGTGCTTATAGCTTTTTTAATTGCACTGCCATTTGTTGTTGCACTTCACGTGCCTTTTCACCGGCTACGACAGCGAAGCTTTCTGTGGAATCGGCATAAATGATGGCCCGGCTGCTGTTGACTATCAAGCCGCAAGTGCTGTTCATGCCATATTGGCAGACTTCTTCCAATGAGCCTCCTTGTGCACCGATGCCCGGTACGAGCAGGAAGTGGTTGGGGACGATTTTGCGGATGTCTTCAAACATGTGTCCTTGGGTGGCACCCACTACATACATCATGTTCTGGTCGTTGCCCCATTCCTGACTTTTCCGCAGGACCTTTTCAAACAGACGTTCGCCCTCTGTGTCGGTGGTCAACTGGAAGTCATGCGAGCCTTTGTTACTGGTCAGAGCCAGAAGGATGACCCATTTGTTTTCATAACCTAAGAACGGGGTTACGCTGTCTTCGCCCATATAGGGAGCTACTGTCAGGGCATCGAGTTGCATTTCCTCAAAGAAAGTACGGGCGTACATCGCCGAGGTATTACCGATATCTCCCCGTTTGGCATCCGCGATGATGAACTGGTCGGAGTAGTTCTTGTTCAGGTATTGGATCGTCTTTTCAAATGCGAGCCAGCCTTTTACGCCCATGCTTTCATAAAATGCCAGATTAGGCTTGTAAGCGATACAATAAGGTGCGGTAGCGTCGATGATGGCTTTGTTGAAGGCGAAAACGGGGTCTTCTTCCTTTAGCAGGTGCGAGGGGATTTTCTGAATGTCAGTGTCCAATCCCACACACAGAAAAGATTCTTTCCGCTTGATGTTCTCAAAAAGCTCTTGTTTGTTCATGTCGTATATGTTTTTTAGTTCGTTTTCTTTTGAATAAAATAATAACCGGAATAAGTAAAGTTCAGGTTCTTGTCTCCTGCATATCCGGATAGGGAGAAGTCGGTGAGGATAAAAAGATTGTCTTTTTGCCTGCCGATGAACTTTTGTGGAGGAATCGTATCCATGGCACTCCATTTCCGGATGTCGGACGGGTGGACGTATATTGTGTCTATCACTTGATGCCCGTCGGTAAGTTCTATGGGCATGACTTCTCCTTTCCAATATTTGCAAGGGATGGAGTCTTCGCTCTTATGATATGCGACCAGTTCCGAATATCCGGTGTCTAATTCCATTTTGACAGAAGATGGCGATGACGCCTCAAAATGGAGGTATGTCCCTTTTGCAATGATTTCCGTACCATTTTTCTTTTGACTGAAATGCACTTCGGAGTTTTCTTTAATACATTTCTCCGCTCCCCAATAATTGATGTCGGGAGCGACAAGACGATGAATTTCTTTGTCTTTGAAAGTATAATCCAGTATTTTGAGACGGCTGTTAGTAAGTCGGGCTGTTTCTCGCGGAAGCGATGCCAGCCAGTCCAGATATTGCTCTTCGTCCATGGGGAGTCCCCCTTTATATGATGTTTGGATTTGGATTGATAAGGCTTGGAACATGTAACGGTGGGTGAGTCGGGCATAATTTACCGGAAGTACGGATGTGAGCAGAAAGATGCCGGCAAACGACACGGCAATCCATTGAATGCGCCGTGCCCGTAGAACGAATAAGCCGATGCAGACTATGTAAAACCAGATGTTCAGAGTCAGAAGGTACAGGCGGTTGAGCGTGATGCCGTAATCGTTGAATCGTCTGGCAATGCCGATAGTCATCAGTACTAACAGGGGCAGGATGGCGATGGGCAACCCACGCGCCACACGTTGCTCGAAACGTGAAAGTCCTTGGCGGAGAGAAGGGTACATGCAGAATTCTACTCCGATGCAACCCGCAGTCAGTGCGATGACTAACCAGGAAACCCATCCGTCCGGTAATTGCCATTGGACGAGAATCTTCAATGCGTAGACATAAAGTACCAATAAGTAACATCCCAATAACGGAAGGAACAGATAGCGGATCACTTTGCTGAGGAATGCAGAAGTATGACCGGTACGGTCGTGTTTGGCTTCTCCGGCCGGGATTTGCCCTAAAAACAGCAATGAGGGTAAGGTCAGGCAAAACACAATGAGCCATGTGGTATAGAAGTTACCATTTACTTCCAGGCCGAATAAACCGGAGAAGGATGCTGTCAGCAGGCAGAGGCCGCCGCACATGATACCGCCGATTATCCATGAGGTAACGGCATGAGATACCAGTTGCAGGGTGAAATTCCATGAGGCGATATCGTCTTTTTCACGGAAAAAAGGAAGTGTGAAGATACTTAACCCCAAAGCCGTCAGGGCGGAACCGTGGGCAAGCCCTGTTTCCAAGAAAGGAAAGTCTTCCGGCAATAGGTATAAGTATCCGGCGTCCGCTAACAGGAGCAAATGGAGTAGCGCGTTGGCGATGTATACGATACGTTTACGTTTCACTTCCTCTCCCCATAAGCGAAGGGAGAGAGAGAGCAAACTTCCTACAGTCAGATAATAATTAATGGTGAAAGTCTGACGTTCCGTGAACAATTCGTCTTTCCCCCAGCATACTATTAATAAGAAAACAGCGAGCGATACTGTAAAGCCGACCGTGACCGGAAAACGTTTCAAGCATTGCTCGACGCTTTTTATGATAATCTGCCGGGTGAAAAACTTTTTCATGTTCTTTACCGTTTAGAGTTCGCTTTCTTTCATCCGTTCGGCATTTTCCGCCACGGTCAGTTGGTCGATGCAGTCTTGTATGTTGCCGTCCATGAACGAAGGCAGGTTCTGCATGTTATAGCCGATGCGGTGGTCGGTGATACGGCTTTGCGGATAGTTGTACGTACGGATTTTGGCCGAACGGTCACCGGTGGACACCATTGTCTTCCTGCGGTTGGCAATGTCGTCGATATATTTCTGGTGTTCTTTGTCGTAGATGAACGTGCGCAGGCGTGCCAAAGCTCTTTCCTTGTTCTTGGGTTGGTCACGCGTTTCAGTACATTCTATCAGGATTTCCTCGGTCTCTCCCGTATTGGGGTTTTTCCACAGATAACGTGCACGTACGCCGGATTCCACCTTGTTCACGTTCTGTCCGCCTGCGCCGCTGGAGCGGAAAGTGTCCCATTTGATTTCGCCTTCGTTGATTTCCACGTCGAATTCTTGGGCTTCGGGCAGTACGGCCACCGTTGCGGCCGAGGTATGTACGCGGCCTTGTGTTTCCGTTGCCGGTACGCGTTGTACGCGATGTACGCCCGATTCGTATTTCAGCGTGCCGTATACCTTTTCTCCCGTTACGCTGAAGATGATTTCTTTAAAGCCGCCCGCAGCTCCTTCCGTAAAACTGGAGATGGCTATCTTCCAACCTTTCATTTCGCAATATTTAGTGTACATGCGGAACAAATCGCCTGCGAACAGTGCAGCTTCGTCTCCTCCCGTTCCTCCCCGTATTTCCATAATGACGTTTTTGTCGTCTTCCGGGTCGGCCGGGACGAGGAGCAACTTGATGCGTTCCTCCATTTCGGGGATATGTTTTTCAGCGGCCGCCATTTCTTCGCGCGCCATCTCCTTCATTTCCGGGTCGTCTTCGGTGGTCAGTATATCCTTGGCGTCTTGCAACGTTTGCAGGCTGTCCATATATTCTTTGCGGGCTTTCATGATATCGCCCAAGTCCTTATATTCTTTAGTCAGCTTTACGTAGCGTTTTTGGTCGCTGATTACATTCGGGTCGGTAATCAAAGTGCCCACCTCCTCGTAGCGGCTTACCAGCCCCTCCAATTTGTCTAATATAGAATTGTTTTCTGCCATAATATCAAGTTTCCGGCTGCAAAGATACGGAGAAAAAATGAAAGGACGTAAAAGGCCGCGACAATATAATAGGAGGACGAAGCCGAAAAGGATTTTATAACGAATTGATTTCTTCCGTGCTCAAGCCGGTGATGTCGGCAATATCGTCGATGGGGTATCCTTTGGTTTTCATGCGTCGTGCATTCTTAAGGCGTTCATTCATTTCCCCTTCGTTTTTACCTTGTTCGATACCTTTGGCTATTCCTTTGGCCATTCCTTGTTCTATTCCTTTAACCATTCCTTGCCGCATTCCCAGTTCCAATCCTTCTTGCTTGGCGAAGTCGAGCACGGCAAGGTGGTCGCGGTACACTTTGATGCTTTCGTCATATTTCATGCGATCCTCTTTGCTGAGCGAGGCGATGTCTACGATTTGTTCCAGTTTTTCAAACACCGATTTACGGGCTTTGAATGGGAGTCTTTGAAATGTTTCCATATTTTTCAGTACATAAATCCAACGTTCAAAATCAGTTTGGCATTCATCTTCTTCCTTGGTGAAGCAGGGAAGCTGCAGGAAAATGAAACGGAGCTTGTCGGAGAACACTTCGTTTGTGTCCCGGTCGGACAAGACGATGTCCGTGCGGAATTTGCCGGGTGAGTGGGACAGGTGGAAATTCATGAAGAAGATGCCATACACGGCTTTCAGGTTGAATTTCCATTCGGCACCCCGTTCCCCTTGCCGGGCGATGGCTTGCGAGAGGTAGTATAAAGCCCGTTCACGGAAAAAGGTCTGTTCACGGTTTTGCATTTCCACGATGAACTGTTCACCGTCTTCATTCGTACAATATATGTCATAGATGACACCCCGGTCGCCGGAAAAGTCCGGCAACAGCTCTTTGTCCAAGAATGTGATGTCCGTTATCCGCTTTTCTCCTACTAACAAGTCGTTCAGGAAGTCTATCAACAATTCTTTGTGGATGGCTTGCCCGAAGATGCGCTTAAAACCGACGTCGGTAAAGGGATTGATGAATCTTGCCATATTTCTCGCTTTTGACAGTAATCAAGGCAAAGTTACAAAAAAGAATTGAAAACCAAGGGGATGTTGGTCTTTTTGTGAAGGCGTGAAGGGGAATGTTCCACTTTGTCAATTTGACAATTCCGGATGTGCATGGCTGCGTTTTTTGTCCGTGTCGTGGTGGTAGGTGAGAAATGCGGGATTCTCGCGAAGTCCATGTCGGACAAAATGTAATGTGGAGGAGCTTTCTGGCTTTCTTCTTGTCGGTCAAACGGTATTTTCTGCGCATGGCCTTTGGGACGGAGTAAGCGTGAGGAGGGTGGAAGTGTACGGAATGACAGCCGGATTTTGTCCGTCGGGAGTGTCCAAATAGATTTTCCGGTGCGGTTTTCAGGTGTTCGGATGGAGGATTTCAGTTCGTTTCCGGGACGTTTTGCGGAGAAAGTCGGCACGACATGCGGAGAAAAAAAGTGTTTCTTCTTGAGATTGAAAAATTATTCTCTTGAAGGTGAAGCCCCGATAAGGGTATTTTGGCGTTAAAATCCCTATAAAACTTTAATTTGCATTAACGAAAACGGTTCCCGTTTGTGCTTTTCTTCAAAAATAGCCTTGCGAAAAACAAGAAAAAACTGACTTTATGGTAGCTTTTGGACATGGAATGAGGCTTTTTGTCAACGCCTTGGGTCGGAGGATAAAAAACGAGAGGGGGCAAACGCCCGCAGGCCGGACTGCCCCCTCTCTTCCGAAACATGGGTTTATCGTAACATCAGTTTTTGTGTCTTGCGTCCGGCTTGCAGGATGTAGACGCCCCGGAGGCCGGAAGTGGAAATTTGCGTGTCGCCCGAGGCTTCGCTCTGGTGGAGCAACGTGCCTTGCAGGTTGTAAAGGCGCAAGGTCGTGGCGGAGCGTATGCCTTCGATGCGGATGACGCTGCCAGTCGCGTAGATGCGTACCTCTTCTGCCTCCACCGGGACGATGTCGGTGTAGGGGGCTGCGGTGAGGGTTACGGTCTCGCGGATGCCGGAACCGTCTGTGGCTGCGGCTTCCACCGTCACTTGGCCGCCCGTGGCATTGTCTTTCAGGCTTACGGTGCCGTCTTGTGCGACGGTGGCCAACGTTTCACCCTCCGCAATGCTCCATTGTACGTGTTTGAGCGTGGTACTCATCGGCAGTACAACCGCTTGCAGGTGAAGTTGCGGTTGTTCTTGGTCTAATTTCAATTCTGCTTCTTGCGAAGTGATGACCACGTTCTGGGCCATGGTGACGTCGAAGGCGTCAGCAGAGCAAACCACGTTGGACCGGTTGCGGGCATCATCCGCCGAAGCCCGTTTCTGTGGCACGTCGAAGCGTACGGCCAAGGCGTAGTATGTGGCTTCGTCCGAAGTCCGTGCGTGGGTGTAGCTCAGGGTATGGCCGGACACGGCGGCCAGTTCGGTGAGTCGGTCGGGCGACGGGCCGCTCAATATCACGTATTGCATCACGTCGCGTCCTTCGTATGGGGTCCAGCTCAGGTTGATGTCGTGCCCCATGGCGCGGTTCACCATCAGGTGGGCGTTGGCATGCACCGCGCTGCTCCGGCTCTCGCCGCCGTAGTTCGTGGCCATCGTGATGAAGTAACGCTGTGAGAGCAAGGCCGGAGTAGAGGTCTCGTCCACATAGCTTCCGTCCGTCAGCGGGACTTCGCCCAACACTTCGTAACGGTCGCTCACGGCCGTCTCGCGGTAGATGCGTACCGTCCCCGGTTGCAGGGGCGCAGGAAGTTCCGTGGGGATGCTCCAACTGATACGGTTGCATCCGGTAGCCTCGTCGGTGCCTATTTGTCCGATGGCGGGCACAAAGCCGCTGCCTGTCACTTCCACCCGGGTGCTTTGGTATATTTCACCGAACACGTCATCGGTGGCTTTCACGTTCAGGTCGTAGGAACCGTCCCTTTCCGGGAAGATGAACGTGGCTTCGGCCTGTCCCTCTTCGTGGATGAATGCTACGCCTTCGTCGCGCAGGATTTCAAAGGCGACCTCGGACGAGAGCAAGTGTTCCGGCAGGGTGGCCTGTACGGGAGTGCCGGCCAGGACTTGCTGTGGCAGGTCGATGGCCATGCCCGGCAGGTCGAGAATTTCGATTTGCGCACGGCTCACGATGTCGTCCACGGTCAGAGTGACGGTCTTCAGTCCGGATGTGTTCCATTTGATGGTGTTCCCGTCTATCACGCCTCCGTCGGTGTCGATTTGCGGACTACCCAAGATGGTGGTCTCGAACGGGATGGGCCAGCTCACGCGTCCTTTGCCCGGCAGGCTCAGGAGCGATACGGCCTGTGCCGTGTACTCGTAGACGGGCGAGAAGTCCGAGTGGGCATTCCACGCGTCCACCGCCTGCACTTGTATTTCATACGTCTGTCCGGCTTCCAGGGCCGTGGTGGGGATGGTGAAGCGCGTGGCCGTACGGTAATGCACATAGCCCGGTTCGCCCGTCTGTGCCTTGTTGTCGGTCAGGTTCAGGGGTGAGATGACGTAAGCCCCTTCGCCCGATGCGCCTTTCTTCTTCACGCTCAGGTTGTAACGCAGGCTGTGCGAGGGTGTTTCCTTGTCCGTCGCCCCGTCCCAATATATCGTCAGGCCGTCCGTCGTTTGGCTGGCGTAGACGTTTTGCGGCACGGTGGGCGGGGTGTTCTTGAACGAGGAACGGATGCGGAGGTTGGCAACGTAGTCGGGCGTGCCGTCGCCGTCCACGTCAAGATAAGAGGCGGCAGGCGATGCCGAACTGATATTGCCGGGGATGAGTTCGAGTGACAAATCGGAGTTTTCGATATTCTCCATGTAGGTCAGTGTCCCGTCTTTGTCTTGGAAGATGAGGCTGTCACGGGTTGCAACCGACACATATTCGGGCAGGCCGTCGTGGTTCAGATCCACGGACGGTTCCCCCGGCAGGGTGATGCGTTCCGTGAAATAAAGTTCCGCATCACAGAGGTAGGCATAATATATGTTTTTGCGATAATCAGTATAAATCAGGTCAGGACGCCCGTCCCCGTTCACGTCGGCGATGCCGACAAGTGTTAACGAACTGTTTTGTGCGGGCAGCTCGCGTGCCTCGAACTTCCATCCGCCTTGGTTCAGGTAGAGCCGTTGGCGATAGATGGGTGTGCCCCGGTCCCAACGGTATGCAGCCACGATGTCCAGATAACCGTCGCGGTTGAAGTCGGCCACGGCGACAGGCTCGATATATTCCTCTCCTTCGAACAACCGTTTCTCTTCCCACGTGCCGTTTGCGGTGTTCTTGTACATCAGGGTTCCGCCTGCAAAATCCACCCGTCCGTCGTTGTCCATGTCGCCGATGGGCGTAAGGTAATCGTGTTCTCCTATCGGATTACTGGGCGTGTTGAGGCAAATCTCCCCTTCGTATGCGTGGAAATCCATGTTGCCGTCGTTCAGCAGGAATCTTTTTTGTTGGTTGTTCACTTTCAGGTAGTTGCCGTAGATGTCGGGCAGTCCGTCCCGGTTGAAGTCGACCACGTAGCCGCCGTGGCTGATGTCCAAGTCGGTGTTGAACGATTTCATCAGTTCCTTGAATGTGCCTTGCGTGTTGGTGTAGAACCTTTGGGTGAATCCTTCCGCCCATCCGTCTTGGTTGAGGTCGAACACGCTGCCGCTGTAGCCGTCTTCGCCGGTTTCCGTATGGAACGGGAGCACCCGTACGCCCTGCGTGAACGTGTGCCCGTCGAGCGAGAGGGTGACGTTTTTCTGTCCGTAGCTTTCGAACACGATGTCGGCCGACCCGTCTGTGTTTTGGCTGACGATGCGTCCGTCGGGCTGCAGGTTGTATTGGTAGTTTGCGCCTTCACGGGCGTAAATCGGTGCGATATGCAAGGTGTCCGCCGTACTCAGTTCGTTGACCGAAGCCGTGAAGGCCGGGCTGACCAGATGGTTCTCGAACGAGGTATCTTCGCTCCACGCGCTACCGATGCCGTTCGGGGTGATGGCCTGCACGGCGATGTGGTAAGTCCCTTCCGGCCATGTCCCGGCGTTGAGCATCATGTAGGTGGCAGTGCCGGCGTTGCCGTCCGAGAAAGAGCGGCGGCTGCCGTCGGCATTGGATTGCGCTTGCAGGATGTCGCCGCGTCCCGGAGCTGTGCCCACCCGCACTTCATACGTAAGACCCGGTTCTTGTGAAGGGGCTTTCCATTCCACCCGAAGCAAGCCTGTGGCCGCGTCCACAGCGTAAGTCGGGGCTTCCGGAGCGGCCACTTTGGTGGCTTTGGCGTTTTCCGGCGTGTAGAGATAATGCTCTATCGTGTTAGGGGTAACGAGGAAGTCGAGTTTCCCGTCCCCGTTCAAATCGGCGACGAACGGATTCTCTGGATTGGATAGCATGTAGCCTTCCGGAAGGAGCATGGTCTCGCTCAGGTTGAAGTTCGCGTCCCATTGGAACAAGTAGAAGTCATATTGTTGGGTCCCTTGGGAGTTTATGAATTTTTTCACTGCCGTCAGCCCCGGTTTTCTGTCAAGATATACCACCTCGTGAAAGGTGTATTCGCCTTCCATTCCTTGTTCCGACTTTTTGAATGTGCCGTCGCCTTGGTTACGCAGGAAGATAATGAAGGCGTAGGTGGTCTGTTTGGTCTTGTCGATGGTGAGTAGAAGGTCTTGGTGGCCGTCGCCGTCCAGGTCGCAAACCTGCACATCCGTGAGGTTGGAGTTGTTGGTGAGGCGTTCCGTTTCATACCCTGTGGGTGTACTGCGCATCAGGTTCACGTCGCCCGTGTTTGCATCGAAGAGCACGTAATCCGTCAGGCCATCGCCGTTCACTTCGCAGGCCGTGACCGACGTGCCCATGGAAGCTGTGTAGTAACGTCCGTCCGGCAGTGAGATGAATCCCGTGCCGTTGGGTGAGAAGAGGTCGGGGTAGCCGTCGGCGTTTAAATCCAAAGCTTGCATGCGGTCGCTTTCTTGGGCGTATGACGTGCCGCGTTCGGGAATCCACGCGCCGCTGAATATGGTGTTGTCCACGCGGAACATGCCGCTTCCTCCGCTACTGTAGTCCATGCCTTCCAACTCGGCGGCATCCGTGACGAGGGGGAGAGGTTTTTCTTGGAGTCCGTCCGCCGTCTGCAACAGGATATACGGGGCGTAAAGGGTAGGCCAACTTTGTATCAGTTTAAAGAATACCAAGTCCATGCGTCCGTCCCGGTTGAGGTCTGCTTGGGTGGGTTGGTCGCCTAAGAATGGGCTGCTTGTGGCTTTGTAGCTTCCGTCTGGTTGGCTCAGGTACATCTTCGTGTCGTTGCCGTTGGAAGCGATGAAGTCCGGTTTGCCGTCTCCGTTCAGTTCGAGGATATTCTTGATGGTGAGCACATCATTTGCCACTCGCTCTACCACCGTGCCGTCCAAGGCAAACCATGCAGTGAAGCGTTCCTTGTTGTTTTCTGTGTCGAGATATTCCATTTTTCCGTCCCCGTTCACATCATAATACATGCTCTTCAGGGTAGGCGGGGTTCTATCCAGAGGCGTAAGTTCTTGTCCCGCGATGGGGCGTATGCCTGTAAATGCCAGGCATGTGGCAAGGGTGAATAAAGTAGTTGTTCTCATAATGGTTGGTTTTTATGTTTTATCGAACTGTTCCTTTCAGGTGTGCGTTTTTCCTATGTTCTCGCAATGGTTCAAAATTAAGGGATAAAAACATGTCGTTCAATGCGTAAACGGTATTTCGTACGGAATGAATCTTATTTTTTACGCATTGAACAAAAAAATCCGGGCAAGCGGGGGGCTTGTCCGGATAAGGCAGGAGGGAAAAGGAAATGAAGCTCCCCTTCCTTAGTAGTTGAATTCGCCGAATTCACTCTTGATGGTCAGTGAACGCGGCCCTTCTTCGATGTGTCCGACGATTTGCGCGTCGATGTTGAAACTCTTGGCGATGGCGATGACTTGTTCGGCGTGTTCGGGAGCAAGGTAGACTTCGAGGCGATGCCCCATATTGAACACCTTGTACATTTCACTCCAGTCCGTACCGCTTTCCTTGGCAATCGCTTTGAACAAAGGAGGCACGGGGAACATGTTGTCTTTGACCACCCTGCAATTCTCACCAACGAAGTGGAGCACCTTGGTCTGCGCACCGCCTGTGCAGTGTACCATGCCGTGGATATCCGCACGCATCTCGTCCAGCATCTTCTTCACCACCGGGGCGTATGTACGGGTGGGGGACAGGACGAGCTTGCCGGCATTGACCGGGGCACCCTCCACCGGGTCGGTCAGCCGGTAACTGCCGCTGTAGACCAACTCTTCCGGAACGGACTTGTCGTAGGTTTCGGGATATTTTTCGGCCAGATACTTGGCAAACACATCGTGGCGTGCACTGGTCAGCCCATTACTGCCCATACCGCCGTTGTATTCCTTCTCGTAGGTGGCCTGTCCGCAACTGCTCAGTCCCACGATGACATCTCCCGGACGGATATTGGCGTTGTCGATGACATCGCTACGTTTCATGCGGCATGTCACGGTGGAGTCCACGATGATGGTGCGCACCAAGTCGCCCACGTCGGCTGTCTCGCCGCCCGTGGCATAGATGCCGATGCCCATCTTGCGCATCTCGGACAGCAGTTCGTCCGTACCGTTGATGATGGCACTGATGACTTCGCCCGGGATGAGCATTTTGTTGCGTCCGATGGTGGACGACACCAAAATGTTGTCCACGGCGCCCACACAAAGCAAATCGTCCGTGTTCATGATGAGCGCGTCTTGCGCAATGCCTTTCCATACGGACAAGTCGCCTGTTTCTTTCCAGTACGCGTAGGCCAACGAAGATTTCGTGCCGGCTCCGTCGGCGTGCATGATGTTGCAGTATTCCGGGTCGCCGCCCAGAATGTCGGGGATAATCTTGCAAAATGCCTGCGGGAAGATACCCTTATCGATGTTCTTGATGGCGTTGTGTACGTCCTCTTTGGCTGCCGACACGCCGCGCATCATGTAACGTTGGTTACTCATATCACTATATGTTTTTGAATGATTGTCTGTCATTAAAACTCTACTTTCGGGGCTTCCGATGCACCGGAGGATGCCTCGAACTTTTCTTTTTTGCTAAATCCGAACATCCCGGCGAATAAGTTGTTGGGAAACTTGCGTATCAGGACGTTGTAGTCTTGTACGGCCTCGTTGTAACGTTTACGGGCTTCGGTGATGCGGTTTTCCGTACCTTCCAACTGGGCTTGCAGTTCCGAGAAATTCTCGTTGGCACGGAGTTGCGGATAGTTTTCCGTCACGGCCAACAGCTTTCCGAGGGCGGAGCTCACGGCACCTTGGGCTTTCTGATATTCGGCCAACTTTTCTGCGGTCAGGTTCGCCGGGTCCACGGTGATTTGCGTGGCTTTGCTACGGGCGGCTACCACGGCTTCCAACGTACTGCTTTCGTGCGTGGCATAGCCTTTTACGGTACTCACCAGGTTCGGAATCAGGTCGGCCCGGCGTTGGTATTGCGTTTCCACGTTACTCCAGGCTGTAGACACAGCTTCGTCTTTCTCTACCATCTTGTTGTATGAACAACTGTTCAAAAGAACCATGCACACCATGGCTATGGTGGCGGTCATCCATTTCTTTGTTTTCATTGTCTTCCTTATATATAAATAGGTGTTTGATTCGAAATCTGTGTGTCGGTCAGAACTTGCCACCGGCTCCTCCGCCTCCGAAACTGCCTCCCCCGAAGCTTCCGCCGCTGAAACCGCCTCCGAAACCTCCGCCTCCGAACCCGCGATGGAACGGTCCTGCCACGGGAGGGAAACCGCCAAAGCCGGTGCCGTTGTCGAACGGTTCGTCATGGGAACGGGATACGGTATGCCCACATTTCGGGCAGCGGTAATAGACCGTGTGATGTTCTATGCCTTGGAACCGGTCAACCCGGACTTGGGAATTCGTGCGGTGCATGGGGCTATGTCCGCATCGGGGACATGTGTTCCGTTTGCGGTTGGAATAAATGGAAATCAGGAACCCGCCCGTGACAATGGCCAAGGCGAGCCACATCAAGCCATATCCCTTTGTGCCGGTCGGTTGTCCCGACCCGTCGTGGAGCAGACTGTCGTCGCCATGGATTACACTACAGACGGCAGACACTGTTTGCAGCATGGCGGTATCCCAGTCTCCTGTTTTCAGGTAAGGCACCATTCGCCGGTTTTCTATCCGGCGGCAGATGGCATCGGGCAGCGTGCCCTCCAACCCTTCTCCGGTCAATATCTGGTAACAGCGGTCTTGTGTGGAAAGCAAGATGATGAGACCCGTGTTTTGCCGGTTGCCCACCCCGAGTTTGTTACCCAGTGTAATGGCGAAATCATAGCATTCTCCTCCTTCGATACGTTCCACTACGGCTACCACGGACTGTACGCCCTTCTCCGTTTCCAACCGATATAGCAGGCTGTCCATTTGCTGTACGGTCTGTGCGGAAAGGATTCCATCGGGATTGACCACGTGCTTGGTCTTGTCCTGCAAATAAACCATAGGCAGGTTGTCCACCGTATACGTGTCGGCATACAGGAGTCGTGCGCTCCGGCATACAAAGAATAAGAGGAACAGACAAAAAGCTTTCTTCATGACACACTTTGTTTACTGGCTTGGCAAGTTATTCATATCTTTTGGAATATTATATCGTTCGACGAAACTTTTGACGATTTCTGTATATTCTTTAGCATATTTTAGATAAGAATCGGCATGTGTTGCGCCTTCTACGTGCCATATCTCTTTGATGCCCGTTTTGGCGGCATACAGGCTGTCGCCCATCCAAGTCGGTACGAACGTGTCTTCCGTACCGTGAATGAACAACATGGGAAGCCGGCATTTTTTTACTTGTTCCAGTGGCGAGGCTTCCCGAAAATCCCAACCGTAACGCAGGCGTGTAGCCCAACTGGCCAGATGGAGCAAGGGAAAAGCGGGCAGGCCGAACTGGTTTTTCAGTTCTCCTGCGTATTCATCCCACACGCTGGTATAACCGCAGTCTTCCACAAAGCAGTTCACGAAAGGCGGTTGGGGTTCGCCGCTCACACATACGGTCGTAGCCGCTCCCATGGAGATGCCGTGTACCACCATGCGAGTCTGGGAACCTTCCGGAGCAAACAGTTCGTTGGCCACTTCCATCCAGCGTAACACGTCGAGACGGTCTTTCCATCCCATTTGGATGTGGTCGCCTTCGCTTTGTCCGGCAAAGCGGAGGTCGGGGAGCAATACGTTGTAACGCAGGTCGTGATTGTATAAATAAGCGATGTGCAGCATACGCACGGCATTGTCGGTATAACCGTGCACGGCTACGGCTGTATGAGCCGTCAGGGTGTCTGCATAAAGGTAAAGGGCGTGCAGCCTTACTCCGTCTTCGGCAAGGATAAACGTGTCCCGCAAGGCGTTTTCCCGTTGCAGGCTGTCTACCCAGTGCGAAAGGAAAGGGTAGTGCTCATACATGAAAGCGTATGACGTTTCGAGATTCTTTCCCCGTTCGTTGCCACCGGCCTCCAACGCATACCATTGCAGGTATAGCGTGCTCCCCGTCAGTGTGAGTACTAATAAGGTGAGCACGATCCAGAGAATCCGTTTGAACTTGTTCTTTTCCTTGTGCATATCGTCAGTCTTCGCTATGCCAGAATTCCCATCCGGCGTATGCTTGGAGAATCAGCATCTCCAAACCGTTTTTGGTGATAGTCCCTTGTTTCCGTCCTTTTCTGAGAAAGAGGGTTTCTTCCGGATTGTAAACCAAATCGTACAACAGGTGATTGCGTCCGATAGCCGTATAAGGGAGTGCCGGACACTCTTCCGTATGAGGATACATCCCCACTGGAGTACAGTTTACAATCACTTTATATTCGTCCATGATTTCCGGTGTGAGTTGTGGGTATGTCAGCGAATCCTCTTTCGGGTTACGGCTGACAAAGCGGGTTTCGATGCCCAAGCGGTGAAGTCCGTAGTGGACAGCTTTAGAAGCCCCTCCAGTACCTAATATTAAGGCTTTCCGGTGTATCGGTTCCAATAACGGTTCTATCGAGCGGGTGAATCCGATGACATCCGAGTTGAAACCCTTCAGATACGGTTTTCCTTTCCGCATCCCGATTCGTACGACGTTGACGGCGCCGATATGGCGGGCTTCCTCGCTCAACTCGTCCATGTATGGAATGATTTTTTCTTTGTAAGGGATGGTTACGTTGAGTCCGCACAGATTTGCGTTTTCCGTAATGATTTCCGGAAAGCGTTCGATAGAGGGAATCTCAAAATTGACATATTCGGCGTCAATCCCTTCGTTCTTGAATTTTTCATTGAAAAAGTCACGCGAGAACGAATGTCCTAAAGGATAGCCGACTAAACCGTATTTATCCATGATGTGAATGCTTATTTGGTGGCAAGATACATCGTGCTGATGCCGAAAGTAAAACGTTTGAAACGCACGTCGCCGAAACCGGCTTTCCGGAGTATGACCTGCATGACCTCTCCCTGCGGGAAAGCGGCCATCGTGGCCGGCAGGTAAGAGTAGGCACTATGATCCTTGGAAATCAGCCGACCAATCAGCGGCATGACGATTTTAGCGTAAACAGAGAAAAGTTGTTTCATGGGGAAACGATGGGGAGAACTCAGTTCAATGATTAACAGATGTCCGCCCGGTTTCAGCACCCTGCACATTTCCCGTAGTCCTTGGTCCAGATGTTCGAAATTGCGTACGCCATAGGCTACGGTCACGGCATCGAACGTGTCGTCGGCAAAAGACAACGCTTCACAGTCCTCATGCTGGAAGCGGATGATTCCGTCCAAATGCAACGCTTTCACTTTTTGCCGTCCTATCTGCATCATGCCTTCGGAAATGTCTACTCCCGTAATGGATTGCGGAGAAAGCCTCCGGGCAGACAAAATGGCAAAATCGCCTGTCCCCGTAGCGACATCTAAGATTCGGCAGGGGTGAAAGGGCGACAAAGAGTCGACGGCCGTGCGCCGCCAACTCTTGTCGATACCCCATGAAAGGAAATGGTTCAGCCGGTCGTAGGAATGGGCGATGCGGTCGAACATGCGTTCCACTTGTTCACGCTTATGGCCTTCGTCCTTGTAGGGCTTTATCTTTTCTTGTTCGTACACGCCCCGGTTCTTATTTCTGGTTCAAGTATTCGGTGACGTTCTTTTCGATACGTGCGGCCAAATCGTCATGGTTGTCGGCCTTGTTGAACTTCTGTCCCACGATATGCTCGTACAGCTCGATATAGCGGTCGGACACGCTGTTTACGTATTCGTCCGTCATCTCCGGCACTTGCTGGCCTTCCTTGCCCATGAAGTTGTGGTCGATGAGCCATTGGCGTACGAATTCCTTGGAAAGTTGCTTCTGGGGTTCGCCTTTTTCAAACTTCTCCTGATACCCGTCTGCGTAGAAGTAACGGCTGGAGTCGGGCGTATGGATTTCGTCGATGAGATAGACTTTACCGTCTTTCTTGCCGAACTCATACTTGGTATCCACCAATATCAGTCCCTTTTCCGCAGCCATTTCCGTGCCACGGGCGAAGAGGGCGTAAGTATATTTTTCCATCAGTTCGTAGTCTTCCTTGCTCACGAGTCCTTGGGCGATGATTTCTTCCTTGGATATGTTTTCATCGTGTCCGGCATCGGCTTTCGTGGTAGGAGTGATGATCGGGGTGGGGAACTTCTGGTTTTCTTTCATGCCTTCGGGCAACTTCACGCCGCAGAGTTCGCGGCAACCGTTTTGATACTCACGCCATGCGGAGCCGGTCAAATACCCTCGGATAATCATTTCCACGCGGAAGCCTTCGCATTTCAGTCCCACGGTCACCATCGGGTCCGGAGTGGCCAGCTTCCAGTTGGGTACGATGTCGCTCGTGGCATCGAGGAAAGTGGCTGCAATCTGGTTCAGCACTTGCCCTTTGAAGGGGATTCCTTTGGGCAGGATCACGTCGAATGCCGAAATACGGTCGGTGGCCACCATGACCATCAGTTCGTCGTTGATGTTGTACACGTCGCGTACTTTTCCGTGATATACGCTTTTTTGTCCCGGGAAGTTAAAATCAGTGTGAGTTAAAGCTTTCATATCTGTTTTCTTTTTGAAGTTGAAATTCTGTTTGTGGTCAGTTGTCGCCTAAGCTTGTCAAGTCTGTGATGACGAATGATTCCTCGGATACCGGTTTGGCTGTATTGCGCTTACGTGTGGCGGCAGCTTTCTTGTCATGCTTTTCGTAAGCTTCCACGATGCGGGTTACCAGTTTGTGGCGCACGATGTCTTTTTTGTTCATCTCTATAAAAGCGATACCCTCCACACCTTTCAGTATGGAAGTGGCTTCGACCAGTCCTGAACGTTGGGATGACGGAAGGTCTATTTGCGTCATGTCTCCGGTAACAATCATTTTGGTGTTCATTCCCATACGTGTCAGGAACATTTTGATTTGTGCCGTGGTCGTGTTCTGTGCTTCGTCCAATATGACCACCGCGTCATTGAGGGTGCGGCCGCGCATGAAAGCCAAGGGAGCGATCTGGATGACGTTTTGTTCCATCATTTCCTGTAACTTCATGGTAGGAATCATGTCCTGCAAGGCATCATAAAGCGGTTGCAGGTAAGGGTCTATCTTGTCCTTCATGTCACCCGGCAGGAAACCCAGTTTTTCACCGGCTTCCACGGCGGGACGGCTTAAGATGATTTTGCGTATTTCCTTGTTCTTTAAAGCCCTTACCGCTAATGCGATACTGGTGTAGGTCTTGCCCGAACCGGCAGGTCCGATGGCAAAAATCATATCGTTGTTTTCGTATGCTTTGACCAATTTTTGCTGGTTCTCGCTACGGGCGGTGATAGGTTTGCCGTTGACGCTGTATACAATGACACCTTCTGCACTTTCTTTCGGGGTCTTTTTGCCTTTGATGATGGCCAATATGTCTTCCTCTTTCAGGCTGTTGTATTTGACACAGTGCTGTTCGATGGCCATGATGTTTTCTTCAAAAGCACACATCTCCTCTTCGTCGCCCATTACTTTGATGATATTGCCGCGAGCCACGATGCGCAATTTGGGATAGAGCGCCTTGATCATTTGTATGTTGGTGTTGTTTACCCCGTAGAAAACAACAGGATCCACGTCTTCCAGTACGATATGCTTTTCTATCATTCGCTTAATTTTGCCGCAAATTTAAGCATTAAGTTTTGAATTCGCCACGTTTTCCGTATCTTTGTGCTGCAAAATAAAGAAAACGTTGAGAAAACTCAAGAGAGAAATATTTTTGGGAATGGCGGGCTTGACCGTCTGTGTGTTGGGCGTAGTGCGCTGTGCCAATCCGGCAGTGGTGGGTGAAACGGCTGGTGTTTCGTCTGTTCCGCTTGATTCTTCAGTGCTGACTGTCGTTTCTGCTTCGAAAACGGAGTCTATGGAGGTCGTCAGGAAAACGGGGTTGCATACTCCTTATTCCATGCCGGTTTTCAAGGAGGCGGACGGTCGGCCGTTGAAGAGTAAAATCTATAGTGTACCCGGGTTCGGACGTACGTTTCCTGACTTGCAGGATGTACATATTGTAGCGGCTCGAAAATGGGGCGTTTCTCCGGTGGAGGATCGGGAAGAGGCGGAACTGAGAAAGGATGAACTGGTTTATGTAGGCAGCAATCCTTATTATACGATGGACAAGCAGATGTCTTATTCCATTCCTTATTTGGTGCCTCGGGCCAGTGACCTTCTGCAAAAAATCAGCCGGAACTTTTTGGACTCTTTAGCTATCAAAGATATTCCGTTGCATACGTTAATTGTAACTTCCGTTCTGCGTACGGAGAACGATGTGCGGAGATTGAGACGTTTTAATTGCAACGCTTCCGAAGAGAGTTGTCATCGTTTCGGGACAACGTTTGACATTTGTTATAATCGCTATAATACGGTTAGCCATCCCGAAGGGCCGGAACGTCGTTCCGTAAGAAACGATTCGCTGAAATGGGTTTTGTCGGAAGTGTTGCGTGATTTGCGGGAGCAAGAGCTTTGTTATGTGAAATATGAAGTGAAACAGGGCTGTTTTCACATTACGGTGAGATAATGTATTAAACCTTTCTGATTTGAAAGTGTCTTTATAAATAGGAGGAGTAATCAACTATTATATAAAGGTACAATGAAAAAGATTATTTTATGGGGATTTTATGTGATCTGTCTGGTTTGTTCGGAGACAGCAATGGCGCAGGACGGGAAAGACCGTAAGGGTGACATGCGACGGGAACAGATGATGGAAAAACGTGCAGAAAGATTAGCAGATGAATTGGAGCTGAAAGGAGATGCACGTTCGGAGTTTCTGGTTACTTATAAAAATTATCAGCAGGATTTGATGTCACATCGTAAGACGCCTCCATTTCCGGCAGACTTGGGAGGGAAAAAAGAATCCGAGTTGACGGAGGAGGAAGCAGCAGAGCGCATAAAAGCGGAGTTTGACCGCAAGGCACAGCAAATTGTAGATGCGTACAACACGCTTGAAGTGGATAAAAAGTACTATGAAGTCTTTTCTAAAACGATGTCTGCCAAACAGTTGATGAAAATCTTTGTTCCGGTGAGAAAAATGAATGCTCGTAACGGGGGCAGGCAGAGTGTGGGGAAGGGCGGAGGCCGTTTGTTTGGGGAACCAAACGGTTTTCCGCAAAATGGATTTGAGAGAGAGGCCGACTGGTAATTCCAGTTAGGTATAGTTGGTTTTTAAGGTAAAAAGGGAGGGAGATTTGCTGATGTGAATCTCCCTTTTTCTTGTTTTTTGCTCGTGATACGTCATTTGTGTTACACTTTGTGTTTTCCCTTGTTTTTTTATTCCCTTTTTCACTCTTTTTAGCGGAAGGATTTATCCGTTACGGAATATATTGCATATATTTGTTCATACTTATTTATTAACTTATTAAAAACATAAGCGTATGACTAGTTTTACTTCATTAAAAAGTTTGCTGTTGGCTGCCCTGTTGATGATGGCGGGCGGAGCAATGGCTCAGGACATCCTGTTGAGCGAGGATTTCAGCAAGTGTACGGGAGTTAAAGACCCGGATAATCCGACCATCAAAATGGATGGAAAAATGGACGATTATACGAATGTTCCGGGGTGGACGTGCGTGAATGGTTATGCAGGCGAAGGGAATACAAAGTTCGGTACCGCTAGTAAAGCTGGTAGTGTCACGACTCCATCCGTAGATTTGTCTGATGCTACGGCCACTTATACTTTAAAATTTAGGGCTTGTGCTTGGAATGGCGACGCCACTACATTGAAGATTACAGTAGACGACCAAGAGGCAGTGGAGGTTGAAGGTTTGACCAATTCGGCTAAACCTTATGCGCCTAATTTGAAAGAGTTTTCTGTGCAAATCAAGGGGACGAGCGCATCGAAGATAACGATTGCTTCTTCGGGCGCCGGAGATGCGCGTTTCTTCTTGGATGACATTGAAGTGACCAAATTAGCTGCAGGCCAGACGCAAGATCCGCACGTGGCGGCTCCTTCTGTAGTTGCCTTTGGCGTAGTGGGCACTGGTCTTACCGCTACCGAAGTCGTGGAAATCAAGGGTACGGATTTGACGGACGATTTAACCGTAGCTGTGTCTGGCAATGGTTTTACATGTCCGGTGACAAGCATAGCCAAAGACGAAGCGGCTAATGCCAGTTTCAATGTGGTGTTTACTCCCACGGCGGTAGGTGATTATGAGGGTAAGTTGACCATTTCGGGTGGTGGCTTGAAAGAGAACGTGGAGATAGCTTTGTCCGGAAGTTCATTGGTGGTGTCGGGCGAAGGTACGAAGGAAGTTCCTTTCACTGTCGGCGATGTGTTCATTTTAAATAATTCTGGTGCTAAAGCATGGGTTGAAGGTTATATCGTAGGTTCTGCGGATGGTAGTTTGGATAAAGCTGTGATTGGTTCCGTTGAAGGTGCTGTGGCTTCCAATATGTTGATTGCGGCAAGTGCCGATGAAACGGATGTTGCCAACTGCGTGCCTGTGCAATTGTCGGGGGATGTGCGTTCGGCCTTGAATCTGGTGGACAATCCGGGTAACTTGTTCAAATCTGTGAAGCTTTATGCTGCTTTGCAGGCTTATTTCTCTGTGTGTGGTTTGAAGTCGGTGACGGAATACGAATTGGAAGGTCAAGAACCCGAACCTGAACCTGAGGCTGTATCTTTCATCAAGGCTACAAAGATTGAAAGCGGTAAGCGTTATGCTTGGGTGTACAATGGCGGGGATGCCATGAAGTTGGCCACAGCAATGAAAGCATCACAAACTTATGGCTATATTTACACTTCGGAGGGAACAGAGGCTGACGCTGTTTTGACGGGGAATGAGACGAATGCCTTCACCTTTACGGCGACGGATGGCGGTTATACCATTATGGATAACAACGGGCGTTACTTGTATTCTACTGAGAAGTATCCAACTTTCAACGTAAGTGCAGATGTTCCCGAAAGTGGTCATGTGTGGGCTGTAGATTTGGCAGAAAACGGTGAGGCTACCATTACTTGTGTGGCTACGGGTAAATGGGTTCAGTATGATACGGAATACAATAATTTTGCAGCTTATGCTGAAGCGAGTGCAAATGGCGTGTTACCCATGTTGTATGTAGAATCTGACGGTTCTTCTGTTACAGGTGTGGGTGCAGATGCTTCCAACGCTCCGGTTGAAGTATATACTTTGGGAGGTGTAAAGGTAGGAAGCAGTCTGAATGGTTTGCAAAAAGGTATCTATATAATCAAGCAAGGCGGCACAGTGAAAAAAGTGATGAAATAAGTCTTGATTGTATTGAATAAAAAGACGGGGGATATGTTGGAATATGGCATATCCCCCGTTCTGTTCATTCTTATTTTCATGTTTTTTGTAAACAATAGCAGGCACTGTCTACAATTTTGTGTAAATGTAAACGGGATTCAGTTATAAGTTCTCTTATATCTGGATTCTGTTTTCAAAAATAAGCATAAATTGGTTCATAATCAATCC
>ERZ827104.48-NODE-48-length-148120-cov-10.227481_pt1 | contig 148120 bp, 97 predicted proteins | sample MGYA00519781_ERZ827104 | MGnify/ENA primary metagenome ERZ827104 (study PRJEB31778, sample SAMEA3449257) | human gut metagenome | biome: human gut; feature: human-associated habitat; material: faeces | place: United Kingdom | collected 2010/2012 ...
CGGCACGCGACCTCAACTCCCTCTGCCTCGCCGCCCACGAGGCGGGCATCCCGTGTTGGGACCGAGATGTGTCGCGCTTCGTGGCCTCCGACCGTCTGCCCGACTATCATCCCTTCCGCGACTATTTCGACCGCCTGCCGCCGTGGGACGGAGAAGACCGCCTCGACGCACTGGCACGGCGCGTGTCGGACAGTGCGCTGTGGGTGAGCGGATTACGCCGGTGGATGCTGGCCGTGGCCGCGCAATGGATGGGGATGGGAGACGGCCATGCCAACAGCGTGGCACCGGTATTGGTGAGTGGGCGGCAAGGATTGGGAAAATCCACATTCTGCCGCAACCTCCTGCCACCCGAACTGTCTGCCTATTACACCGACAGCGTGGACGTGGCGAACACCGCCCGTATGGAACAGCTTTTAGTGGAAATGGGACTCATCAATCTGGACGAGTTCGACCGCATCCCCGTCCGCCGCCATCCGGCCTTGAAGAACGTGATGCAGCTCACCGACCTGCACGTGCGCAAGGCTTACCGGCGCGACACGCTACGTCTGCCGCGCATCGCCTCCTTCATCGCCACGTCCAACAGCCATGAACTGCTTTCCGACCCTTCAGGCAGCCGCCGTTTCCTCTGCGTGGAGGTGGAGCGACCCATCGACAGCACGGACATCGAACATGCCCAAATCTACGCCCAACTAAAAGCCATGCTCCTCGGTGGCGAACGTCATGGGTTCACGGCGGAAGAAGAGGCGGAAATCCAACGTGCCAACGTGGCTTTTTACCGCACTTGCCCGGCGGAAGAGGCTTTTGCCCGTCACTTCCGTGCCGCCCGTCCGGACGAAGAGGCCCTGTCCGTTTCCCTTCCCGAGCTCATCGCCCTGTTGCGTAAGCGTCAGCCGGGCACGCTCACGGGCATCGGCATGCAGGAGTTCAGCCGCGCCCTCGTGGCCGCAGGCGTGGAACGGAGGCACACGGAAAAGGGTAACCGTTACCGGATTGTGCCGTTGGAGATATGAGCCAACCCACACAAGAAGAGACCGTAACTATGTAGTCGGAAACTGCACAATGTGTTCAAGAAAGAACCGGACAAATGCTTTAATAATGGGGCGTATGTGCAGTTAGTTATCTTTGCTACACATACGCCTGAAATAACATTCGCAGTTCTATCCTAAAATTATCTTAGTCGTATTTGGTCAATGACCACTCCTTCGTCCAATGCCGTAATCTTGATGCGTCCTTTTCTGCTGCCGGAGGGGAAGCGGGCGGTTTTGACGGCTTGTGCCCGCAGAATGTTGACTTTCCACTCTTCGCTGTATTCTGCGGTTTCGCAGTCGAACACCTGTGGCTCACGGTCATCCGTGGAGACGGCGAAACGCAGTTTTCCGCCTTCTACGGCATGGGTCGGTACGAGGCATACCTCTACGGTCAGGCTGTCTTTCCGGAAGTTTCGGTATTCGTATTCCACTGTTCCACCCTTACCCAAGTAAATGGCTTTCCCAGAATGTCCCAGACCGTCGATGACGGTATGCACGCCTGTCACGGCATCATGTTCCGTGCCGTTCCACGACTGTAGCGGGGCAGGGGAGGACACTAAGGCCATGGATGATGCAGTGTGCTTGACCTTGCCGAATACGGGCAGTCCGCGAGGGGCTGTGCTGATGATGTGGTTCCATTTGCCGTCGAGCAGGGAGTTGAACTGCCGGGTCAGGGAAACGATGCTGTCGTATGCCGCGTCGGACTTCTTCCATAAAGAAGCACTGTCGGACGGGGTGTGGCGGGCAAACTGTGCGTAGAGCATCTTTTTGTTCATTTCGTTCGAGGCTTGTACGGGATACTGGATCATTTCAAAATAAGCCTCTTTGCGGTTGGACGGAACGGTCGCATACAATTTTTCCACCCGGTCTGATAGTTTTTTGAATTGTTCGAGGCGTTCGTTGATTTCCTCCGTAGACCATGGCAGGTCGGCGATTTGTTCGTGCCGCTTGTCGTATGTCCGCGTATTACCCATGAATTCCGGTTTGCGGATGTGGGAGAGCAAGTAGAAATCTTTCATGAGAGGTAAGAGCTCCTTTCCCGTTTTCTTTCCGAACGTTTGGTTCAGCCAGTTGCCCAGATGCGAGAATACAACTCCGCTTCCGTCCTTGCATCCGGAAAGGTTGATGTCCCAAGCCATATCGAGGAAGAGCTCGGTCAGGTATTCGGACGGCTTGATGTCTCCGACGTTGAGTACCCATATCTTGCGCATATTCCGGTCGTAAGCCGTTTTCATCTGTTGATACATCAATGAGGGCTGTACGATACCGAGCCAAAGGAAGTCGTGAGGCTCACCCCAGTATGAAGTGTGGTAGTATACGCCGTTTCCGCCCGTGCGTTTTCTTTCTTTCTCATCGGGAAAGTGACGGATGTAGCCGAAGTTGTCGTCCGGCCATACCAAGGTGATGTGGTCAGGCACTTCCAATCCGGCCCGGTACACGTCCAATACTTCTTTGTAGGGGACGAACTGTTGCGGAATCTTTTTACTGTCCGGATGAATGTACTGCCGGAGCAGGCTGTCTTGTACTTGCAACACTGCATTCAGGGCATCTTTGTACTCATGGGTATTTTTTACGCCAATCATCCTTCCGTCATGTTTGCCCCGCATGCCCATTGTGAAGATGTTATCCGAATGTTCCAGTTCTTTGAGCCGGTCTGTCCAGTAATCTACTACGGCCTGGCGGTTCTTGAGAAAATTGTAGTCGCCTTTTCCGGCTAAGTCCCATTCCGTAGCCGAGTTGCGCATCATGGGTTCGCAGTGCGAAGTGCTGACCACCATGCCGTAGCGTTCCGCCATTTCCCGATTGCCTTCTACGAAATAGAAAGGCATGGTCACTTCGTGCATGGCAGGCCAAATGGTGTTGGCACGTAGCCGGAGAAGCAGCTCGAAGACTTTGGCGTATGTTTTCGGGCCGACTTGTCCTTTGAAGCGTCCTTTGACCGGATATCGGGTTTGAGCTTCCGGTTCGAAGTTCTTTGTAGACCACGGTGTCAGCCCCCAGTCTTCGTCGTTGAGGAAGATACCTCGGAACTGCACGGAAGGGGCTTGCTGCCCCTCTTTGATTTCGGAGACAAGGAAGCGGTCGCGCTTGTCGGGAGTCACGTCCGCCCACCATTCCCACGGAGAAACGCCTATCATGCGTGAAATTTCCAAAAGGCCGTAGGCCAACCCTTGTGCATCGCTTCCGGTGACGAGAACTTGCTTTTTGCCTAACTTGCGAATTTGGAATGCTTCCCATTGCCCCATGATGGGAGGGAGGTCTACTTCATTTCTTTTCAGGTAAGCCTGCATTTCCGGATTGTCGACCGTTCCGGCCACGATTTCTATGTCATGTCCCGGAGCAGAGGCGGGAACCAGTCGGGCATCGAATACGTTCTTTACGTCCTTTTGCAGGATTTCCAATGCGGTGTGTACCACTTCTTTCTCTTCTTTACCTACGAAGATTTCCGTCTGGCAATCCTTTTCAAACAGCACTTGTGCAGAAACCGGTGCACACGTTAGCATATATATGCTCAGTAACCAGAAGATATTTTTCTTGTGCATGGTCGTTTTTTGTTTTTATTTTATTGTTCCTTTTGTAGGTATAGGTTTTTCAAAAGTACGATTTTAACCGGTATTTGCCAAGTCTGGCGTGGTATTTCTTCTTTTTTTGTGTACCTTTGCACATTATATTATTAAAACAGATTGTCATGACCCCTATATTTATAGCCGGTCCGTGTGTGATTGAATCCGCTGATTTGTTGGACGAGGTGGCGTGCGAGCTGGTTCGGATAAAGCAGAAATTTAATATAGAGATTTACTTTAAGGCTTCTTTTGATAAAGCCAACCGCACTTCGGTGCATTCTTATCGGGGCCCCGGATTGGAGAAGGGTTTGCAGATGTTGGGCGACGTGCGTGAGAAGCACGGCCTTAAACTTCTGACGGATATCCATGAAAGTTTTCAGGCTGCTCCGGTGGGCGAAGTGGTGGATGTCCTACAGATACCGGCCTTTTTGTGTCGTCAGACCGATTTGTTGGTGGCGGCAGCCCGTACCGGTAAGATTGTCAACATCAAGAAAGCCCAGTTCCTGTCGGGACTTGACATGAAATACCCCGTGGAAAAAGCGCAGGAGAGCGGAGCAAAGGAGATTTGGCTGACCGAGCGCGGCAATATTTACGGTTACAATAACCTGGTGGTGGATTTCCGTAATATTCCGGATATGAAAACCTTTGTGCCCCGTGTGGTCATGGACTGTACGCACTCCGTACAACGTCCCGGTGCGGCAGGCGGAAAGACTGGCGGAAACCGTGAGTTCGTGCCGGCCATGGCCTTGGCGGCGAAAGCGTTCGGTGCGAACGGATATTTCTTCGAGACGCATCCCGATCCGGAGAAAGCCATGAGCGACGGCCCGAATATGTTGTATCTGAAAGATTTGGAAACCGTAATTGCATCATTGCTATGAGCCCAGTGAAAGATATTGCCGTCAAGTGCTTCCGCGACGAAGCCCAGGCCATTTTGGATTTGATACCTCAGTTGGATGAACATTTCGATGCAGCGGTGGATTTGATGCTCCGTTGTACCGGAAAGGTAATTATAACAGGAGTGGGCAAGAGCGGGCATATCGGTGCCAAGATGGCCGCTACGTTGTCAAGTACGGGAACACCGGCTTTTTTCATCAATCCGTTGGATGTCTTCCATGGCGATTTGGGGGTGATGACGCCCGATGATGTCGTCATAGCTATTTCCAACTCCGGCCAGACCGACGAACTCCTTCGTTTCATTCCTTATTTATTGGAACATCATATTCCTTTGATTGGTATTTCCGGAAATCCCGATTCTTTGTTGGCCAAGTATTCCACGTGTCATTTGGTGGTCAAGGTCAGCCACGAGGCTTGTCCTTTGAATTTGGCACCGACGTCTTCCACTACGGCTACTTTGGCCATGGGTGATGCTTTGGCCTGTGCGCTCATCGAGATGCGTCATTTTCAGGCTAAGGATTTTGCACAGTTCCATCCCGGCGGGACGTTGGGCAAGCGTCTCTTGACCACGGCGCATGACGTGATGCGCAGCAACGACTTGCCGGTCATACCTCCCGGAATGAAGTTGGGCGAGGCCATTATCCATGTGAGCAAGGGAAAGTTGGGATTATGTGTGGCGCAAGTGGATGGTAAGGTTGTCGGATTGATAACGGACGGCGATGTGCGGCGTGCTATGGAAAGTTTGCAGGATAAGTTCTTTAACGTCCCGGTGGAGCAGGTGATGACGCGTACGCCGAAATGCGTGTCGCCGGATACCAAGATTGCCAAGATTCAAGATATTATGCACAATAACAAGATACATACGGTTTTGGTCGTGGATGAAGACCGGCATTTGTTGGGGGTGGTAGACCACTTCAGTTGTATGTTCTGACGGGCGGGTAATGGTATGAATCTTATAAAAAAGGATAGAATGCCTCGGCCCGGGTCGAGGCGAGGAAGCGATTATGAGTAAGTGGCGTGTCATATTCTGTGGCGTTTTGCTGTCGATGGGGCTTGTGTCTATGGCACAGGCAAGCTTGAGCGATTCTCTTACGGTAGAGGATTTAAAGGAAAACGGTGTGTTGTTTACGCCCCACAACCGCGTGACGTTGTTACCGAGCGGCGCGGAAAAGTTTGAAGACATGTTCAAAGCCATAGAGCAGGCCCGTCATTATATCTATCTGGAATATTTCAATTTCCGTAGTGATTCTATCGGAAAAGCGTTGTTTACCTTATTGGATAAAAAAGTACGCGAAGGGGTTAAAGTCAGGGTGATTTACGATGATTTTGGTAATGTCAGCAACGACCGTCCCTTGCGGAAAAGACATCTAAGGCAATTAAAGAGCCGTCATTTTGAAGTAGTCGTATTCGATCCCATCGTGTTTCCTTGGGTGAACCATGCCTTGCATCGTGACCATCGCAAAATTGTGGTTATCGACGATAAGGTGGTGTACACCGGAGGGATGAATGTGGCCGACTATTATATCCATGGCCGTCCGGAGTTCGGTAAATGGAGGGATATGCACATGCGTCTGGAAGGTGATTGTGTGCCTCTCTACCGACGTATATTCTGTGAGATGTGGGAGCGTTGTACCGGCGACAAGATAGACAGTTTGGAATACCAGACGGACAGTCTGGCCTTCCAGACCGACTTCCGGGGATTGAAAGAGACGGACTGCGCGGATTCTTCCGGCGTTCTTTTGGGTGTGGCTAATCGTGAGCCGAAGAGGAGTCCGGCTATTATCCGCAGGAGTTATATAGACGCAATCGACAATGCGCAAAAACGGATACAGATTGTAAACCCTTATTTTACTTTGGTGCCCAGTGTGAAGAAGGCCTTATATCGTGCGTTGAAGCGCGGAGTGAAGCTTGAGGTCATGTTGTCTACCAAATGTGACGTTCCCGTCATGCCCGATGTGGCGGCCTACCATGCCAAAAGGTTGATGAAGCGAGGGGCCGACATTTATTATTATGAAGACGGGTTCCACCATTCGAAAGTCATGATGGTGGACAGCACGTTTTGTACGGTGGGGTCGGCCAATCTGAATAGCAGGAGCTTGAAGTTCGACTATGAAGTGAACGCTTTTATCGTCGATTCCTGTACGACTCGCGAATTACAGTCTATTTTCGAGGTAGACAAATACCATTCTACGTTACTCACTCCGGAGAATTGGAAAAAGCGGCGCTCTTTCGGACGCCGCTTTATGGGATGGTTCTACCATCTTCTCATTCCCCTGATTTGATTTTTACATTCAGCTTTCCGGTTTCGGTTGGAGAATGTCCCGCATCAGGCTGATGTCCAAATCGTTCAATCCGTGTAGGAGCAATTCTTTCCGGTCTTCGTCAAAGGGGGATAGCAAAGGCTGTGTCGCATCCTTCCTTTTGCTGCGGTAGAGTTGGAGGTAGTTCCGGTAATGGGCGATGGCTTCCGTCGTTTGCTTCAGGCACCATGCCGTATGTCCGGCATTGAGATAGTCTTCCCACGTCACCTTATCCTGTTGCAGTATTTTCCGGTAGTACTTGTCTGCCTGTTCCAGACGTCCCATCTTGAAGTTGCACCAGGCGATGGCTCTCCACGACGGTACCACTCTTTCCCCTTTGTATTCCAATTCATAAAAACGTTGGGCGGCTTCTTCGTAGCGTCCGAGCTGCATCAGGCATAATCCGATTTCCGAAATCAGGCGGGTGTCGCCCGGGTTCATCTCTTCCAAGCTCTTCAGGCAGTCGAGTTCCTGTTCATAGCGTCCCAAGGCAGAATAACACAGATACATTTGTTTCAGAATCCATTCATTGTCCGGACTCAACAGGTCGGCTTGCTGATAATAGTATATGGCCTTGCTCGGCCGGTCGGTATGCTGATAGCAAAAGGCCACTTTTTGTAGCGTTTCGGCATCTGCCGTTTCGTGTTTGAGTGCCTCTTCCATGTAGGCAATGGCATCCTGGTAATATTCCCTTTTCATAAGGAATGAGGCCATCTCGCGCAAGTAAGCCGGTGTTTTCAACATGCTTTCCAATACTGTATAACGGGTGAACAACTGGTCTCTTTTGAACGGGTCGTCGAATTGTGTCTTACGCGGATGAAGTTTAAAGAAACGGTACAAATCCTGCAAATAGCTACGGTAGACGGAACCGATGTTCATGCTTTCCTTGGCTACATCCCGGAGACCTTCTTCGTTGCCTTCTATCTGTGAGCCGATTTGGGAAATCATCATATCCCGTTGCGAAGGGGCTATTTGGTTGAGCATCATGCAAAGCGAATATTTGTCCGATTCGCAGAAGTTACCGGCTTCCATAAGCATTTGTATCGGATTGTGCCGTATACCCGGAGGGAAGATGCTTTTCACTTCCGGCCGCCGTCTGTTGAATGGCGTGAACCAGTGTGCGACGGATTGGAAGAACGAGAAGCCTTTGAGCGCGGAGAAGGTTCCCAAGTTGATGTCTATCCCTTCCTTACCCATGGCAATGATTTCTTTCATGTTGTCGGCCAACTGTTTGTTGCCCCGCATCTTTTCCCATTCCGCATTCGGTTCTCCACGCAAGGCCTTCGCCAAATCTTCCTCCATTTGCTCGAATCCCATTTTATTGCGTTGATAGTTCCGGCTTCTGAGTAAATCGGGAAAGATTTCATTTTGCAATTTCCTTTCGGCCTTAGCCGTTTCCAGACTGAGCAGGAATTGCTGTTGCAGGAGGATGAGTTCCCCTTTGAGGTGTTCGTCCTGTGCCAGCAATGATAGTCCGTCCGAGAGGTCGGGATAGTAGACAAAGCGCTTTTCGTATTGCATGTAGGTCCACACGGCGGCCGTCATGGCCCGTGCGCGGACTTTCGTATGCTCCGTTCGACAGAAATGAAGCAAAAGGCGGTATTTTTGCGGGTCGAAATATCGTTGTATGTTCAGCATGACGGCACTGATGAGCAAGGCTTGTTCATCGATGTCCTGCCGTTCTATGAAGCTTTTCAGTTTCTCCGCGTCGGCTGCATGGAAAAGAGGAGCGGTCCAGATATACTCGAACAGCCTGTCGTATGCGTTGTAGAAACTGTTCTCCTCAGCTTCTCCCGTAGAGGTCTTCCCGCGCTCCTCTGACAATTTTTCCCGTAATAAATCGGCCGTTTCGAGCCATTGGTCGAAAGAGGTCGTCTGGTCGGCGTCACAGCGATTGTACGTTTCCGCGTACAGGTCGTTTTCGTAACGGACATGGTAGAGCCGTGCGGACTTGTCGAGCAACGTGAACGCTCGGTGAGTCAGGTTGCGGTGTACAAGAGCCTGTTGAGGGTCCGTGCCTCCCTGTGATATGAACGTGAGCATCATGCCATAGTCCTGTTGTACGGATTCCAGTTCACGGTTCAGTTCCGGATTCTCGGTGTTGAACAAAATCCCCCGGATACAGTTCAGGGCATCGTGCATGCGGCGTGAGGCAAGTGCCTCTACGGCATCTTGATAAAGAAGTTCAAAGCTTTTCCTATCCATAAGTTTAAGGGATGAATGGTGTGTGGATGAGCGTGTCGCCCGTATATTCAGGCGTAATCAAATGTCGGTAAGTCAAAAAACGGAGAGCTGTGGCCACGTTGCCTTTTTCCGCCTTTTGGGCTTGGGGATAAGCCGGTATTTTCAGAGAATCTATCGTTTCCGGTTCTACAGGGTAGCCGAGCAGGATGTTCCGTATGCTGTCCGTTTGTTCCTTGCGGTTAATTTGTTCCACGGCTTTGTTGTAGCCTTGCAGCAGCAAGCGCATTTGTTCCGATTTCCTTTTGTCGGTCACGGCGTCGGACGATACCATGAAAGCCATGAGCCGTATGTGTGGCTTCCGGCTGTCGTAGATGCTCCTATGGCCTTTCAGCTTGGCTTGTGTGATATACGGTTCGGGAAGGAAAGCCGCATCTATCGTGGCATTGTTCAGCATGTCGTACCGGAGCCGGATGTCGTTGATTTGGGGATGGTAGACCGTGGACGGTTCCAGACGTGCCTGCCCGATGACCGTGTCTAACAACAGGTCCGTCACCGAGTGGCGGGCCATGGCCACCATCCGTTCCTTTAGATGCTTGGTCTGTCGTATGCGTCTGCTTTTGGCCGTCAACAATTCATGATGTCCGTCCGCCTGCATGAATACGTACAGGCCGGTGCCTTTGCTTTGCATCCATGCCGCACGAATCAGGTCCGTGTAGGACACGTCCACGTGTCTGCGGGCGAAAGCCGTATCACAGTCCATTTGGGCATTGAAAGTTTGCAGGCGAATGTCCAGACCTAATTCTTTGAACAGTCCGCACCGCTGGGCATAGTAGAACGGCAGGCAGTCCAAGGTCGGCATCAAGGCCACCTTAAGGGCTAAGGAATCTTGACGCGTTTTCTCGGTCTGTGAGGTAGCCGTATCGTTCTGTCCGGAGTGGCATCCGCAAACGATACCTAACAAGAGGAGTAGGGGAATTAACTTCTTCATGGAGTTTTGGAATGAAGAAGGGCAACCCGTATGCACAAGTCGCCCTTCGTATTTCAGAATGTCCGCCGGGACGGATTAACCTTTGATGGCTGCGATACCCGGGAGGATTTTGCCTTCGATGGCTTCGAGCAGAGCACCGCCGCCCGTAGAAATGTAAGAAACCTGGTCGGCCATGCCGAACTTGTTGATACATGCTACGGAATCACCACCACCGATGAGTGAGAACGCACCGTTTTTGGTAGCTTCGGCAATAGCTTCGGCAATGGCGCGCGAACCGGCTGTGAAGTTATCGAATTCGAATACACCAGCAGGACCGTTCCACAGAATCGTCTTGGCTCCCTTGATGGCTTCGGCAAAAGCTTTCTGAGTAGCCGGACCTGCGTCCAGACCTTCCCAGCCTTCGGGAATGTCGTTAGCCGGAACCACTTGTGTATGTGCGTCATTGGCAAAAGCGTCGGCAGCCACGCAGTCCGTACCCAATACGAGGTTTACGCCTTTGGCCTTCGCCTTTTCGATGATATCGAGAGCCAACTGCAATTTGTCGTCTTCGCAGATAGAGTTACCGATCTTGCCGCCCTGGGCTTTGGCAAAAGTATAAGTCATACCACCGCACAGAATCAGGTTGTCCACCTTGTCCATCAGGTTTTCGATGATACCGATTTTGGTAGAAACCTTAGAACCGCCCATGATGGCCGTGAACGGACGTTTGATGTTGCTCAATACGTTGTCTACAGCGTTCACTTCTTTCTCCATCAGATAGCCGAGCATCTTGTTGTCGGCATCGAAATAGTCGGCGATGACAGCCGTAGAGGCATGTTTGCGGTGAGCCGTTCCGAACGCGTCGTTTACGTAGCAGTCTGCGTATGAAGCCAATGTCTTGGCAAACTCTTTCTGAGAAGCCTTCATGGCCTTTTTGGCATCTTCGTAAGCAGGGTCTTCCTTGTCGATGCCTACAGGTTTGCCTTCTTCCTCAGGATAGAAGCGGAGGTTTTCCAACAACAGCACTTCGCCCGGTTTCAATGCTGCGGCAGCGTCAGCGGCCTTGGCGCAATCGGGAGCGAATTTTACGGCTACGCCCAATTTCTCTGAAACGGCGTCTACAATCTGGCTCAAAGAAAACTTCGGGTTCACTTTGCCTTTCGGCTTGCCCATGTGGCTCATGATGATGAGCGCACCGCCGTCGGCGAGGATTTTCTTCAGCGTAGGCAATGCTCCGCGAATACGGGTATCGTCTGTAATCTTACCGTTCTCATCCAAGGGGACATTGAAGTCCACACGTACGATTGCCTTCTTGCTGGCAAACTTGTAATTGTCAATAGTCATAATTTTAAATCTTTATTTAAAGGTTTTCTGTCGTTTCCTTCTTAATATAATGCTTTTACAGCACTGCAAAATTATACTTTTCCGTCCATATTTGCAAGAAAGCCGACCCTTTATTTGCAGAGGACGGGCTACGTTTTCACGCAGTATTTCCGCCCGTCGTGCCACGGGTTGTTTACGGTTGGGCGGAAGGGCGTGCCGCTCCGTGGGTACGCAGGTAATGCCGGCATATCATTTTCAGTCCACAGACCTCGCATTTGGGCGTACGTGCCGTGCAGGTATAGCGTCCGTGTAGGATGAGCCAGTGGTGGGCTTTGGGGATAATGGGATCGGGGAAATAGCGTACCAGTTGCTTTTCCACGCTGTAAGGCGTGGTACAAGTATCCGGGACGAGTCCAATGCGGTGGCTCACGCGGAACACATGAGTGTCTACGGCCATGGCGGCTTTTTCAAACACGACGGCTTGGATGACGTTGGCCGTCTTACGTCCTACGCCGGGCAGCTTGACCAACTCATCCAAATCGGAAGGAACCTCGCTGTGGTAGTTTTCCACCAGCATGCGCGCCATCCCTACCAGATGCTTGGCTTTGTTGTTGGGATAACTCACGCTACGGATATATTCATAAATGGTTTCCGGCGTGGCGGCGGCCATGGCTTCCGGAGTGGGGTAGTCGCGGAAGAGCGGAGGGGTAATCATGTTGACCCGTTTGTCCGTACATTGGGCGGAAAGTATGACTGCTACCAACAGTTGGAACGGGTCGTGGTAGTGCAGTTCGGTTTCAGCCACGGGGATTGCTTGTTCAAAATAAGCAATGACGCGGTCATAGAGTTCTTGCTTTTTCATTTTCTCTTGCTGTTTACAGGCAAAGACAGGACAAACCGAATGCCGTGAAGCTGGCTTCAGATTGCCGAGATACAGCCTATTTCGTGCAAAAGTAAGGAAAATATGCGAGGCTTGCTACTTTGCGGAACGGAAAAAACTGCATGATAGTCTAATTCTTTACAAAAAACAGGGCGCAAGAGGTTCCCGTACGAACGTCAGGAGGTCGTAAAAACGTTTGGCTGAGATTGATTTTTCAATCTCAGCCAAATGATTTTTCATTCGGCGCAGAAATATTTTCTGTTCTGCTGAGACAAATTTTATGTTGTTATTTGATTGAAAATCAGAAGTATGTAAGATGGTCTGTATTTCTCCTTTTTACGGGTTTGGACGAAAGGAAAAAGATAGACACAGATTCAACTCCGGTTCATCGCCTGTAAGGTTGTTCCGTATTCTTCTATTTGTGAGAAGTATTTCCAGTGCTTGTCTTGTTTGTATTTCTCTGTGGAACCTTGCGGGACGTGGAGCCGGCAAACGTTGAACCTGATGCCTCCGAAGGTGTCGGCATGGATGGAGGCCGGTTCCGCAGCTTGGCAATAAACGGTTTTCAGACCGGCACAGCCGTAAACGGCTTTTTCGCCCATCATATAAAGTGAAGACGGAAGGTGGAGTTCTTTCAGTACGAAGCAATTCATGAGGCATTTGGACGGAATGACTTCGCATCCCTCCAATATACGCAGGACGGAAAGGCTGTGGGGAAGGTAATAGTTTGTTTCCTTTCCCGTTTCGTTATCATGGCTTATTTTCCGCATCTCGATGTCGGGGGTAGTCCCGAAGAGTTCGCCGAAGTTGGAGAAGGTGGCCGGAGTGCCGCAGGCCGGAAAAGGGACGGTCAGAGTCTTTAGCGAGCGGCAGCCTGAGAATATGTGTTTGCCTAAATGATGTACGGAGGAAGGAATGGTTATTTGTTCCAACGCATGGCAGTCGGCGAAAACGCGGTCGCCGATATGGACGATTTTGTCCGGAATGTCGATACGTGTAAAGCCGTTGCATCCTTCGAATGCGGAATTGCCGAGATAGACCACGGAGGAGGGCAGCGAGACAGAAGGGAGGGAAATACAGCCGGTAAAACTGTTGCTTTTGAGTTGCAGCAGTCCCTCGGGGAGCTTTACTTCCGTCAGGCTTTTGCAATCGGCAAACACTTGGCTTCCCAGCAGGATGGCATTGTCGGGTATGGATATACGGGTAAGGCCGTGGCAAGAGCAGAAAGCGGCTTTACCTATACTTTTGAGTGTGGCGGGCAAGGTGAGTTCCTGCAAGTGGTAGCAATGCGCAAAAGCGTAGTCCTTGATGTGTTTCACTCCTTCGGGCAGAAAAACGGAGGGCAGACTTTTACAATAGGCGAAGGCGTGCTGTCCTATGCCTGTCAGTGTGTCCGGAAGTTGGACGCTAGACAGCGACTTGCAGTAACTGAAGGCCTGGAAGCCGATGTAAGTGATACCGTGGGCGACGACCACTTTCCGGATATGGTTCAGATGGCTTTCCCACGGAACTTCTTTTTCGCCGAAGAAATCGTAAAGGGGGCCTGTGCCGGTGATGCGGAGTTCTCCGTTTTCCGGATTCAGGTTCCATTGAGCATGATCTCCGCATGAACCGGAATACGATTCGTGAGAGGATGATTCTAGCCTTTTGGGAAAGAATATTTGTGAAAGGATGTTTTTGACTTTAACCATTTGTCTATGCTGATTTGATTTATATTCCATCATTTATTGCCCGTTATATATTTGTGGAGAAAAAGGGATTAAGAGTAGAAGGCAATACTTGATATAAATATTGCGCAGCTTCCATCCCGTTTTTCTAATGTTGAGGTCCTGAGAAAACCCTAAGTCTGGAAAAACGGGAATGGAAGCCTGCGCATAACACAGGCATCCACCCGCACTTTCTCATCAGACTTGTTTTTGAAATTTCTCAGGTTTCAACATTGATAAGAATATGCAGTAAATGCAATTTTGTATCCACAAAGAGGATGCGTCCCGACGCTCCGGTCTACATCACATCGGCAAAATTAAACATTTTTTCTCTAATAGGATGAAAAAGATAAGGAAATTTTTTATGCGGATAAAAATAGTGAAAAATCCAAAGGCCGTTACAGGGAACTTTGGATTTTCCACAGGAGGGGGATGACCTGCGGCAATGGACTGAAATGATAGAGGTTTAATATTCAGTCTTGTCTGCCGTGTTGCGCCATAGGTCGAAAGCTGCGATGGCTTCTTCGGGCAGCAGTTCTTCCATGGCTTTCTTGCGGTTTTGACGGGGGAGAGCCAGTTCTTCGTAGATAAAGGAATCGTCGAATCCGATGTCGGCTGCGTCGTCCTTATTGTTACCGTAGTATATTTTGTCGAGGTGCGCCCAGTATATGGCACCGAGACACATCGGGCAAGGCTCGCAGGATGTGTATATTTCGCAACCGCTAAGGTCGAAGGTGCCTAGTCGGCGGCAGGCTTCGCGAATGGCGCTGACTTCCGCATGAGCCGTCGGGTCGTTGTGGGCAGTCACCCGGTTTACTCCGGTTGCGACGATTTCATCTCCTTTTACGATGACGGCGCCGAACGGGCCTCCGCCGTTTTTTACGTTTTCTACTGAAAGCTCAATGGCTTTGCGCATAAATTCTTTGTTTCCCATACGCTTTGTTTTTAGTATGTTGTGAGTGAAAAGAGAGGAACGGTATTTACGGGTTCTTCCTCCGCTTTTTGGGAATGAATACCCGAAATACGTCCCGCCACGTGTTGAAGTCCCGTTTCAGTCCGATTCCGACACCTTGAGTGGTCAGCGACGATTTGGTGAAGTAGCGGTCGTTGGTTTTGCTGTATGCTTTCAGGCTTACGTTTCCGCTTGGGGTCAGCAGCCACTGCAGGTCGAAGTCGCCGATGAAGTTACCGTTCGGATTGGTGCTGTTGTCCCGGTAACCGAAATTTCCGTTGATGAGCAGGCGGTTGTTGAGCAGCCGTCCGGAGAGCAGTCCTTCTACGTCCATGTCGCTCCATCCCGTTTCGCCCGTGCTGAGGTTCGTCCCGATGTTCCAGTTGCTGTTGTTGCCGAGCAGCGTGGAAAGCATTTGGTTGAGTTGCCCGCTCAGAGTAGAGGACAACAATGACTTCATGGCCACGGAGGATTGGCTTTGTTCCGTGTTGCTGTAATCGTAAGTGTAGAAACGCCCGATACCGAGGAGGTAAATCACCTGCATGTTTTTTTCTTCTTCCGTGCTGATGAGGCTGCGCACCATCTGTTTCTCGTCTTCATTGACGTTGGGCAGGTCGAAGTCGAAACTGATCTGAGGAGACTGTGCCTTTCCGCCGAGGTTCATCAGGCAGTTCACGCGTACGTTGTTTTGGCTGAAGGTAGAGCGTGCGCTCAGGTCGTTCAGCGATACGGAGGGTACGGTGTAGACGGCTTGCAGGTTGAGGTCGGCTTGGACGGGCGGACCACCGAATACGATGGTGCCGCCGGGGTTGAAAATAAAGTCCTTGCGAATGACGTCCTGCAACGAGAGCTTATAAATGCCATGGTCTATGGTGTACGTGCCATACATGGTGAAGTCTCCTTTATTATAATAGTTGGCGCGGATGTTTCCGTGTCCGTTCAGGGCGATGTAGTCACCGGCTTTCGGATCCATAAGAATCTTCATGGTAGCTTCCGGTGTCAGGTTGAGGCGGAAATTGATACGCATGTCCGATTCCGGCTCCGGAAGGGGGGTGCCGCCTGGGGTATGGGAATGTCCGTCGATACTGTCCTGATGGGTCTTGTAGGTGATAAACTGGTTGTCTGTCAAAGTCGTAGGAGAGGACAGGTTGTAGACGAACATGGTGTTTTCTTCGGGGCGGGCGTCGATGTTGATGTTCAGGTTACCCGGCTGTCCGTTGAACCCGATTTTTCCGGTGGCGTATGCCGTTCCGCAGAACACTTCGTCTCCGAAATCCTTGACGTCATACCCCAGAATGTTGTAAGCGTCGATGTCGAAATCGAAACGCATGTGGGAGAGGTTGGAATGTTGGAGCACACCGTTGACTACGGCATAGTGCTCGTCTTTGCCGGGAGTGCCTTGCCGGTCGTAAACCATGGCATTACGGAAATAAATGTTGTCCGGGCGCAGAATGACGGAGTCGTTGACGAGGCGGTAGTCCACTTCGGTTGCGTTGACTTTCATTCCTCCCTCGCTGACCAGCATGTCGCCTTCCAGATTGATACCTTTGAACGGGCCGAATACGCGGGTCCACCCCGACGCTCGTCCGTGCAAACCGGTGAATATGCCGTCTGTGTAGTGGTTCAGAAAAGCCAGGTCTATGTTTTCGGTACGAATCATCAGGTCGAGGCCTCCCTTGGGGGCGGCACCGATTCGGATGTCTCCGTCCACACTGGTCATGCTGCTGTGGGCCGGGTCTGCCATGCGTGCGTGCAGGAAAATTGCATTTTTCTCCTTCTCCCAACCGCCGTGCAAGTTCATTTCGCCCAAATAAGCTTGGTTGAAAGTGAAGTTCCGGACATGGAGATGGGCATCCACTTCGGGGCTTTTCATCAGGTTGGCTGCGTAGGCCCGTCCGGTGGCTTGTCCGGCAAAATCCACGGTGTGGAAATTAATGATGTTGAAGATGTATTCCAGATTGATGTCTTTCAGATCGACCGTCAAGGAATCGCCCGGGTTGCCCGATACGTTACCGTTGAGAATCAGGTGACGGTCACCTTGTTCGATGGCGAATCCGTTGATGTTGACCAAGCCCGGCGCGGCATGTACGCTGGAGGCATGTACGTTCCAGACCGAGTCGTTGACGATGATTTGTGAGGGATGAAATTCGATGTCGGTCAGCATCTTCTTTTCTTCGTTTCGGGTGAACCGGGTATCGGCCGAGATGGAACCTTGATAGATTTTTTCGGCGTGGTTGGTCCAATTCAGTCCTGTGTAGACATTGTCATGGGCGGCGCGGGCTAGCAGTCTGAAGTCCACGGGGGCTTTGCCGATTTGCTTTTTGAAATCGACGGTACAGGTGAGGGAATCGTTGACACGGCCGGCCAGAATCCGTATGTCGTCCAATTGCTGCCCGTTGTAGTTGAACGACGGGATGGACGCATTGAAGTCCAGTTCCTCGGTACGGCTGTTGAAATAACCGTTGATGTGTCCGGCTTTCGGGATTTGCAAGGGGATGCCGAAAATCTTTTCAATAGGCTCCGTATGGTCGATGTGCATGTACAAGGCCACTTCGTCCGGCGTGTCTTTTTTAAGTTGAGGTGCTTTGACGAAAGACGGGATATAGGCATGGAGCAGTTTCCGGCTGTGGGCGATTAACGTGCCGAGCCTGAAATCTCCCTCCATTTCTGCACGCAGGAAATCGCTGTGGAGCGAGAGATTGCGCTTGCCTTGTCCGTAGGTTGCCTTAAAACATATCGGTCCCGTGGTATAGTCTTCCTCCGATGTAGACATGCGGAAACCGTTCAGGCAGACGAGCCCTTCCATATTTTCAATGTTGTTGCCCCTGAAGTCGGCCTGTATGTCGCCTTGGAACACCGTTCCGGCATATCGGGGTGTGAGGGCGAGAGCGTGCGGGGCGAAATGGCGGACGGAAGCTTCCGCTTTAATATAAGGTGTGGATGAATGTAAGTTGACTTCTCCTTTCGTCGTAAGCGCAAGGTGAGGGTCGTTGATGTTTACATTGCCGGCGAATCCTCCTTTTCGGTAATCCACGTCGACTGTGATGTCGTGGTAGTCGTAATGGTTATAAGACAGGCGGCCGATGGTCCCTTGAAGCGAAAGGGCAGGATAGGCACTGGAGCGCAGGAGTCCCTTGCTCGATAAGTCGAAGGCCGTTTCGCCGAATTGCTCTTCCCGTCCCGTCAGTTTGCCGAGTTGGAATCCGGGAGTGTGCACTTCCGCTTCGATTTCGTTTCCTTTGGCGAAAGAGCCGGACAGGGTCATGGAACCTAAATCGGTATGTAAATTAAGATGGCTTTTGAGGTACTGGGAACGATAGGACAGGTCGCCTGTGGCTTCTAATCTACCGATAGCCTGTAAATAAGGTGAAATGGAAATCTTGTCGTTTGAAGTCCATTCAGACAGTTGCTTGAGGCCGGCCGAGGTGATTTGCAGGTTCCGGATGTCGGCTTTTATCGTTCGTTGGGCCGGATTTTCGAGGTGACGGATAGTCAATGGGGCTTCGAGCACCATGCTCCGGTCGGGAGTGTAAAGTGCGAACTGGTCTATCAGGATTTGTTTGAGGTTTCCGCAGAACTGCGCTTCGGCAGCTAACGTCGGTAGCTCTTCAAGTACATGGTTTTGAACTGATTTGGGGTAAAAGGGGATGAAGTCGGCGAAAGAGAATGTTCCCTGCTCGATGCTGCCTTGAAACGTGAAATCCTGATACCGCCCTTTTCCGTTTCCTTCTTTTATATGGCGGTAGCTCATAGTGACCGGATGGAGGGCTAACCGGGAATGGGGCAGCTCGATGGTAAAATGGTCGAGCTGTGCTTTTTCCCGGTTGGCTGTAATCTTGAAAGACAGTTGTTTAAGCTGTAGGCCGGAGTGTTCTTCAAAGGAGAACTTCTTGACGTTCAGGTTCAAGGAATCCGCCGTATAGCTTTTCAGTGAAAGCGTGGCACTGATTTTGTCCAATACGATGTGGTCTGGGTTAAAACGGCCGGGAGTAGGAGACTTGTCATAACGGTGCCACGACAGTTTACCCCGCCGGACAAGTACGGAATTGATGCGAAGGTTCGGGTTGGAAGGCAGACTGTCTTTTTTCGCGAAAGTGTCTATGAGAAACTGGAAGTTCGGCTTTTCCTTCTGTGTGCGTTGGTAGAGGCAGATGTCGAATCCGTAGAGCTGGACATTTGAAATGGATATTTTGCCGTGCAGCAATGAGGTCAATTCTATTTTGGCCGACAGGCGGGCTGCCTTCAGCAAATCCTTTTTCTTCTGGTCTTTAATGCGTACGTCGTCGAGAATGATACGGTTGAAATATCCCAAATCCACCCGGCCGATAGAAAGCTCTGTATGTAAAATATCTTTCAATGCTTCCGAGATGAGGAACGTGACACCTCTTTGCACTGCCGGAAGGTGAAGTAGCGCAACCGACAACAGGTAGAAGCCCACGACTATACCTGCGAGTACTCTGAATATTTTCCTTAATCTTTTAATATGACCCTTATTTATGCGACAAAATTACTATTTTCTTTTTAGAATTCTTCACTTTGTCATATTTTTAATGTAATTTTGCGACGTTTTAATTAAAACCAGTTTATTTAATCCTATAATAATGGCAAATGTAATTAAATTACGTAAGGGCCTTGACGTGAATCTCAAGGGTAAAGCTGCCAAGGAGGAGTTTCAGGTGAAGAAACCGGCTGTCTATGCATTGGTGCCGGACGACTTTACGGGAATGAAGCCCAAGGTAGTAGTCAAAGAGAACGACGTGGTGAAGGTCGGGGATAGCTTGTTTGTGGACAAGAACCATCCTGAAATCAAGTTTGTCTCTCCCGTGAGCGGACGGGTAACCATGGTGGAGCGTGGCGACCGTCGTAAAGTGTTGAGCGTGCGTGTGGAAGCTGATGCGGAGCAGCAGTATGTGGATTTTGGCAAGAAGAATGTGGGTCAGATGACAGCTCAGGAGGTGAAAAACCTTCTTTTGGAATCGGGCTTGTTCGGTTTCTTCAGGCAACGTCCCTACGACGTGACGGCAAATCCCTCCGACACTCCGAAAGCTATCTTCGTTTCCGCTTTCAATTCCATGCCGCTTGCAGCCGATTTCGAATATGTGTTGCGGGGACGTGAGGCTGATTTCCAGGCCGGACTCGATGCCTTGGCCAAAATGGCGAAAACTTACTTGGGCGTAAGCTCGAAGCAGACGGCTACGGCGTTGACTGCAGCCAAGAACGTGGAAATAAACTTTTTCGACGGACCGGCGCCGGCCGGAAACGTAGGCGTGCAAATCAATCGCGTTTCTCCCATAAATAAAGGTGAAGTCGTTTGGACGCTTGGTGCGGAAGAGGTAATTTTCATCGGTCATTTGTTGAATACAGGACGTTTGGACTTTACCCGTGTAATTGCATTTGCCGGTTCGGAAGTGAAGAAGCCGGCCTATTGCAAAATGACGATAGGACAGCAACTGAGCACCTTAATCGAAGGTAACGTGACGACGGGCAAGAGCCTGCGTGTGATAAACGGCAATGTGATGACCGGCGTGAAGACCTCGGCCGACGGCTTCTTGGGTGCCCATGTGACGGAAGTGAACGTGATTCCCGAAGGAGACGATGTGCACGAGATTTTCGGTTGGATCATGCCGCGTTTCAACGATTACTCTTCCAGCCGTGCTTACATGAGTTGGTTGATGGGCAAGAAGGAGTATGCGCTCGACGCTCGTGTGAAAGGCGGCGAACGCCACATGATCATGTCGGGCGAATACGACCGTGTATTCCCGATGGACATCTTCCCCGAACAGTTGGTAAAAGCCATTATCACCGGCGACATAGACCGCATGGAAGCTTTGGGCATCTATGAGGTGGCTCCGGAGGACTTTGCCTTGTGTGAGTTTGTAGACTCTTCCAAACTGGAGGTGCAGCGCATCGTCCGTGAAGGCTTGGATATGCTTCGCAAGGAGATGGCTTAATTAATTTCATCACAGGTTTAAATGATTTAAATAATGAACGCGTTAAGAAAATATCTTGATAAGATAAAGCCGAACTTTGAAGAGGGCGGCAAGCTTCACGCATTTCGTTCTGTGTTTGACGGTTTCGAGACTTTCCTGTTCGTGCCGAATACCACGTCGAAGTCGGGAGTGAACGTACATGATGCGATAGACAGCAAGCGTATCATGATTTTTGTGGTTATAGCGTTGTTACCGGCTTTGTTGTTCGGTATGTACAACATCGGGTATCAGAATTATGCGGCCGCCGGGGTGGACGGGACATTCTGGGAAATGTTCGGTTTCGGTTTGTTGGCCGTGTTGCCTAAGATTATCGTGTCCTACGTGGTGGGTTTGGGCATCGAGTTCATCGTAGCCCAATGGAAGCACGAGGAGATTCAGGAAGGTTATCTGGTAACGGGTATCCTGGTTCCGATGATCGTGCCGGTCGATTGTCCGTTGTGGATTATCGCGATAGCTTGTGCTTTTGCCGTAATTTTCGCCAAGGAAATTTTCGGAGGTACGGGTATGAACATTTTCAATGTCGCTTTGATTACCCGTGCGTTCCTGTTCTTTGCCTATCCTACGGCAATGAGCGGCGATGCTTGCTGGGTGGCCAAGGAAAGCATTTGCGGTTTGGGAAATGATTTGCCTGATACGTTTACGATGGCCACTCCTTTAGGAGAAGCGGCTACCGGTACGGTACCGGCTTTCTCTTGCGACCAGGTTATCGGTTTGATTCCCGGTTCTATCGGTGAGACCAGCGTGATAGCCATAGCTATCGGTGCAGTGATTCTTTTGTGGACGGGTATTGCCAGTTGGAAGACGATGTTCAGCGTGTTTGTCGGAGGTGCACTCATGGCTTGGATTTTCAATGTCAGTGGGATGGAAGGTAACGCCGGTGCTGCCATGCCTTGGTATCAGCATCTGGTATTGGGCGGCTTCTGTTTCGGCGCCGTGTTCATGGCTACCGACCCCGTGACTTCGGCACGCACTGAGACCGGTAAATACATTTACGGTTTCCTCATCGGTGCCATGGCTATTATTATTCGTGTGTTGAATCCGGGTTATCCCGAAGGTATGATGCTCGCCATCTTGTTGATGAACTTGTTTGCTCCGCTGATCGACTATTATGTCATCCAGAGTAATATCGACAAGCGGGCTAAACGTGCAATTAAAAAATAATAAAGGAACTATGGCTACAAAGAAATTCAAATGTAAAGTGTGCGGTTACATCCATGAGGGTGACGCTGCGCCTGAAAAGTGCCCCGTGTGTCAGGCTCCAGCTTCTGAGTTTGAAGAAATCGTGGAGGCCGGAGGAACGGAGAAACCGGCGAAGAAAGGGCTGAACACCGACGGTAATACTTATACCATTATATATTCATGTATTGTGGTCGTTATCGTAGCTTTCTTGTTGGCTTTCGTTTCCAAGGTTTTGGAACCGCAGTCGATGGCTAACGTACGTATCGACAAGAAAAGTCAGATTCTGGCCGCTTTGAATCTTCGTGATGTGGAGAAAACCGAAGTGGAAAAAACATACGACGAGGTCGTAGTGGCTGATGAAATCATCGACAAGGACGGCAACGTGGTGAAAGACGGTGCTTCCAAAGATGCGGACGGTTTTGCCGTAGAAGACAAAAACATCTCGGACAGCAACCTCCCGCTGTACGTATGTAAGGTGAACGGAGAAACCAAATATGTCATTCCCGTGACAGGTAAAGGTTTGTGGGATGCGATTTGGGGATATGTGGCTTTAAATGCCGATAAGAACACCATTTATGGAGTATATTTTACCCATAAGGGCGAGACGGCCGGTCTGGGTTCTATCATTACGGAATACGATAAATTCCAGAAGCAGTTCGAGGGCAAGAAGCTGATGAATGACGACAAGTCTGCCGTAGCCATCAGCGTGGTGAAGAAAGGTAAAGTCGTGAACGGACTTTCTGATGACAGCCGTTGCGATGCCATCACCGGTGCCACCTTGACTTCGGACGGTGTGAACAACATGCTTCATGACTGTATTTCACGTTATATGACTTTTTTAAATACTAATGAATAAAGGAGGTAAGATATGAGTAAGTTATTTTCTAAAGAGAATGGAGAAGTATTCTCGTCTCCCCTTAACCTCAACAACCCGATTGCGGTTCAGGTGCTCGGTATCTGTTCCGCCTTGGCTGTCACTTCACAAATGGAGCCGGCCATTGTCATGGGGCTTTCGGTAACAGTGATTACGGCTTTTTCCAATCTGATTATATCTTTGATACGTAAGACGATTCCCAACCGTATCCGTATCATCGTCCAGTTGGTCGTCGTGGCTGCTTTGGTAACCATTGTAAGTATGGTGCTGAAGGCTTTTGCTTACGATGTGAGCGTACAGTTGTCCGTGTATGTCGGTCTGATTATCACCAACTGTATTCTGATGGGACGTTTGGAGGCTTTTGCTATGATGAACGGCCCGTGGGAAAGTTTCCTCGACGGTATCGGTAACGGTTTGGGCTATGCTTTCGTTTTGGTGGTTGTCGGAACGGTACGCGAATTCTTCGGAAACGGTTCCCTGATGGGCTTCCAGATTATCCCGCAGAGCTTCTACGACATGGGCTATATGAACAATGGTATGATGACTATGCCGGCCATGGCGTTGATTCTTTTGGGATGTTTCATTTGGGCTCACCGGGCTTACAATGAAAGGAAAGAGAAAAAGTAATAGAATCATAACCATAAATAGAAAGAAAAAAGAATATGGAACATATGTTAAGTTTGTTTGTCCGTTCTATTTTTGTGGACAACATGATTTTCGCTTTCTTCTTGGGTATGTGTTCTTACTTGGCCGTATCTAAGAATGTAAAGACAGCATTGGGGTTGGGCGTTGCCGTAACCTTCGTGCTTTGCGTGACGGTGCCGGTGGACTATCTGTTGCAGACCAAAGTATTGGCTGAAGACGGTATCCTCGGTATGGATTTGACTTATTTGGCGTTTATCCTTTTCATAGCCGTGATTGCCGGTATCGTGCAGTTGGTAGAGATGGTGGTGGAGCGTTTTTCTCCTTCGCTTTATGCCGCATTGGGTATCTTCCTCCCTTTGATTGCCGTGAACTGTGCCATCATGGGTGCCTCACTGTTCATGCAGCAGAGAATTTCCATGGATCCGGCCACCAGCACGCAGGCTATCTCCAGCGTATGGGATTCCTTGGCATACGCTTTGGGTTCCGGTATCGGTTGGCTGTTGGCCATTGTGTCTTTGGCTGCCATCCGTGAGAAGATGGCTTATACCGACGTGCCCAAACCCTTGCAGGGATTGGGTATCACCTTTATCACGGTGGGTCTGATGGCCATGGCCTTTATGTGTTTCTCAGGTTTAAGTATTTAAAAGGAAAGGAATAGAACAATGGATATGAATTTTATTTTAGCGAGCATTGGCGTATTCCTCGTCACAATTCTCCTCTTGGTGGTTATTTTGTTGGTAGCCAAGAAGTATTTGTCTCCGAGCGGAAACGTGAATATTACCATCAACGGGGATAAGACGATTTCCGTGGCACAAGGCGGAAGTGTGCTTTCCACTTTGGCTTCCGAAGGGATTTACCTGTCTTCGGCCTGCGGTGGTAAAGGTTCTTGCGGACAGTGCAAATGTCAGGTGGTAGAAGGAGGCGGTGAGATTCTGGACTCTGAAAAGGGACAGTTTACCCGCAAGCAAATCAAAGACCATTGGCGTTTGGGTTGCCAGTGCAAGGTGAAAGGCGATTTGAAGATTAAGGTGCCCGAGTCTGTCATGGGTGTGAAGGAGTACGAATGTACGGTGATCAGCAACAAGAATGTGGCTACGTTCATCAAGGAGTTCAAGGTGCAGCTTCCGGCTGGGGCACACATGGACTTTATCCCCGGTTCATACGCCCAGATCAAGATACCTGCATTTACGATGGATTACGACAAGGATATCGACAAGAGCCTTATCGGCGACGAATACTTGCCGGCATGGCAGAAATTCGGTCTCTTCCCGTTGAAGTGCGTCAATCCGGAACCGACCGTACGTGCCTACTCCATGGCCAACTATCCGGCCGAAGGCGACGTGTTCATGCTGACCGTGCGTATCGCCACGCCTCCTTTCAAGGCTGACCGCAGCGGTTTCATGGATGTAAACCCGGGTATTGCTTCTTCTTACATCTTCACGCTGAAACCGGGTGACAAGGTGACGATGAGCGGCCCTTACGGCGACTTCCATCCGCACTTCGACAGCAAGAAAGAAATGATTTGGGTTGGCGGTGGTGCCGGTATGGCTCCGTTGCGTGCGCAAATCATGCACATGACGAAGACGTTGCATACGACCGATCGCGAGATGCACTATTTCTATGGTGCGCGTGCATTGAACGAAGTGTTCTATCTGGAGGATTTCTTAGGCTTGGAAAAAGATTTCCCGAATTTCCATTTCCATTTGGCTTTGGACCGTCCGGATCCTGCCGCAGACGCAGCAGGCGTGAAGTACACTCCGGGTTTTGTGCATAACGTGATGTATGAGACCTACCTGAAGAATCACGATGCGCCCGAGGACATCGAATATTACATGTGCGGTCCCGGCCCGATGTCGAAGGCTGTGGTCGGTATGCTCGACGGTCTCGGTGTAGATCCTGAATCTATCATGTACGATAACTTCGGCGGATAGTAGAGTAAAGAATACATTCTTTTTCATAGTAATTTGCGGCAGATTCCATGGGTACATGATGGATTTGCCGCAAATTTTTGTATCCAATCGGAAGGGAGGCCATACTGGTTTCTACGTTGATGTTTTGTTTGCGAAATCCGATATTCCGCTTTCAAAATGATGGAAAAATAGGAGCTGATTGAACAAGCAAATCTTCTTTTTCCCTCTATCCGTGCAGTTCAAACGAAGGTTTTGAATACATTTTTTTGCAAATCAGGCTTGATTTTTATCTTTGTTCAGCAAAATGTGGCATCAATCTCAGTCGAACGAAAAATCGTTCGGCTGAAAAAACACTTTTTTTGTCCGCATCTCGTATAACTCACTTCCTCACGTCATCCGAAAACAGACCTGAAAACGTGGAGATGAGATGCCGAATCGGTTTCTTTTTTCTCTATTTCGCCTCCTTGGGTTTACGGGATTCGACTGTCAAATAGTTGTGTAAATCCGGGATTGGCTTGCTCCGCTTTGAAGCGCAGGCGCAAGCCACGGCTTTCCGTTGGGCTTTTTGAAAGCACAGGCCCTGAATGGGTGACAAACCGTTTTCTCCCCACGTGGCGAGAATCGTATATTTCCAAAAGCTTCCGCTTCGGGGTACAAATGGCGGAATCTTGCCGGGTGCGGATTGTCATTTTGACAGTATCGCAAAGCGGTGCGGCTCCAGGTGCGCACGGCATCGGACGGAGGGGAAAAGCCGAAGCGGCCCTTCTTAGAATTGGAAATAGATGAACGGTTGCATTTCCGCTGTGACGAACTGGTAAGCGATGAAAACGGTCAGTACGACAACTGCGGCCATCAATGGCAACGGCATGCGCGCAAACCAAATGCGATAACGGCGTTTCCAGTTGTCCGGCAACCAATGTATGACCATGCCTAAGGCGAAGAGGGCAAACACCTTGTCGTAGGCCAGAATAATATCGCCCACGTTGGCGTTCCATGCCGTCCCCATTTGGTTCACCATTTCCGTGGCGATGCGCCATGCCGTTTCGTTGGCAATGGCCGGGTCGAGATTGGAACCCGAACGGAAGAACAGGCGCGTGAAGGTGATGAATACGAAGGTGACACCCACGGCCCATGCGTGCCCCAACCCTGAAAAGCGCCAACGCAAGCCGCTCAGCGCATACAGCCATTTGATAATCGCACTGGCCGTGATGAACAGCATGAAGACGAGCAGCAGGTTCCATATAGGCGCGGGGGCAAAGACATATAACGCTCCCGTTACGGACAAGATGAGCAACGACCAGAGCGTGCGGACCACCGGCCGGAAGTCTCTCCAGAACTTGTAGACAATCATGCCCACGCCGTTCAGTCCGCCCCATATCATGAAATTGCAGCTTGCCCCGTGCCACAGGCCGCCGAGCAGCATGGTAATCATCGAGTTCAGGTTGGCCCATATCTTTTTTCGGCGGTCCGGGCAGCGCAGTCCCACCGTGACGACAACGGCACCGAGCACCAGTACGCCTCCGGCCACGTAAGGGTTGCCCGAGAGGATAAGGGCCACGAACGTAATGGTCAGTATCCAGAAATACGTGCCGAAGGTGGCGTTGCGGTTTCCGCCCAAGGGGATGTACAGGTAATTCTGCAACCAGCGCGACAACGAGATGTGCCAGCGTTTCCAGAAGTTGCTGCAATTCGGGGCTTTGTACGGTGAGTTGAAATTACGTGGCAGATAGAATCCCATGAGCAGCGAGAGACCGATGGCAATGTCCGTATAGCCCGAAAAATCGGCATATACTTGCAGGCTGTAGGCAAAGAGGGCCATGAGGTTCTCAAAACCGGAGAAAAGCATGGGGTTGTCGAACACACGGTCGATGAAGTTCACCGCGAGGTAGTCGCTCAGGATGATTTTCTTGAGCAGGCCGTTGAGTATCCAGAACACGGCCATGCCGAATTGCAGGCGGCTCAGGCAGTACTTGCGGTAGAGTTGCGGGATGAAGTCGCTGGCTTTTACGATAGGGCCGGCCACCAGTTGGGGGAAGAACGTGACGTAGAAACCGAAATCGAACAGGTTGCGCACCGGTTTCACCAACCCGCGATACACGTCGGCCGTATAGCTGATGATTTGGAACGTGTAGAAGGAGATTCCCACGGGCAGGATGATGCGGTCTACGCTGAAGAACGGTTGGCCGAGCAACCGGTTGCCCTCGACAGCCAGCAGGTTCGTCACTTGGAAGGAGGTGCCGCATACGGTATTCACCAAGTCCGCGAAGAAGTAGGCATACTTGAAGTAGCACAAGATGGACAGGTCGATGGCGACGCTCAGGATGAGGAAAGCCCGCTTTTGCCAACGTGCCTGCACGCGGTAGATGAGCCGGGCGATAAGAAAGTCGCTGCACGTCACGAACAGGAGCAGGCCGAAAAACAGTCCGCTCGTCTTGTAGTAGAACAAAACGCTGACGAAAAATAGGTAAGTGTTACGAAGCAACCGTTTGTTGCGGAAAAGCGCGAAAACGGCGAAGACAATGGCAAAAAAGGCCCAAAACTGGAATTGCGTGAACAACAGCGGACTGTTCGGGTCGAACGAGAATACACTTTCTATATAATGCCACAGCACGAGCAGGTTTTCTTTAATTTCCATCAGCTTGTAAATAGTCGGTTATGATTGCATTGTAGAGCATGTCGCCTATGAGGTGGTATCCCTCGGCGGTGAAGTGGATACGGTCGGGGCGCATCAACCGCTTGCCGCGCCACAAGGCGGAAGAGCGCGAACCGCCCATGATATGATATTGGTCCCATACGGCGCCGCCGGTCTCGGCGGCCAGTTCTTTGAATGCCTTGGCCACGCGCGCCGTGTTGGGATTGGTACGCTTGCCGTGCCTTCTCCCAAGGTTGAGCAGGCAGTCGTTGTTGGTCACGAAAAGCAAAGCGCAATGCGGATTCGCGGATTTGAACAGGGCGATAAGTTCGCGGTAATGCGCTTTGAACTGTTCCGGGTCGAATTTCTGCGGCGGTACGTTGGCGTCGTTGATGCCGATGCCGAAAATGGCAAGATCCGGCCGGATAAGTTTCAGGTCTTCGGGCAGGTGGCGGCAGCGCAGCCAGGCCGGTACGTCGGCCCCGTTAATCCCTACGGCATGATAGACCAGTCCGTCCCGGTCGTTTTCCGGAAGGATGCCTGTCAGCGTGAAACGTCCGCCCTCTCCGGTGTGGATGCGTATGTCCGCCGTGTCGCAGGCTTCGGGGTAGTGTATCAGGAAACTGTGCGTGGCAGCGTCATGTTGCGGGAGGAGGGTGTCTCCGCGATGTATGGCGTAGGGATATGCCGTGGTGTCGTTGGCATAGCCCAGTATGCGCAGTTGTGTGAAATACCAGGCGGACGTATCGCTCGGATTGAGCCGGAGCGTCAGGCTGGCGGAAGGGTCGCCGGTGCTGACTGCGGCTCCGGTCAGTCCGAGGGTATCAGTGCCGTTGGGCTTGATGCACCGGCAACTTTCCCATGTTCCGGTAAAACCGATACGGTAGTTTTGGGGAGCGTTCGTCCGCAGGATGCGGAAAGGAAATACCACGCCCCGGGCGGTCATTACCGAATCGCCCAAGGTGGAAAAGTTCATCCGCAACCGGTGGCTCAGGTATCCGGCCTGTACGTGGCTGCCCCCGATGTGGAGGATGTTTATTTTGCCTTTGCCGGTGGATAGCAAGCTATCCATTTTGTGATAGAGTGTGTCGAAGTCGGCTCGTCCGGATGGGAATTGCAACGTGTTGTCTCCGTATCGGATGAACGGGTAATCGGGGAGAGGGCGTAACGCAGCTTCGCGGCGTACGGAATCATTCCTCTCATGGGCGTGGCAGCCAACCAGTAGGGCAAAGGCCGCTAAAAGCCCGGATAATATCCTGTATTTCTTCATGTCTTTCGGAGGGATATTGAAGATAAAATTAGGGGTTCAGTGAATCGTGGGACACCGTGTCGGTGTGCGTAGCCTGGACGGACGGGACCTGTGTGGTATCTACCACTAGTTCCGTACTGTCCGCACTGAGTTTCAGTTTGTCTTTTCCTGTACGGAAACGATAGAATTTATGGTAAAATTCAAGCGTCTCGTAGAGGATGTTGCCTACATGGCGGGCACCTTTGGGAGTGAAATGCACATAGTCCGGTCCGGCCAGATAAGCGTCCACCCACTTCATCATGGAGCCTCGTCCGCCCATGGCGGCATAAAGGTCCCAATAGGCTATGCCGCATTCTTCCGCCATGGCTTTCATGGCTTCTACCAGACGGGGCAGGATGGGGTAAGTCTGCATCTGGCCGTCTATGGAAGTGGACATGTCCGACGGGCCGATGAAGAGGAAACAAGCATCGGGGGCCAGTTTCCGGAGATATTCAATCTGTCGTTTCAGGCCGGACATGTAATTGTCGATACCTTCTTTTCCTTTCAGGTAAGGAACGGAATTTCCGCCATATTGCAGGATGATGAGCCGGACGTTTTCGCGTCCGAAGAACGGGGAGAGCGTGGATGAATGAATACCTGTGAATATCGTGCCGGAGCAGCCGCGCATGGGGATGTTGTCGAGCGAAACGCCCGTTTGCCCGTCGAGCATTACTCCGTACACATCGGCTTGTCCGTCGACCGTAAGGCTGACTGTAGTGCGGGGGCTGCTGAAATTGTGGGAATAGCAGTAAAACCGGTCGTTGAGTTGCGTTTCGTTCAGGATGAGGGTGTCGGTTCCGGTCACCGCTGCCGCTTTTACCGGGGCACTGGTCAGGAGTGTGATTTGACCGAAGCGGGAAGCGTGGGGAAAGTGCTGGCGGTCGCGCGTGGAAAACCGGAATGTGGTCGGCCCGTTGAGTGTGGCCGTTTGTCCCATGACTCCGTATGCCTTGCTTTCGAGCCGCATATCCTTGGGGCCATAGACGATGTGTCGGGATAGCCCTTCCGGCGATACGGATTGTGACAACGTGTAGGTCGGGACGGTTTGTACGGCCGGTGCCAACCCCACGCCACTTCCGCCGAACCGTTCTTGGAACGCTTCGCGCAAGACGGACGAGATACGGTCGCCTTCCAACTGCGAATCGCCGTAGTGCATGATGCGGACGGGGCGTTCGCGTGCAGCTTCGAGCGCATCGAAAAACGGGTCCAAATAATCTATGTTGTCTCCCGGCATATAAATACGTGCGGCGTTCGTCTCGCAATAGGTCATGAACTCGCTTTCTTTTTCCGCTTTGAGTGCGTCCATGCGCATTTGCAGCAGTTCTTCCGTGCTGAGGGTGTCAGTTGATACGGTGTCGGTCGGGAGCGTTTCTTTTTCTTCTTCCGTTTGAAGGACTTCTGTCAGAGAGGGAAACTTCATCCGCACACTGCCTACGGCGATACCGTCTTCCGGAAAAAAGTATGCGACAAGTGCCAACAATCCTAAAATGGAAAAGATAAAACAAATAATGGTTCTGATTTTCATCCTGTTTGGGGGTGTTTGTGAAAAACGCTGCAAAGTTACGGAATATCGCTGGAATAATCGAATAAAAAGGCGGATTTGATAACTTCCAGGAGGTGGAAGAGTGTTTTTTCCTTATATTTGTGCCATCAATAAATAATATATGGAACAAAATCCTCTTCAAAAAACGCGTATAGAGGTCGTGGACGCCCTACGTGGTTTTGCCGTAATGGCTATTATTCTGGTCCATAACTTGGAACATTTTATTTTTCCAGTTTATCCGGCAGATTCACCGGAGTGGTTGGAGGTTCTGGACCAAGGGGTTTTGAATGTGGTGTTTAGCCTTTTTGCAGGTAAGGCATACGCCATCTTTGCCCTTTTGTTTGGTTTTACTTTTTATATTCAAACGCAGAATCAAAAGCGGCAGGGGAAAGACTTCGGTTACCGTTTCCTGTGGCGCATGGTGCTGTTGGTAGGTTTTGCCACGTTGAATGCCGCATTCTTTCCGGCCGGGGATGTCTTGTTGCTGTTCGTTGTGGTGAGTCTGGTCTTGTTCTTTACGCGTAACTGGTGTGACAAGGCTATTTTGATTGCCGCCATCATATTTTTGTTGCAGCCGGTTGAATGGTACCACTATCTGGCCGCTTTGGCCGACCCGGCTCACCGCTTGCCTGATCTCAAGGTGGGCGAAATGTATGCGGAAGTGGCGGAATACACGAAATCCGGGGACTTTTGGGATTTCATTGGGTGCAACATTACGTTGGGGCAAAAGGCCAGTTTGTTGTGGGCCGTGAATGCCGGGCGTTTTTTCCAGACGGCAGGGCTGTTCCTGTTGGGCTTTTACATCGGAAGAAAACGGCTTTTTGTGTCATCCGAAAAGAACCTTCATCTGTGGGTAAAGATATTGATTGTTTCCGCTCTTTCCTTTGCACCTTTATATACGTTGAAGGAACTGGTTATGGGACAGGATGCCATCGTACAGCAAACCGTGGGTACTGCATTTGACATGTGGCAGAAATTGGCTTTCACGCTGGTACTGATAGCGTCTTTCGTGCTCCTTTACCAAAACAGGAGGTTCAGCGACGCGGTTGGCAATCTGCGTTTTTATGGAAAGATGAGTCTTACCAATTATATAAGCCAGTCTATAATAGGAGCGGTCATTTATTTCCCGTTCGGTCTTTATCTTGCTCCTTATTGCGGATATGCGGTGAGTTTGTTGATTGGAGTTTTCACGTTCCTGCTGCAAGTATGGTTTTGCAAATGGTGGCTGTCCAAGTATAAACAAGGGCCTTTGGAGCGTATCTGGCATAAATGGACTTGGATAGGAACGGATAAGAAGTAAGCCGCCTTTTGGGAATAAAGAAGGACGATTGAACCACTGCGTCCCGTCCGGATAAATACGTCGATAAGAGTGTTTTCCTTTTATCGGCGTATTTTTAGTTTATAACATGTTAATATGAGTTAATTATTCGGGGGGGGGGTAAATAATTAGTCACTGATTTATTACATTTGTACGACAATTTAATAGGTAAACAGCTAAATATATTGCAATTTATGGATAAGCATATTATCGGTGAAAATGCGGGTAGGGTATGGCGTCTATTGAGCAGTGACGACCAACGTCGTTGGGAGTATTCGGAGATAAAAGACATCTTAGGATTGAATGATGCCGAACTGGGCAGTGCCATTGGCTGGTTGGCTCGTGAGGATAAGATACAGTTCGAGTTGGAACATCATAACAGCAAGGATGAGAAGGCCTATTTGTATCTTATGCTGAATGTATATTTTTGATTGTATGGTACGGTCGGGATTTGCCTCTCTTCAGAAGATGTGCACTGTCCATCCTTGTCGGGAAGTAGGGATTGAGAAAAATAAAAAGTATGACATAATGGCAATTATTTCAGAATCCTCTATGCGAAGCGATATCGGCAAAAGTTAGAAAAAGTGAGCAATAGATTTGGACTCTGCCATTCTGACAGAGTGGCTTAGAGAGACGTGAGAGGAAGATGCAGCCTGCTACTGAGGGCTAAGCTGCATCTTCCGGAAATTGAAAAACAGTATTTTGTTGAAGGCTTTTTAAAGTTCTGTACTTTTGAGAATCTTTTTAAAGAAATCAGGTCTTTTTACGCGTGTCCATTCTTCGTACCATTCTTGACCGTTGACTATGAGTGTGATGGAAAAATTATCTTTATCCATCCATTTGATTTTGATGTCTTTTTGGTGTTCACGAATCAAGTCGGAGCTCACGGTTTTGAATGTGCCGCAATCGCCTTTGAATGTATAGAACAGTTTCTTGGGATTTCTCGGGGTGAGCGTGAACGACAGGTAGCGGTGTTTGCCGTAAATCTTATAACGGTCGTAGCTTGCGGGTGGCACCACGCCTGTACGGTTGTTGCGTTTGGCTTTCAGTTTCCATGTCCCCTTGAAACGGTCGTCCCGCTCTTCGCTTTCTTTGAAACAGGCCAGTACACGGTCCAACTCTTCCGAGGGGGCAGAACGTTTCCAACGCTCGGTTTTCCAAGTGCCTTTCATGCCTGAGACGTCGTAAGTGTCTTTCCACGTGTCTTCGAACTGATCAGCATCAATCCATTTTCTGAGGCGTATTTCTCCGGCTTCCAATACTTTGCTGTCGGACTTTTCCTTATAGGTTCCTGTAGCGCCGGTAAAGAAGACGAAATCAGGATTGCTTCTGTCGTATGCGCAGATCGTCAGTGTACTTTTCTTGCCATAGAATTTATAGTGCAACACCGGTTTGTCATATTTGTAGGTACGGTAGGCTGAGTCGCCTATACATACCATGGTCCAGCATCCACGGTCGTCGTAACGCTGTGGCTTTCCTTGGATGATGCTTTCGGAGCTGATGGAGGAAGGACTGGTTTCTGCGGCTGTTTTTGAGTCGATACTTTGAGTTTCGGTCTGGTTTGTGAGGCGGGTGATGTTGACCTCCGTGTTATGGGTTAAGTTTTGGGTGTTTTTTTCGGCTGTCTGTGCCATAACGAAGCCGGTAACTCCCCAAAAGCTTATACTTGCCGTCAAAGCTATGATACGGCTTCTGCCGTTTTTGATTTGCTTGTTCATAAATAAAATCCTTGATTTGAGTGATGAATAATTATAATTTGATTTGGCCAAAATCCATTCTTTGTTTTCCGTGCAAGTCAGTACCAGATTGATTTGATATTGTTCGCGGTCATAACCGTTATCCAGTACGTCCTTGTCGGCCTCCATCTCTTGAAGTTCCTTGATGGAGCGGATGAGAAGCCAGACAAATGGATTAAACCAGTTGACGGATGCCACACTTTGCAGGAACAGAAGCTTGTAGAAATGTCGGTGCCAGATATGGCTTTCTTCATGGGCTAATACGAACTTTTGTTTTTCCGGTTCTATATTTGTCGGCAAAAAGATATTATACGAATAGGAGAAGGGGGTGGAGTAAGGCGTGTGGTACACCTTAATGCATCCTCGTTGTTCTTTGAATCTTGATTTTCTGCGGATGAATTCCAGGCTACTGAGTTGCAAAATGAGGTAAATCATAAGAAGAAGGATTCCCGTGACATATAAGTAGCTTATGTTGTCTTTCAGATATTGTTGTGCCACATAATAGTACGGTACAGATAGAGCAGGCTGCTCGTCGGGTAGGGCTGTTGCGGGGACCGTATGATAATTGGGCTTCTGTGTCTTATCGTCAGGGCTTAGGATTGGGGTGGAAAAAGAAGAAGGTACGGTCGGGGTTACGGGTGTTTCGCTCACAAAAATGTTTGCATTCTGCTTGGACATTTCCGGATTTTGGGTTTCTACCCATACTGTAAGTTTAAGGAATAAACTTGCAGTGACGAAGCATAATCCGGCTGTAATGAATAGCTGGGCTTGTCGGCTTTGGCATTTCATGTGTATGAAAACGCGGTATAGTGCCCATAGAATTACGCCCGTAAGCAGAGAGGCAAACGGATAGAATCCCGGTACGATTTGTATATTATTGAAAAAGGCGGTCATGATGTGGTAGTGTCTTGGATTACTGTTTACCCTTTTTGATAATCGTTATCAGTTGGTTGATTTCTTCCTTACTTAGATCCTCTTTTTCTGCAAAGAAACTGATGAGTGACATGAACGACCCTCCGAAAAAAGTGTTCTTCACTTCTTTCATAAAAGTACCGGTATACTCTTCACGGCTTATGGTCGGAGTATAGCGTAGCATCTTCCCGACGCTTTCAGAGCGTACAAAATCCTTTTCTTTCAGGATTTTCAGAAAAGTAGCTAATGTGGTGTAAGCCGGTTTGGGTTCCGGGTATTCTTTTAAAATATCACTCGTAAAACCGCTTTGTTCCGGCAGGTTCCACAAAATGTCCATGACTTGGAATTCCGATTTGGTGAGTTGCTTATGATTTTTCATTCTACTAATCTTTTAGTAACGGCAAAAGTACTTCTAATTTCTTAGAAGTGCAACTAAAGGATTAGAAGATTGTATATGATTTGCTTATTTTAACGATTTCGGTTTGGGGGGCTATGAAGGTTGAGGTTCATAAAATAAGAAGGCCATGCCTTGTCGGAAGCATGGCCTTATGGGTAGTGCATAGTAAATAGAATCTATTGCTTTGTTTCCTCTTCCGTCAGGATGGCTTGTGCAGATTCGTCTCCCAGTTCGGCCGCTTTCTTCAGATGGGCCAGACCTTCTTCACGTTGGTTCAATTTGAGTTGGCAAATGCCCATCAGGCGGTAGGCATCTCCGAACTCGGGATTCAGTTCCGCACTCTTTTTTGCGGAAGAGAGTGCTTCAGCAAATTCCCCGATACGGTAATAGACCACGGCCCGTTCGGCATGATATAACGGTTCTTTGGGTTCCATGCGTATGGCCCGGTCGATATCGTCGACGGCTTGTTGGAACATGCGGCATTGCATTTCTGCCTGTTCGCGACGGTAGTAGAAGTAGGCTGTGAGTTCATCGCCCATTAAATGCTCATATTCATTCAGATCCAAAATAGCATCCCGGTAGCGGCCCAAGGCGAGCAAAGTGTTGGAGCGCTCCAACAATGCCGGTGCCGCATCTTTTAAATAAGGTTTGCTGAAACATGCCACAGCACTGTCTTGCAATGCCAGTATCTGTAGCGTATCGGCTCCTGCCATCCGTTTGCATTGGGCGGCGTAGAGGAACAGGTTGGCCGAACGCATATTGGTTCCCGTCAAGGACAAGTATTTTTCGAAGGCCTTTTCGTAGTCTTTGAGTGCATAGAGCGTATTGCCCTCCTGAAGTGTATAGAGGGGGAGAGGATTTTGCTTGTAGGCTTCTCCAGCGAGTGAGAGTGATTTGTTCATGTCCCAGTCTTTATACACCGTGTAACCGGGTTTTAAGTTCAATTCGTATAGCAGTTTGCTGAATGCATAGTACACTTCGTCTTTTTTCTCGGCCACGTCCATGGCTGCATTCATATCTTCTTCAGCGGCTGCATAGTTGCCGTGTGCCATGTAGAAATCAGCCCGTTGGGTGTAGGGTTCGCTGCTTTTGGGAAATTGTTCCGCATAGTCGTTCAGGTACTGGTTATAGGTGGCGGAGTCCGAACGGGCGGCCGTCATGAACAGGAACGTGCGTATATCCGCTTCATCGGCCGGCAGTGCCTTACGGATGTGGATAGCATTTAAGTCGTTGTCGGCCGAAGACATGCCGTTGGTGCAAAGTGTGTTGCCGTATGCGACACTGACGGCGTAGGACGTTGTGGCGGAGGCGTTGGCTTTCCGCTGTATCATTCCCAATACTTCGCCTTCTTCATCCATGACCGGACTGTTCAAGTACTTTTCGTCCAATGGCCGACCTAAGGTGTAATAACCGTATTTCTCGTTGAATTTCTGAATGTCGTGCAACGTGTCGTTCACACACATTTTGTTTTCTTTTGTCGGGTAGGGGAGGACGTAGACGTGTTCATGTTTCACGCCCATACGGTCTGAAATGGTCAGTGCCGGGGTCTCCTTGTCGGTTTTTACCCGGAACTTTACCAAATCGTATAATGAGCTGACTCCCACGATGGCTTCCACTTCGTATTCCTTTCCTTCTCCGCTGACGACTTTGGCTTTGCTGGCTTGTTTGAACAGTTGGTAATCGGCTAAAGCTGTTCCGTTCTTGTCGATGAAAAAGCCGCTGCCGGATTGCAGCATGTCTCCTTTTTCATTCATGGTCACGATGCTGATTTGTGCTTTTGCCGCCTTTTTGAACCATTTGGGATTTTGGGCAACCAAATGGCCGCCCAAGGTAGACAGGCAAGTCAATATAAATATGATCTTTTTCATTTTCTATAGGATTGGTTAAGCAATTCTTTAGCGTTATTGATGGCCGCATCGGTCAGTGTGGTGCCGCTCAACATGTGGGCGATTTCCTCCACGCGTCCTTTTTCGTCCAGTTGGATGATATGGCTGCTGGTACCCTCCGCGTGGTCTTCCTTGTAAACTTTGTAGTGCGTGCTGCCGAGAGCCGCGATTTGGGGCAGATGGGTGATGCTGATGACTTGCCGGTTGAGTGCTCCCATTTCCTGCATGATATGTGCCATCTTCTCGGCGATGCTGCCGGAGACGCCGGTATCTATTTCGTCGAAAATGATGGTAGGCAGTTTGACCGCCCCGGAAATCATGGCTTTCAGCGAGAGCATGACGCGCGCGATTTCACCCCCCGATGCCACTTGGGAGATAGGTTGCAACTGGCCGTTTTTGTTGGCACTGAAAAGGAAGTTGATTTTGTCGGTTCCCGTCTCGTCCGGTACTTCTTTGGGAGTGAGTTCCACTTTGAATTGGACGTTTGGGATACCCAATGGGATGAGCTTTTCTTTCATCTGCCTTTCCACGACCGAGGCCGCCTTTTGCCGTAGCAAGGTCAGCCTTCCGGCTTGTTTCTTCATAGCCTCAAGGGCTTGGTCGCATTGCTGTTGCAAGGCCTGTATATGTTCGTCGCTGTGTGTGATGGCGTTGAGTTTTTCGCGGTATTCCTCCTCTATTCGCAGAAGGTCTTCCAACGTGTCCACACGGTGTTTCTGTTGCAAGTCATAGATGGTGTTGAGCCGTTCGTTGACGTATTCCAGACGTTCCGGATTGAACTCGACCTGTTCCGTGCGTCCGGCAATCTCGCCGGCAAGGTCTTTCAACTCGATGTAACATGACTCCATACGTGATGCCAGTTCATTGCCGTCGGGATAAACTTTTCCTATATTGTCCAAGAGATGGGTTGTTTCTTTCAAAACGTTGACAATACCGTTTTGTTCATTGTCCAAAAGGTTTTCCGCTTGATACAAGGTCTGTTTGATTTCTTCGGCATGTGTCAGCGTTTCGGCCTCTTGCTCCAGATCTTCCTGCTCTCCGGTTTTCAATGCGGCATTCTCTAATTGCTCCAGTTGGAACGTGATATAGTCTTCTTCCGTACGGGCTTGTTCCGCGGCTTGCCGCGCCTGTTGCAACTCCTTTTCCGCTTGCCTGTAAGCTGTGTACAGTCTTTTATACTGTTGCAGTTCATCCTTGTCTCCGGCCAGGATGTCGATGACGTTCAGTTGGAAGTTCTCTTTGTTCAGCAACAAGTTTTGGTGTTGGGAATGCACGTCGATGAGCATTTCCCCCAATTCCTTGAGTTGGCTCACGGGAGCGGGCGTATCGTTGATGAACGCCCGGCTCTTGCCGGATGCCGTGATTTCACGGCGGACGATACATTCTTTTCCGTCGAACTCCAAATCGTTGCGTTCGAAGAACTCCTGCATGCCGTAGGCACTCAGGTCGAAAACGGCTTCGATGATACATTTCGACATACCGTTTTTTATGGATTTACTGTCTGCGCGCTGACCGAGCAGCAGTCCGATTGCCCCGAGGATAATGGACTTTCCGGCGCCGGTTTCTCCGGTAATGACGGAAAATCCCGGCTCGAACCTGATGTCTAACGTGTCTATTAATGCGTAATTCTGAATGAATAAAGATTTCAGCATATCCTTATTTTCTGAGTTTTTCCCAATAATTACTTTGTGAAGCGTTGATGGCGAACACGATATTATATACTTTCTCACGTTCTTCCGCCGTACCCTTTCCGCTGTAAATGCTGACTAACTCATCTCGTTTGATGTCGGTGAATATGACGGGGAGCGCGCTCATGCTTTTTTGGTCGCGGGCTTGTTTGAGCATTTCTATGGATTCCGTGATGGCCATGCGTGCCGTATCGGTATTTTCCGTCATGCGGTCCAGTCCCAGACGGTGGTATTTGTATTCCAGTTGCCGGAGCGGTTCCATGGCCCCGTCCAGATAGTCATTGATAATGGCAAAACGGTTGCGGTCGTTTTCGAAAGCTTTCCATCCGGCATAGCCCAGGTTTTGCGAATTATTGGCTACGTCCATGGCCATTTGCAGGATGTCGGAACCGCCGAGCGGTGCCATCGTATCCATGTCCATGCCGATGATGAGGTAGGCATAGTAAGCAATGACAGCCGTAAGGTTGTTGTCCACTTGTTCCGGGCGGAATTCCAGTTGGTCGAATTGCTGGAAAGTAAAGTTGAAATTCTCATCCTGAAAATTAAACACCGTCGTTGAATAGTTGGAGTCATACACCGGACGTGTACTCTGCACCTGTATCGACCCAGTAAATGAATTGTCCGTTTCGCTGTAGGTTTTCAGCGTGATACTGAAAGTACAGTTGATGCGTTCTTCTTCTTCGTATGTCATCCCGGTCCATTGCCTCTCGTTGATGAAAGCCGTAAGGGAGTTCTGCAACGCCTCGAAGACGGCATCCGTCGTGTTGGAGATTTGGGAACGGTTGATGGTCACTTTGGCGTTGAGTTCCTGTGCCACAGCCGGAGCTGCAATGTGAAAACATGCCGTCAGGGCCATGAATTTAAGACAGGAGGCTATATGTCTGCGTACGTCATGCATATTCATCCGGCGTTAGAAAGAAGACACGAGCCGGTCGACAATGTCGGCCGCCACTTCTTTTTTGCTTTTCAGCGGATAGACCACGGAATCGGTCCGGCTGATAATGGTTATTTTATTCGTGTCATGACGGAAACCCGCCCCTAGGTCGTTCAGCGAATTGAGCACGATGAAGTCGAAATTCTTCCGTTCCAGTTTTTCGTGCGCATGCGCCGTCTCGTCATGGGTTTCGAGGGCAAAGCCTATGAGTTTCTGTCCCTCACGTTTCATCTGGCCGAGCGTTTGGGCTATGTCGCGTGTCGGTTTCAGACGGAGGACAAGGTCATCGGCTTCGCGTTTGATTTTGCGGTCGGAAGCTTGCGCAGGCGTGAAGTCGGCCACGGCTGCACATAAGATGGCAGCATCCGATTCCGGGAAATGTGCCGTGGCCTCGCGGAACATGTCTTCGGCCGATTCCACGTCGATTCGCCGGATGCCCGTCTGCGTGGTGCCGAGAGACGTTGGACCGCAAACCAACATGACTTTCGCGCCGCGTCGGGCACAAGCCTCGGCTAAGGCGATTCCCATCTTGCCCGATGAATAGTTGCCGATAAACCTTACGGGGTCTATCTTTTCATACGTGGGGCCTGCTGTAATCAGGATTCTTTTCCCTCGTAAGTCTTGTCCGCCGGAAAAGTAGTCTTCCAGAACCTTGATAATATTTTCAGGTTCCTCCATGCGTCCTTTGCCCTCCAAATGACTGGCCAATTCCCCGCTGGCAGGCTCAATGATGTGGTTGCCGTAACTGCGGAGGCGTTCGAGGTTTTGCTGTGTGGAGGGATGGGCGAACATGTCCAAATCCATTGCCGGAGCTACGAAAACGGGAGCTTTCATGGACAGGTAGGTCGTGATGAGCATGTTGTCGGCTATGCCGTGGGCCATCTTGCCGATAGACGAGGCCGTAGCCGGTGCAATCACCATGGCATCGGCCCAAAGCCCGAGTGCGACATGGCTGTGCCAACTCCCGTCGCGTCCGGAAAAGAATTCGCTGACCACCGGTTTGCTGGTTAGTGCGGAGAGGGTGACGGGCGTGATGAATTCTTTGCCCGCCGGAGTGATGACCACTTGCACTTCAGCTCCCCTTTTAATCAATCCCCGGATGAGATAGCAGGCTTTGTAAGCCGCGATGCTTCCCGTGATTCCCAATACGATTTTCTTGCCTCTTAATGTTTCCATGTCGGTTTATGCCTTGTTCATATCCAAACGTATCTGGGTTAAAATCTGCTTGGTGTTGCGTGCGAAGTCACCTTGCAGAATCCAACTGTAATATCCGGGATCCGTACGTAACACGTCGGTGACTTTTTTCCCTTTGTATTTGCCGAAGTTGAACACGACATCACGATTTTCATCATAAACCATGCGTCCGGCAAAATCCACGTTATCCGTCATCCTGGAAAAATCGGACAGGAATGCCACGTCGTTTTTCAAGTCTTCAGGATAGTGGTCCAGTTGTGCCATCAGGACTTCGTATGTAGCCCGTGTGTCGGCCAAAGCAGAGTGGGCGTTTTCCAAATCCTTTCCGCAATAGAATTTGTATGCGGCACTCAACGTCCGGCGTTCGAGCTTATGGTAAATGTTTTGTACGTCGATGAACTTACGCTTGCGGATGTCGATGTCTATGCCCGCCCGCAGAAATTCTTCGACCAGCATCGGTACGTCGAAACGGTTGGAATTGAATCCGGCGAAGTCGCATCCCTTGATGGTATTGGCCAGTTCCCGGGCTACTTGCTTGAACGTAGGACAGTCTGCCACGTCTTCATCATAGATACCGTGAATGGCCGAAGAACTTTCTGGAATGTGCATCTCCGGATTGATTCGCATGCTTTTGGACTCTTCATTGCCGTTAGGGTACACTTTGATGTAGCATAATTCTACGATACGGTCGGTGGTGATATTGATTCCCGTGGTTTCCAGATCGAAGAAAACGACGGGATTGTTCAGATTTAATTTCATTTTTATTCTTTTAGTCGTTCAGCATCATAGGCATCAGCAGCATCAGCAGGTCTTCGTTTTCTTCCTGCTCTGCCGGGACGATTACTCCGGCCCGGCTCGGGTCGGCCAGCTCGATGATGACGTTTTCTCCCCCCATATTGTTCAGTATGTCGATGAGGAATGTACCCTTGAAACCGATATTCATCGGAGAGTCTCCGTATTCGCAGGGCACGCGTTCCTCGGCCGAGGTGGAGTAGTCTATGTCTTGTCCGGAGACTACCAACTGATTGCTTTCCAGATGCAACTTGATCAAAGCGCTGCTTTGGTTGGAGAATATCAATACGCGTTTCAGGGCGCTCAGCAAAGTAAGGCGGTCCACCGTAACCCGGTAGGGGTTGTTTTGCGGAATGACAGAGTTATAGTTAGGATAGCGTCCTTCGATAAGTCGGCAGATGAGTCGGGAAGATTCCATGGTAATGTAAGCATTACGCTCATTGAATTTCAACGTGACGTCATCCGATTCCTTCGGTAAGAGGTTTTTCAGAATCGTAGCCGGCTTCTTGGGAAGGATAAAGGCTGCGGGCTGATGGTCTTTGATACCGTAGTTTCTGTTGCGTACCAATTTGTGCCCGTCGGTAGAGACAAAAGTCAGGTTGTCGGCTTGGATATCGAAATATACCCCGTTCATCACCGGACGCAATTCGTCGTCGGCCGTGGCGAACAGGCAACGGTTTATGCCGTTGAGCATCGTTTCGGCCGGTATGATGAGGGCATTCATGTCCTCCTGCGGGAGGTTCATTTCCGGATATTCGTCGGCACTTTGTCCCACGATGTTGAAACGTCCGTTCTGGTAGTTGGCTGTGATTTCCATGTTGTCCGGATTGATATCGAAAGAAAGAGGCTGTTCCGCAATTTCTTTCATGGAGTCCTGGATGGTTTTGGCGTTGATGCAGAAACGGGCATTGGCATCGCTTTCCACAAGTTCCAGGTTGGTGATTAGCGTCGTTTCGCTGTCCGAGGCCGTAATGGTGAGTATATTATCTTGGATTTCAAATAAGAAACAATCCAAGATAGGGAGCGTATTCTTTGAATTTATGACGCGTCCAATCGTCTGCAAGCGATTGAAAAGTGCAGAGCTTGATACGATAAATCTCATAATGTGGTATTTTTAGAATTATATTCAGCAAATTTACATATTTAAGTAGAACGGAACAAAAAAAATAATTTAAAATTCGAGAAAGTAGAAAATAAGTTGTAATTTCGCATCACTAAACAGTTAATGTAGAAATATGGAAATTACAGGAAAAATTATTGCTGTGTTACCTGAGCGGGGTGGCGTTTCTCAGCGTACCGGTTCGGAGTGGAAAGTACAGGAATATGTATTGGAAACTCAGGAGCAATATCCCAGAAAAATGTGTTTTGACGTTTTCGGCGCAGATAAGATTGCACAGTTCGCCATTAAGATCGGCGACCAGCTTACCGTGTCTTTTGATATAGATGCGCGTGAATATAATGGCCGGTGGTACAATAGTATTCGTGCTTGGAAAGTGGAGCGCGCGACAGCTCCGGCCGAATCTCCCGCAGGACCGGTGCCTTTCCCTCCGGTTTCGGATGCGGCGCCTGTTGATTTTTCGGCAGGAGATTCTAAAGACGACCTGCCTTTCTGACAGGAACGGTGGCAAGTATACAATAATCCCGATAGCAAGAGGCTATCGGGATTTTTTGTGTTTCCTTGAACCGTGTGGGGTATTGCAAAAGGAGCCGGACAGATTGTCAGAATGTCATTCCATGTCCTGCAGGAATCGTTTATTTGCACGTGGATGCGACGGTTTACAGAAATATGCGATTCTCACGCGGTGGGAAGAAAACGATTTGGAAGCGATAGGGTGGACGAGGCTTCCATTATGTCGGGCGGGAAAGTGCGGTCGGTGTTCGTTGGGGGAGAAGTTGTAAGTACAAAGATGGGTTGGCCAGACCATTTGACACTGGGGTTTTGAAGGTGGAGAGGCATCGAATAGAAGAAAAACGGCCGTTTGCGGCATATCGTTACCTCGTTTTCTGTTGCCGTTCATGGCCGTTTGAGGATGTCGTCTGAACAATAAGAGGAGAAAAAAATGTTATTTTGCTCCAAATGAAAAAAAGTTTGGCTGAGATTGATTCTTAATTTTGCTTAATTTGGTTCAAGTTTCCGCCGGAATGGCAAATAAGTGTATTCAAAATAGCCCTGAATCCTTCCTGAATGGATGTCGTATGCGAAAGTGTGGGTTGGGGAATCCGGCTTTTTTCTGTCAGGAAGATGGTAAAATACGGAATTCTGTTGACAAGATGAAAGCCTGCGTCTTTGTGCGGACATCTCCGTCCCGTGGCTTCTGCCGTATGCCTTGGATGGGCGGGATACATGTGGAAAGGAAGACGGCCTCCGGACAATTTGCCGGAAGCCGTCTTCGCTTGGTTTATAAAAAGAGGTAGTTACTTTATTCGTCGTAGCCTCCGCCCAAAGCCTGATACAGCTCGATGGCAGCCTGTATCTGGCTGAATTTGTTGCTGATTTGCGACATTTGTGCCGTCAGCAAAGTCTGTTGGGCTGTCAACACCTGCAGGTAGTTGGTCGACGAGTTCATCATCAATGCTTGCGTGCTTTTTACAGCCGTTTCCAAAGAAGCGATCTGTTTGGTGTACAAACCGTCTTTTTCTCCTGTGGCCTGTATTTTGGTCAAGGCTGCATTGACTTCCGTTCCGGCATCCAATAAAGTCTGCTGGAATGAAAGCTTGGCCTGTTCCTGCTGTGCTTTTGAGATTTTATATTGTGCACGCAACTTTCCGTTCTGGAAAATGGGTTGTGTCAGCGACGCCATGGCATTCCATATCCATTTGCCCGGATTGACCGGTAGGGTACCGAGGTCGTTCGTCCAGCCTATAGCACCGCTTAAGTTCAAGCCCGGGTAGAAAGCGGCACGCGATTCGTTGGTGGCGTAATATGCTACGGCCAACTGGGTTTCTGCCTGCTTCACGTCCGGACGGTTGGCCAGTGCGGCAGCCGGAATACCGGCCGACATGCGGGCCGGAACCTTCCAATTGTTCATAGAGCCGATGGCATACTTTTGCGGAGCTTCACCCAACAGGGCAGAGAACTCATTTTCCAAATCACTGATTTGCTGTTTCAAGTCCGTGATTTGCGTGCAAATGCTATAGTAGTTGGCTTCAGTCTGCGACACGGCTGCCATGTTGCTTTGACCGGCATTCATCAAGGCACGGGTGGTTTCGACGTTCTCCTTCCACAGTTTTTCCGTTTCCTGACTGATGGCCAACTGGTCTTTCAGCATGGCCAGCGAGTAGTAATAGTTGGCGATTGCCGCAATCAACTGAGACTGTACGGCCTGTTTGTAAGCCTGGCTGTTCTCAAGTTGGGCTTGTGCACGCTTTTTGGCATTGTGCAGGCTTCCGAAGATATCTATTTGCCAAGAGGCTGATACCGGAATGGTATAAGTTTGTGTGGCTTTTCCCCAATCCACACCGGCTAACGAACCTTGCGGAGCGAAAGCGAGACTGGGGATATAAGCCCATTTGGCAGCCTTCAGCGAGGCTTCGGACTGTTCGATTTGCAGTTGGGCACTACGTAAGTTCGTGTTTTGTACCAACCCTCTTTCAATCAGAGTCTGCAGTTGGGGATCCGTGAAGATTTCTCTCCATGCGAATGAGGCTAAGCCCAATGAGTCGCCGCTTTGAGTGTTGTCGCTGCGGTACAGACCGTCAGTCTGAATGTCGGCCGGGCGTTCGTAGCTTTTGTATAGACCGCAACTGCTCAACAGAGCAGCCGTGGTCATGGTCATAATTATCTTTTTCATTGTTCGTCTTTTTCGCTTTTAAATGCACTGCGTTCTTCTAAACTCTTTTGGCGTTCTGCTAATACTTGGGCGTCTGCTTCTTCATGCAAAGGCGGACGAACCTTTTCTTGCAAGTATTGGAATACGATAAAGAATACAGGAGTAATGAAGAGTAGCGCCAAAGTACCGATTAACATACCGCCGACAACACCCGTACCCAGAGAACTGTTACCGTTGGCTCCGGCACCTGTGGCGAACATCAAAGGCAACATACCGAAGATCATGGTCAACACTGTCATCAAAATCGGGCGGAAACGTACTTGGGCTGCAGAGTAGGCTGCTTCGATAATGCCCATTCCCTTTCGGCGACGTTCCGTGGCATACTCTGTGATAAGGATAGCTGTCTTAGCCAACAGACCAATCAACATAATCACACCGGTTTGCAGATAGATGTTGTTTTCCAGACCGAAAAGCCATGCGAAGAGGAACGAACCCATCAAACCGCACGGTACGGAGAGGATAACGGCCATCGGAACTAAGAAACTTTCGTACAGACACGACAGGATTAAGAAAATCAGCACGATACAGAACACGTAGATGAAGACCGTGTCGTTGGAACCGGCTGTTTCTTTCTCTTCACGTGAGATGCCGCCGTATTCATAATTATAACGGTTGGGCATGGTCTGTGCGAATACTTCTTCAATGGCTTGCATGGTCTGGCCCGAAGAATAACCCGGAGCCGGGTTTACGTTGCAGGCAATGGCATCGAACAGGTTGAACCGGTTGGTGACTTCAGGTCCCATGGTCTTCTTGACACTGAGGAATTGGCTGATAGGAGCCATTTCGCCGTTCACCCGTACAAAGATGTTGTTCAGCGATTTTTCATCCAAACGATATTTCGGGTCAGCCTGAATCATGATACGGTATACCTTAGAGAACAAGTTGAAGTTGGATGCATAAATACCACCGCAATAACCGCCTAATACGCTTAACACTTCAGACGGAGAGATTCCTGCACGTTTGCATTTTGCCGCATCTATGTCGATAGCATATTGGGGGAAGTTCGGGTTGAAGGTCGTATATGCCATGGCTACTTCAGGGCGTTGGTTCAATGCACCGATGAACTTCATGGTATTCTGATAGAATGAAGTCAGGTCGCCGCCCACGCGGTCTTGGAGCTGCAATTCGATACTGTTACCCATACCGTATCCCGGAATCATACCCGGCTGGAACGTGAAGGATTGTGCCTCTTTGATGCTTTGCAGCATGAAGTTCAGTTTATTCATGACGGAAGTGGCATCCTGTCCCTTGCCTGTACGTTCGTTCCAGTCTTTCAAACGAATGATGAAAGAACCGTAAGACGTACCTTGACCGGCGATGAAGCCGTAACCGGAAATCTTTGAATAATGGTCTACTTCCGGAATTTGCTTGATGATGTTTTCTATCTTGGCCATTGTCTTGTTGGTAGTAGCCAAACTGCTACCCGGCGACATGCTGACATTGACCATCATCGTACCCTGGTCTTCCTGAGGAACCAATGCCGTTTTGGTCGTCTTCATAAAGTACACTAACAGCACGCATGAAACAACAAGCGAGCCCCATGAAATCCAACGATGATGAATGAAGAACATGACTCCATTCTTATATTTGCTCATCATGGCATTGAACGAAGCATTGTAGGCGGCTTTTACGATACCGTTAATGCTTCTTTTGCCTTTCTTGCCGCTCGCAGGACGCATCCACATAGCACATAGCGCCGGACACAACGTCAAGGCATTCAGACATGAAATACCTACGGCTACGGCCATGGTCACACCGAATTGAGTGTAGAAGATACCGGACGTACCGCCCATGAAGGTCACAGGGATAAACACAGCCATGAACACAAGGGTACAAGTGATAACGGCCATGGTAACATCAGACAATGCATCTTTGGTGGCCAGATAGGGCGATGTGTATCCGACATCGAATTTGGATTGTACGGCTTCGACCACCACAATGGAGTCGTCCACCACCGTACCGATAACCAACACGAGTGCGAATAGTGTCAGGATGTTAATACTGAAACCTGCAATTTGCATGGCCGCAAAGGTTCCCACCAATGAAACGATGATGGAAATGGACGGAATCAGCGTACTCTTGAAGTCCTGCAAGAAGAAATATACCACCAAAATAACGAGGATGATGGCGATTACCAATGTCTCAACCACTTCATGGATAGAAGCAAACAAGAAGTCATTGGAACTCATCATTGTCATGAATTCCAGACCTTCAGGAAGTTCTTCGTTAATCTCTGACAACAATTTGGAGATTTCCGCATTTACCTCCGTGGCGTTTGAACCGGCAACCTGGAACACCATAAAGGTACAGCTCGGATGCCCGTCTACGTTACTGTCGAAAGCGTATGACTGAGTGCCGAGTTCTACACGAGCCACGTCTTTTACGCGTAAAATATTACCGTCGGGTAAAGAACGGACTACGATATCTTCGAATTGACTGATATCGGTCAGACGTCCCTTATATTTCATGGTGAACTGGAACGTATTCGTTGAGTTCTCACCCAATGAACCGGTTGGAGATTCCAAGTTCTGTTCGCCCAAGGCAGAGGTAATATCGGTGGGGACAAGGCCGTATTGCGCCATGACATCCGGCTTCAGCCAAATACGCATACTGTACGTGTCACCCATGGCCATCACGTCTCCCACACCCTCTACACGTTTGATACGGGGCACTACGTTGATGTCAAGGTAGTTGGCAATGAATGTCTTGTCATAACGGTTGTTAGGGCTGTACAACGAACCGATTTGCAAGAAACTGGTTTGTCGTTTGGTGGTCGTCACACCGATTTGCGTTACTTCTACCGGTAACAAACCTTGAGCCTTGCTTACACGGTTTTGAACGTTCACCGCAGCCATGTCGGGGTCTGTCCCTTGTTTGAAGTAAATAGATATATCGGCAGAACCGGAGTTCGTGGCAGTAGACTGCATGTAAGTCATGTTTTCCACACCATTGATTGCCTCTTCCAGAGGTTGGATCACACTCTTCATCACAGCGTCTGCGCTGGCTCCCGTGTAGGTGGCCGAGACACGTACGGTCGGAGGAGCAATGTCCGGGTACTGCTCAATCGGCAGGGTGCCCAGTGAAATAAATCCTACGATAAGAATGAGGATGGAGATGGAGAAAGCCATCACCGGGCGTTTTATAAATATGTTACCTTTCATTGTTTTTACTTAATTTAGAATTCACTATTTACCATGATTTTGTGCACCTTGTGCTGTACCCACAGGTGTACCTTCGCGTACCAGACCGGCACCTTCGGCAATGATGACATCGCCCACGTTCAAACCTTGGGTTACAATGTATTCCGTACCATTGTTGTTGGGAGCCACTTCGATGTTCGCACTTTGGGCTTTTCCGTCTACGACCTTATAGACCAAGACCTTGTCCTGAAGTTCGAATGTAGCGGCCTGCGGGATGACAATCACGTCCTTGTAATATACCGGTACTTCTACATTACCGTTGGCTCCACTGTGTAACAGGTGAGAAGCATTGGGGAATGTAGCACGAACCTGGGCCGTACCTGTGCTGGTGTTGATTACTCCGCTGATGGATTCCACGCGACCGCTGTCCGGCAGGACGCTACCGTCGTTCAGAATCAATTTCACGGCCGGCATCTTTTTGGCTGCCTCTTCCAACGAACCGTATTGACGGGTCATGTTGAGCAAGTCGTCTTCGTTGACGGAGAAGTAAACATACAACTCGCTGTTGTCGGATACGGTGGTCAAAGGCTGCGGGATAGAACTGCTGACCAATGCGCCCTGACGGTAAGGAAGCTGGCCTACCACACCGTCGGCCGGGCTTTTTACTACGGTATAAGACAAGTTGTTTCTTGCATTTACAACTTGTGCTTTCATTTGAGCTACGGATGCTTTTGCACTCAATAAGCTATTTTGAGCTTTCTGTAAATCGAAATCGGAAACGACTTTCTGATCGAACAGGCGCTTGGTGCTCTTGAATGTCAAATCGGCTGTAGCTTCTGCTGCTTCTGCTGCTTTCAGGTTGGCTTCGGCCGTGTTCAACGCGGCTTGGTAAGGCACCTGGTCGATGATAAATAACGTTTGTCCTTTCTTGACACGGTCGCCTTCTTGCACGCACAGACGTTGGAGCGTTCCACTGACTTGCGGATATATCTCTACATCCTGACGTCCTTCAATTCTTGCACTGTAAAGTGATTGTAATACTATGGAGTCGGTTTTTACGGTCATTGTCTTGTAAGAACCCGTGTCCATTGCTTGTTGTTGCTTATTGCAACCAGTTAACGCAACTAAGCAACAAAATGCTGTCGTTGCAACAGTCTTAATACCTCTATTCATAATTAATAAATAAAATAATAATCTCAAAAACGGTGCAAAAATACACAAACTGTGCGAGTATACGCTTGTTAAAAGTACCTTTGTTTTGTTCATTTTGGGAAGTAACCTTGCATTTTAGGAATATTCTACTTAATTTTGATTTCTATTAACGAAATAATCTCTTTATGGAAGAAAACGTACGTTCGTTGTTGGCGCAGGAGTGTTTTTATTTTAGGACTTCCTTGAATTGGGCGGTAGAGAATGAGTTGACTTTAGACAAGTGTTTGCTTGTAATGGTGGAGAGGGGGAAGGCTTCTGTTTTCGTGGGGGAAAATGAGTATACTTTGGAACGGAACCAGATACTTTTCATGCGGCCTGAGTTACCGCTGAAGAAGTTGCGTTCCACGACGGATTTTTCAGTTTCGTTGATGGCCTTTCCGCCTTCTATGCTTCGGGACAGTACGGAACGTATGGAGCCTCGTTTTCTATTACTTTTGTTTACACAAGTGATTTGGGGATTGGATGCGGAAAACCGGAAACTGGTGGAGCATTTTCGGGAATTGTTTCGTTTTGCGGTTGCGGATTACGGCAGGGGATACACGCGTGAATTAGTACTGAGTTTAGTGAATGGCCTGGTGTATGGAGCTTACGAAATGTGCGGGGCTGCACGTCTGGAGAATTTGTCTTTGGACTCTTCCCGTTCCCGGGAGTTGTTCCGGAACTTTATGGAGTTACTTCATGAACATCTGACGCGTGAGCACGAAGTGCAGTTTTATGCCGGTAAACTTTGTATTTCGTCCAAATATCTTACTCAGGTCTCGAAAGGGATGATCGGACGTACGCCCAAACAGATTATCGACGAAACCCTTATGCACGAGGCCATGAAGTTATTGGATAAAAACAATTCGAGCATACAGGATATCAGTGTCAGTCTCGGATTCCCTGACCAGTCTTATTTCGGACGTTTTTTCAAGCGTTTGAAACACATGTCGCCCCAGCAATACCGCTTGAGGTCGAAACGTTGACAGTCCTTTCAATATCTAAGAACTTTTGTGGACTGGAATTTTATAAGAAGCGTTCCATCGTCTTCGGAAAAGAAGGAAACGATGGAACGCTTATATTTGTAAGCCGGATATAGACCTCGTGCGAGGATTCAGGCTTTATGAATTCATGCTCATCAGGAACTCTTCGTTGTTCTTAGTCGGTTCAATCCGGTCTTTCAAGAACGTCATGGCTTCTATCGGGTTCATGTCCGCAAGAATCTTGCGCAGTACCCACATGCGATCCAGGGTCTGTTTGTCATGCAACAGATCGTCGCGTCTTGTGCTCGAAGCTACGATGTTGACAGCCGGGAAGATACGCTTGTTGCTCAGCGAACGGTCGAGCTGGAGCTCCATATTTCCCGTACCCTTAAACTCCTCGAAGATGACTTCGTCCATTTTACTACCGGTGTCTATCAGTGCGGTGGCTATAATGGTCAGGGAACCGCCGTTTTCGATGTTACGGGCCGCTCCGAAGAAACGTTTCGGCTTGTGCAGTGCGTTGGCATCCACACCTCCGGAGAGAACCTTTCCGCTGGCGGGAGAAACCGTATTGTAAGCGCGTGCCAGTCGCGTGATGGAGTCGAGGAAGATGACCACGTCGTGTCCGCATTCTACCATTCTTTTGGCTTTTTCCAGTACGATGCCGGCTATCTTCACGTGGCGTTCCGCCGGTTCATCGAACGTGGAGGCTATGACTTCGGCGTTGACGGTGCGTGCCATGTCCGTTACTTCTTCCGGACGTTCGTCAATCAACAGCATGATGAGGTACGCTTCCGGGTGGTTGGCGGCGATAGCGTTGGCAATATCCTTCATCAGGATGGTCTTACCCGTTTTAGGTTGTGCCACCAATAAGGCGCGTTGTCCTTTACCGATGGGGGCAAACAAGTCTACGATACGTGTAGAAAGATTGTCGTTATGTCCTTTACAAAGTTTGAACTTTTCGTCGGGGAAAAGCGGAGTGAGATGTTCGAAAGGCACTCGGTCTCTCACATCGCTGGGAGCACAACCGTTGATTTTCGTCACTCGGATGAGCGGGAAATACTTTTCGCCGGGTTTCGGAGGACGTACGGGGCCTTCTACCACATCACCGGTTTTAAGGCCGAACAATTTGATTTGTGAAGTGCTTACGTAGATGTCGTCCGGAGAAGACAGATAATTATAGTCGCTGGAGCGCAGGAAGCCGTATCCGTCCTGCATGATTTCCAAAACTCCTTCGCCCGTCAGGATGTCTCCGAAATCGTATGCCGGTTCGGTGCCTTTAGGAAGTGCTATTTCTTTTTCCGGGGCGTTTTCTGCCGCTTCGTACGAATAGGTATCGGGAAGTCCGTGAGATGTAATGTCCGGTTGTTGGCTGGGGTAAGTCATATACGTTTCATCCATGGCCGGTTCTGTCGGGATGATGGGGATGTCTTCCACCACGACGAAATCATTTTCGTCTGCAGAGAAGAAATTTTCTGTAGAAGGTGCCACAGATTCCGCTTTTTCCGTGATTTCCGGAACCTCGGTTTCTGTCGCATCGTCAATTGTTTCCGTGGGCTGAGCCGGAATGTCCTGCAAGATTTCCAACGGAACGTCGGTGATAGGTTCGTCCATGACCGGAAGCTGCTTTGCTTCGTCCGACAAAACAGTGGCTTGTTCCTCTGCTAATTTTGCAGCAGCTTCCAATGCCGCTTTTTCGGCTTTTGATTTCCGTCCTCTCTTTTTGGGAGCTGGGGCGGCAATAGCTTCTGCATTGTTTTCTATTGTATTGTCAGATATTTCTTTTTCCACGATGGCTTCCACCGGCAGGTCTGCCAATTCGGGACTGATTACGGGAGTTGTTTTTTCATTTTTCAGTTCCGTTGCCTCTTCTTTATTATCGCGGGCGGCTTCCTTTTTCTTCATATCGAAGTTCTCGCCGTTGCCTTGTGAGGCACTATATACGCGGTCGGTTTCTTTCTTGCTCACTCTGACGCGTTTGCGCGGTGTTTTTGTAGTAGTGGCTTTTTGTGAGGCGGACAATATGGACTCTTCGTCTATGATTTGATAGATCAGCCCCATACGGTCTCCTTCATTAGGTGAGGGGATTCCTAAATTCTTTGCTATGTCTATCAGTTCTTCCTGAGACATGGCTTCTAATTCACTTTTCTTATGCATATGTAAGTATGTGTTGTACTTTTCTTGTATTGTACAGAGTTTATCTGTAGAATAAAAGTAGGATTCTTTTGATTGGATTTTCTTTGTTGTGATTAAAGAAAGAATACTGTGTGATTACAGTCATCTTGCATTTTGTTGGTGCAAAAGTAATGAATAATTTCTAAAAAACACGCATCTTTCCCATTTTTTTTCACTGAAAACAGAAAGTTTTCCACTTTGAAGTTTCTTTTTGCGGGTTTCATAATTAATCGTTATATTCGCGGGCAATTTGTATGGATGGAATATGGCTTTAGTGAATCCTTATTTACAGGTAGACGGTTTGACCAAGCGTATAGGTGACCGCATGTTGTTCGAACATATTTCTTTCGGCATTGCCGAAGGGCAACGGGTAGGCTTGATTGCCAAGAACGGAACCGGTAAGTCGACTTTATTAAATATAATAGGAGGAAAAGACGGATATGACGAAGGAAGCGTGGTGTTCCGCCGCGACTTGAATGTGGGCTATCTGGAACAGGCGCCTTCTTATCCGCCCGATTTGACGGTCATCGAGGCTTGTTTCAGCCATGGCAATGCCGTGACCAATTTGATACGGGAATATGAAAATTGTATGAATACGCCTGGAAACCCTCGTTTGGAAGAGATTCTCGACCGGATGGAGAGGGAAAAAGCCTGGGGCTACGAGAACCGGGCGAAGCAAATCCTATCGCAGTTGAAAATCCATTCTTTCAATCAGAAGATTTCTACGCTGTCGGGCGGGCAACTTAAACGGGTGGCCTTGGCCAATGTGCTGATTACCGAACCGGATTTGCTGATTCTGGACGAGCCGACCAATCATCTTGACCTGGAAATGATAGAGTGGCTTGAAGGTTATCTGAAACGTTCCAAGTTGAGTCTGCTGATGGTGACACACGACCGTTATTTTCTGGATCGGGTTTGTTCCGTCATATTGGAACTGGACGACTGTACCGTATATACTTACAAAGGGAACTATAGCTATTATTTGCAGAAACGGCAGGAACGTATCGACGCATCGAATGCCGAGGTGGCGCGTGCCAATAACCTTTATCGAACGGAATTGGACTGGATGCGCCGCATGCCTTGTGCCCGAGGGCATAAGGCGCGTTATCGTGAGGAAGCGTTTTACGAACTGGAGAAAGTGGCAAAACGTAAAACGGTGGAACAGAGCGTGTCGTTGGAGGTGAAATCGTCTTATATCGGTAGCAAAATCTTCGAGGCCGACTACATTAGCAAAAGTTACGGACCGGATAAAGTCATCCTGAAAGATTTCTTTTATACTTTCTCGCGGTATGAGAAAATGGGTATCGTAGGGAATAACGGCACCGGCAAGTCTACCTTCATCAAGATTCTGCTGGGTTTGGTGAAGCCGGACAGCGGACGGGTCGTCGTGGGCGAGACGGTGAAGTTCGGGTATTATTCGCAAGACGGGATGGTTTTCGAAGAACAAATGAAAGTCATCGACGCGGTGAGGAGCATTGCCGAATATATCGACCTTGGGGGAGGGCGGCATCTGTCGGCCATGCAATTTTTGCAGCATTTCATGTTTTCGCCCAAAGACCAGCAAAACTACGTGTATAAATTGAGCGGAGGAGAGCGCCGCCGCCTGTATCTTTGCACCGTGTTGATGCAGAATCCGAATTTCCTGGTGTTGGACGAGCCTACCAACGATTTGGACATTGTCACGTTGCAGGTATTGGAGGAATATTTGCGGAATTTCAAAGGTTGCGTGATTGTGGTGAGTCACGACCGTTATTTTATGGACAAGGTGGTGGATCATCTTTTGGTATTTCAGGGGCAGGGCGATGTGCGTGACTTTCCGGGCAACTACACTCAGTATCGGGAATGGCAGGAAGAAAAACAAAAGTTTGAGCGCGAACAACAAAAAGACCTGTCCTCGAAAACAAAAGAGCCGCCGGTGCAAAAGACTTTCCGTTCGGCTCATGGAGAACAAAAGCGTAAAATGACGTTTAAGGAACGTCGGGAGATGGAACTGTTGGAGCAAGATATCGCCGCACTCGAGTCGGAAAAGAAAAACATAGAGGAAGCTTTGTGTAGCGGGGCACTGTCTGTAGAAGAATTGACGGATAAGTCCAAGCGCCTGTCCCTCCTCAATGACGAACTGGACGAAAAGTCCATGCGTTGGTTGGAGTTGGCCGAGATTGAGGGGTAAAGATAAGGTGTGAAACAAGTGTCCGCTTTAGTTGCGGGACACTTGTTTCACACCTTTTATAGTTTTCAATTTCTTTTCCAACAGTTGCAGTTTACTTGTATCGTCGAGCATGACGGTCAGTGTGCCGGAAAATAGGCCGTCGTGGGAGTCGATGCTGATACTTCGTAATGAAATCTTTTCCTCCTTGCTGATGATGGACGTGATGTTGTTTACGATGCCCAAATCGTCGTTGCCGATGACCTTGAGCGTGATAGGGTATTGGCTGCCTCTTTTGCCGGCCCATCGGGCTTTGACGATACGGTATCCGAACCGCTTACGGAGTTCCTGTGCGTTAGGGCAGTCTTGGCGATGTATTTTAATGCCACCATTCACTGTGACGAAGCCGAACACATCGTCCCCGTATATCGGTTGGCAACATTTGGCCAAAGAGAAATCCAGTCCCTTTAAGTTTTGGTCTATGACCAACACATCGTCGTTCGTTTTAGCCTTGAGTTCGGCTTCCGACGGGATATTATAGTTCTCTGCGCTGGGAGCCGGAGTGTGTTCTGCCAGCCCGGCCTCTATTTTTTGTTGTTCAGTATATAAGTCGAGCACTTCGTTGACATCCGTCGTTTCGTCGGCCAGACTTTTATAAAAGTCCGTCACGACTTTGAATCCGAGCTTTTTGATGACGTGCATCATGGTCGGCTCATCGTATTCTATCTTCCGGTTTTTGAATTTGCGTTCCAATAACTCTTTGGCAAAAGCCCCTTGCTTGGCTTGCATTTCTTTGAGAGCCTGACGGATTTTGGCCCGTGCCTTTCCTGTTACGACGAAATTCAGCCAATCCTGTTTGGGCGACTGGTTGTTGGCGGTCAGGATTTCCACTTGGTCGCCGCTGTTCAGTTTTTGGCGGAGTGGGGCATTCTTTTCGTTGATTTTGGCACCGATACAATGGTCGCCCACATTGGTGTGGATGGTATAGGCAAAATCCAGTACAGTGGCACCTTTGGGAAACTTGAACAGGTCCCCCTTCGGGGTGAACACGAAAACTTCATCTTCATACAGATCCATTTTGAACTGGTCCATGAGCTGGAAGTCGTCGTTGTTCTCCAACGCGCTGCGTATGTTGTTGAGCCATTCGTCCACTCCGCTTTCTCCGCTTTTAATACCTTTGTATCTCCAATGCGCGGCCAATCCTCGTTCGGCTATTTCGTCCATTCGTTCGGTTCGGATTTGCACTTCCACCCATTTGTTCTCCGGCCCGAGGACCGTGATATGCAAGCTTTCGTAACCGTTGCTTTTGGGGATGGACAACCAATCCCTCAACCGTTTGGGGTTGGGCTGATACATGTCTGTGATGATGGAATAAACCTGCCAGCATTCCATCTTTTCTTTTTCGAGGGCGGAATCCAGAATGATGCGGATGGCAAACAAGTCGTAAATGCCTTCCACTCCGCAATGCTGCTTCTTCATCTTCTGCCAGATGGAGTGTATGCTTTTGGTACGCCCTTTCATGTGGAATTTCAGACCGGCCTTCTTCAGTTTTTCGTCGATAGGACGGATGAACTTTTCGATATATTCGTCACGCGATTTTTTAGTGGCGTTCAGTTTTTCTTTTATTAAATAGTAGGCATCGTGTTCCAGGTATTTCAGCGACAAGTCTTCCAGTTCGCTTTTCAGGCGGTATAACCCTAATTTGTGAGCCAACGGAGCGTATAAGTAAGCAGCCTCTTCCGACACCTTGCGCCGAGCTTCCTCGTTTTCCGTGTCTTTGATTTTGCGCATGATGTTCACGCGGTTGGCTATCATAATGAGAACCACACGCATGTCTTCGGCAAAAGAGAGCAATAAGCTTCTGAAGTTCTCGCTTTCTACGCTTGGATTCTTCTCATACAGTTCCAAAATGCGGTTCAGGCCCTTGATGATACCGGCCACATCCACTCCGAATTCTCTTTCCACATCTTCCGGCGTGCAGTAGCCGCAACGTACGCAAGTATGTACCATGATACCAAGAATGGCTCCGCGCGTCAGTCCGATTTCAGAGGCTACGATTAAGGCTGTTTCCATGTCATTGAGGATAGGGTTCATGCCGAACACGTTTCTTTGAATAAGGTTACGGCGTGCCGCCTCAAGCAAATAAGTTTTCAACTTTTTGCAGTCGTCAGGATGAAGTATATTGCCGGAAAGTTTGAGAAGCTCCCTATATAGCTGTGCAAGTCGCACTTTTTCTTGTGCGGAGAAAAAAGCATTCTGTTCCATAATCCGCTATTTTTCTTCAAAGGTAGTACTTTTTTGCTGAAACGTTTACCCGTTTGCTTAAAAAAGCCTATATTTGAATGTTTTTTAGGGAAGGTTTAAAACGATTATATAATATGTTGACAGCAGAAGACAAGGTCTTATTGGCCGGAAAGGGGATTACGGAAGAGCAAATAGAGGCTCAGTTGCAGACTTTTAAGAAAGGATTTCCATTTTTGAAGTTGAAAGCGGCCGCTTCGTTGGCTCATGGTATTTTGGCTCCTTCGGCAGAAGAATGCAGGCATTATGAGGAAGTGTGGAAGGCTTATAAGGAAGAAGGAAAAGCGATAAGCAAGTTTGTTCCGGCTTCGGGGGCAGCCAGCCGTATGTTTAAGAATATGTTTGAATTTCTGGATGCGGAATACGATGTGCCGACCACTGATTTCGAAAAAACTTTTTTTGCGGCGATTCGTGATTTTGCATTCTACGATGAATTGGATGCGGTTTGCATGAAAAATGAAGGTCGCGGGATTGACGGTTTGGTGGCATCCGGCCAATATAAAAAGGTTGTGGCGAACATGCTTCGTCCGGAAGGTTTGAATTACGGCCAGTTGCCTAAAGGATTGCTTACGTTTCACCGGTATGAGAACGGTTCGCGCACTCCGTTGGAAGAACATTTGGTAGAAGCGGCTTTGTATGCTGCCAGCAAAGGAAAGGCTGAAGTTCATTTTACGGTGAGTGCGGAGCACAAAGCTTTGTTCAAGGCATTGGTGGAAGAAAAGCTTCCGATGTATGAAAAAGCATACGGAGTGACGTTCCATGTCACATTTTCCGAACAGAAACCGGCCACGGATACTTTGGCGGCCACGATGGACAATGAACCGTTCCGTGTGGACGGTAAGCTTTTGTTCCGCCCCGGCGGGCACGGTGCGCTTATCGAAAATTTGAATGACTTGCAGGCCGATGTCGTTTTCGTGAAGAATATAGATAATGTGGTGCCGGATCGTTTGAAAGGGGATACGGTTACTTACAAGCAGGTGCTGGCCGGTATTCTGGTAGAGTTGCAACAGAAAGCCTTTGCTTATTTGCGTAAGTTGGACAGTGGGGACTATAGCCATGCGGATATCGAAGAAATCATCCGCTTCGTCCAGCAGACGCTCTTCTGCCGTCGTGAGGATGTGAAAGAACTGGAAGATGCGGAACTCGTGATTTATTTGCGTAAAAAGTTGAACCGTCCGATGCGTGTCTGCGGCGTGGTGAAAAATGTGGGAGAGCCTGGCGGTGGTCCTTTCTTGGCTTACAATAGCGACGGGACGGTTTCGTTGCAAATTCTTGAAAGCAGTCAGATTGATACCCGGAATCCGGAATATGTGGCCATGTTCAAGAACGGGACGCATTTCAATCCCGTAGATTTGGTTTGTGCAGTGAAGGATTATAAAGGAAACAAGTTCAATCTGCCCGATTATGTGGACCGCAATACGGGATTCATTTCTTATAAAAGTAAAAACGGAAAAGAACTCAAGGCTTTGGAGTTGCCCGGCCTGTGGAATGGGGCTATGAGCGATTGGAATACGGTGTTTGTGGAAGTGCCCCTGAGTACGTTCAATCCGGTGAAAACGGTGAACGACCTTTTGCGTGAGCAACACCAGTAACAACGATAGGTTGTCGGTACATAATTAAGATATTCTTATGACGAAAAAGATTTTATTGTTAGGCTCCGGAGAATTAGGAAAAGAGTTTGTCATTGCGTGCCAACGCAAAGGGCAATATGTAATTGCTTGCGATTCGTATGCACATGCACCGGCTATGCAAGTAGCAGACGAGTGCGAGGTCTTCCACATGCTTGACGGGGATACGTTGATGGCCGTGGTGGAAAAGCATAAACCGGACATTATCGTCCCCGAAATAGAAGCCATTCGTACGGAGAAACTGTATGATTGCGAGAAGATGGGCATTCAGGTCGTACCGAGTGCCCGGGCTGTGAATTTCACCATGAACCGAAAAGAAATCCGAGAGTTGGCTCATACGGAACTTGGATTGAAAACGGCGGATTATCGTTATGCCAAAACTTTCGATGAGTTGAAGGCTGCGGCCGATGTGATAGGCTTCCCCTGCATTATCAAGCCTTTGATGAGTTCTTCCGGACACGGGCAGAGCAAGGTGGACAGTCCTGCGGATTTGGCACACGCCTGGGAGTATGCATGCGCGGGGGCACGTGGCGATGTGAAAGAAGTCATTGTAGAGCAGTTTATTCCTTTCGACAGTGAAATTACGCTGCTGACGGTGACCCAGCAGAACGGGCCTACTTTGTTCTGTCAGCCTATCGGTCACGTACAAAAAGGAGGAGATTACCGTGAAAGTTTCCAGCCGGCTGCTATTTCTCCCGAAATGCTGAAAGATGCGCAGGATATGGCAGAGAAAATCACGCGTGCCCTGACCGGTGCGGGGATTTGGGGAGTTGAATTCTTCCTGAGCCATAAAGACGGCGTGATATTCTCCGAGTTGAGTCCTCGTCCGCACGATACGGGAATGGTGACTTTGGCAGGCACACAAAATCTTTCGGAATTCGAATTGCACTGCCGTGCCGTTTTAGGTTTGCCGATACCGGAAATTACACAAGAACGAATGGGAGCCAGTGCGGTCATCCTGTCGGAAGTGGAAAGCCACGGAGCACCGAAGTATTCCGGCGAGGAGGAGGTCTGTGCGGCAACGAACACTTATCTGCGTATTTTCGGGAAGCCCGAAGCTCATATAGGGCGCCGTATGGGAGTGGTGGTTTGCTGGGACAAGTTGGATGCCGACCAGGAAGCATTAAGGAATAAATGCAAAGCCCTGGCAAGTAAAGTTAAAGTATATTAATACGTAAATAAGAAATCCGGATACGGAGTGTTTTTTTCAAGAAAAGATATACCTTTGTATCCGATTTGCGACAATAGCTCAGTTGGTAGAGCATTGGCTTCCCAAGCCGAGGGTCGCGGGTTCGAGTCCCGTTTGTCGCTCTCTTATTAGCTATCTTCCATGACCGTAATAATCGCCATTGTTTTGCTCTTGGGATATTGTGCTATTGCAACAGAGCATATCACCAATATCAATAAAGCCGCTGTGGCGATGTTTCTCGGAGTTATTGTTTGGACACTCTACATGGTGGCGGGAAAACAGTATGTAGAAATGATGTACGCGGAGGAATATGCTGATTTCTTAGGCGGAAATGCCTCTAACGTCACTTCTCTTAAGAATTTTATTGCCAATTATATTTTTATCGGTCACGTAGCGGATATTTGTCAGATCGTGCTTTACCTTTTGGCTACGATGTCTATTGTCGATTTGTTGAATACGAACGGTTGTTTTGATTTCATCAGCGAGTGGATTACGACCCGTAATAGCAAGCGTCTTCTGTGGATGGTGGCTTTCATAACCTATGTCTTGTCGGCCAATCTCGACAACCTGACCACGGTTTTGATGATGTTTGCCATCGTGCGTCAGTTGTTGCCGGGGAGTCGTTTCCGCATGTATTATGGGGCGGTCATTGTGATTGCGGCCAATGCCGGAGGTTGTCTTACGGTAATCGGCGATGTGTCTACTTTGATGCTGTGGGTCAAGGGAGCGGTCACACCGTCCAGTTTTTCGGGTGCCATGTTCTTGCCGTCCATTGTAGCCGTGGCTATTCCCACTTATTTGATTTCCCGCAAGTTGCCGGAACAGATGGATATTAATACGCCTCGTATCCGCTATCGCGGGGATGATACGACTTTGACGCGTTGGCAGCGTATTCTGATGCTGTTCGTGGGAATTGGAGGGCTGTGGTTTATTCCTACGTTTCACAATCTGACCAAGTTGCCTCCTTTTGTCGGAGCGTTGTGTGTATTGGCACTTTTCAGTGTCGTAAACGAGTTGTGCAATCGGCGGTTGATCAAATCCGACCAACCTTTTTTCCGTCCTACACCACGCTTCATGCAGGCAGAGAGTATCCAGACTATTTTATTTTTTATAGGCGTAAGCATGGCTATTTCCGCCATTCAAGAGACGGGGGCACTCTATACGGTTGCCGTATGGTGCGACCAATATATTCATAATATCTACGTATACAGTTTGATATTAGGAGGAATTTCCGCCTTTTTGGATAACGTGGCACTTGTGCTGACCAGCATATCCATGTATGATGTGGTAGGGATGACGGAAAGCATTCCCGGTATGGATCCGGAATACCTTCGTTCATTCGCGCTGAATGGTCAGTATTGGCAATTAGTAGCTTATAGCGGAGGAATCGGCGGCTGTTTGCTTTCCATTGGTTCCACTGCCGGATATGCGTTGATGAAAAGTGAGAACGTTTCTATTTGGTGGTATTTCCGTCACATATCCGGCAAGGTTATGGTGGGGTGGCTTGCCGGCCTTGGAGTTTACTTTTTTATTGATTCGTTTATCAGATAAGAGATAGAACAAAATAATATGCAGATAAACAATACGTTATTTAAGAGGAAAATACTGTCTTTTACGTTGATACAAGTCGCTCTGTTGAGCTTTTTGCTGATTCTTTCCGTGGCGGTGCGTCTTGTGCTTTATCCTCTCAGCTATCTTGAATCTTTGCCTCTTTATTTTATTGTGGGATTCTTCTTTTTGTGGGAGATGCTGCAATTCTTTTTAGTTTCAAGGGAGGCTTTGGAAGATAGCCAGAACATATTACGGTATTATCGCCATGGTATCCTGTGGCGTGTCGGCATATCGTTGCTTGCCGGAGGATGTATCAGTTTTTTCTTGTCTGCGCAACCCTTGTTTACGGCTTTGCTTTTTTTGATGTTTCTGGTGGCTGAGTGTATTTTCGATATGATATTTTATCGCCGTTTTCTGAAAGAATAGAAAGAAAGGGTCGCCCGGATGATGGATAAGAAGCGTATCGCCCAGTTGTTGGAGGCTTTGGGGAAGGGACTTTTTGAGAAAGAACATGTGCTTTCCCTGTCCCTTTTGGCGGCAGTTGCCGGTGAGAGTATTTTCCTGCTTGGCCCTCCCGGAACGGCAAAGAGTATGATAGCCCGGAGACTGAAATCGGCTTTCCGGAACGGTCGTTCTTTTGAATATCTGATGTCCCGTTTCAGTACGCCGGATGAGATATTCGGACCGGTGTCTGTTTCTGCCCTGAAGGACGAAGACCGTTATGTGAGAATGACCGAAGGGTATTTGCCCACAGCCGATGTCGTTTTCTTGGATGAGATATGGAAAGCCGGACCCAGCATTCAGAATGCTTTGCTTACGGTGTTGAATGAAAAAGTATATCTGAACGGCAAAGAAGAAATGAGGCTTCCGCTGAAGTTGGTGGTCGCTGCTTCCAATGAACTTCCGGCCGAGGGGGAAAATTTGGATGCGTTGTGGGATCGTTTCCTTGTCCGTTGTGTGGTGGGAGGCATTGCCGATAAAGAACTCTTTAATTTGATGATTTCTTCTACGGTTCAGTCCGAGGTGGAAGTGTCGGATGCCATACGCTTGTCTGTCGATGAGTTACGCGTGTGGCCCGAAGGGATAGATGCGGTGGAGATACCGGTTTTTGTCTTTTCATTTGTTCATATATTCCGTAGGCTTCTGACGACTTACAATGTATCGGCAGAAGAAAAAGGAGAGTCCCTGTTTTATGTGTCCGACCGCCGTTGGAAGAAGATGGTACATCTGTGGCGGACTTCTGCCTTTCTGAACGGTTGTTCCGTCATCCATTTGGCAGATTTGCTTCTGTTGCAGGTCTGTGTATGGGATACTCCGGCTCAGGAGACTGTTTTGGAGCACCTCTTGACTGACGCTCTTGTGGCAGCCTGTGAAGAGCATGTCGGTGTTCCCCTCTTGTCAGACCGTTTGGCTGCATTGAAAGAAGAGGGGATGGGTGTTTCGGAAACGCATGTGGCTTTTAAAGTGGTCAAGGCTTTTTTCTATCAAATACAATCCATGTATCCCGGACGTACAGTGCTGATTTATACGAATGAATACGAAGCGTTGAGTCCGGACCAGCCGATACCTTTTGTGTTGGTTACAGACCGTCGCAAAACCGGAGCGCAAATACTGCGCAAGTATGAGAAAAGCCGCCATCCGGATGTTTTTCCAAAGGATCTGCTTCAAGTGGTTCGTACTACGACCGGTTTGCAGGTGAATGGACGGAAATATGAATTGCTTCGTGAGGCAGGGGAGGATGGTGAAAACGCAGTGCCCCAGACTGAAGTTTCTTCTCAGATGACTTTTTCATCAGCGATGGCCGAACGTATCGTGGCCGAATTGGGCGAGGTGTCGGCCCGTCTGGAACAATGGCAAAGGGAAGAAGCAGAATATGTACAGATACATTTGTTTTTACAAGACAGGCAAAGGGATATATTGAAAAACGCCTTACGCCGTGTACGTTCCGACATAACCTCTTTGGAAATCGAAAGTCAGGAATTGAGCCATGCAGCCGGCAGGAAATTATCATGAGGGATATGAGCGCGTGCGCCAGTTGTCCGCTCTTTTTCTGAGGCGTTTGCATGAAATAGCCGGTGAGGTTTATGCAGAGGTCTTGTCGTCCGGTGTCATCCGTCCCGAAGAGATGGAGGAAGAAATACAGTGTTATTTCGCCAAAAAGAAATCAGGTTTACAAGACGTATATTCCTATTATGGGGAACAGTGGGACTATTATTATCAGGTCGTTGCGGCTTCGGATGCCGACTTTTTGCCCATGTTGCAACAGGCTCGTTCCGCTTTTGTCCGTTTATATGTTCCGGTCGAATTGGATGCGTCCTATTATATGGAACAGTTGGTGCGTTATCCTCGTACGGATAGCCGCTGGCAGGCTCTCCGCCAACATTTCATAAAGAAGTGGAGGAATCTGTTGGAAGGGCGGGAACGTACGTATCAGAAGCGGCACATAGAACGGCTCTGTGAAGATTATTACCGTATGGTGTCGGCCAATGCCGGTATGTTGCAGAATGTGGGAGGAAAGGGTGAAGGTCCTTCCCCTCGATTAGCCTGGCTTCAGTTGACGCAGTCTCCGGAACTTCGCGTGAAACTCAGACAGCTTTCGCAGGTAATCCGTAAAAGCCAATTAATTAAGGAACTGAATCACGTTTTAGGGCGTAAGAAAGCGGATGAGCAGCGTTTGTATCAAGCCATGAGCGGAAAGACACCGGTTACTTTGTTACGCTCTGCCACGCACTCCGACATTGTGGGCATTACGGAAGGGAACAATCTGAACGCCCTGCTGCCGATGGAGTATTGTTTCTTGTCGGATGCCGCTTTGGAACCGATTTTCTACCGCCGTTATGTCGAAAAGAAACTGGCGGTCTTCGATGCCGTATCCCGGCAGATAGAATATGCCGAAGCTTCTTCGTACAGCGGACGCGACTTACAGAAACGGGCCAAACATGGCCCTTTTGTGGTTTGTGTGGATACCTCCGCTTCGATGGAAGGGGAACGTGAGTTATTGTCCAAGGCGGTAGTGTTGAGTTTAGCCTTGATAGCCGACAAATTGCGCCGCCCCTGTCGCGTGATACTCTTTTCCGACCAAACCGAAGTCATCGAGTTGAATAACCTCTATTCCGACTTGGCCTTATTGGAGACCTTTCTGTGCAATTCCTTTCATGGAGGATCCGATATGACTTGTGCGATGAAAGAATCCGTAGAAACTTTGATGCGTGAAGATTTTCGTTATGCCGATTTGCTTTGGCTTTCGGATTTTGAGATGGATCCGCTTCCTCCGATGTGGGTACAATATGTAGAGGAATTGAAGCAACGGGGCATGCGCCTCTATGCCGTGTCTTTCGGTCGTCGGTCAGAGACGTCTTATCTCAGGTTGGCCGACCGTGTTTGGACTGCCGATTGACGAATGTCCGTTGAGCGTATTTCTAAAAGCACGAGATTCCCGTATTTGTGTGCTTTCCCCCGAATGGATGTTTTTGAGCGATTCTCGTGGCTTTTTGATTTTTCACGATGAAAGCGTTGGCTTGATTTTATGTGACAAATATAAAAGAAAAGCATATGGATTTTAGTCTTATTGAAACTGAAACCACATGCTTTTCGCTCCTAACGTCGTTTTCTAAATCTTCAAGTTTGATACCGAAATAGAAGAAACCCGGTTCCGGGAATCAGAATTTGTTTAATTCTGTGGCATCTATTTTGTTCACTCCGTTCGAGTTTATTTCAGTCTGGTCTGCTGTTCCGGATAGGATAAGTTTACCTACTCCGCTGTTACGGGCTTTTAAAGAAGTACATTCCATGGTAATATGTATGGTCCCGACTCCGGAGTTCTGAATGTCAACCTTTTTACCTTTAAACTCCACGGTTTGCTTGCTTACGCCACTGCTTTTGCAAGATTGAAATAAAAATGCAACCATCCGAAAGATGATTGCATTTTCCTGTGATTCCGTTGGGACTCGAACCCAAGACCCACGCCTTAGAAGGGCGTTGCTCTAATCCAACTGAGCTACGGAACCGACCTTAAATCGGGTGCAAAGATAGAGGTTTATTTTCATTTCTGCAAGCCGGATACGTGATTTTTTTAACTTTTCTACCGTCCGCAAAGCAGCTTATAGTCGCAGTAGGCACAAATTTTGGGTACGGAAGTCTGCCGGAAGGGAATTTCCGGATTGAACAATTCCTCCAACACACCTTGTAGCATCTTTTGGAAATCCTCTTTGAAGCGGCTGAAATCCGTCACCCGTTCACGGTTGAACACGATGGTCGGATCATAATCTTCAGCATTGGATTTGTGTACGAAGAACAGGGCCGGGGATACGGGACGCTTTTGTTCGCCTGTCATGACCCAGGCATACAGGAATATCTGGAAGATGTATGAGGGACGGTGCTCGGCGGGCTGTACCAGTTGTTCCATCGAAGCTGCTTTTTCCGGTGTGCCGCCCGTTTTGTAATCCACGATACGCAAGGTTTCCACTTCCTGCCCCGTGGTTTCGTCCGGCATCCTGACCGTGTCCATGCGGTCTATTTTTCCCCCGATGTCGATGGACAGAGGGTGGCCGTCCGATATGATGTCCACACTTCGGTGGTGTTCCTGTTCCATTTCCTCCAATACGAATTGTTCCATGCGGCTGTCGTGGGCGAGCAGTTGGCGCAGGTAACTGGCCATGACCTTGCGTGCTACGAGCAGTTGCCCGTTGTAGAACACCGTGTCTTCACGTCCTTCAAAGAAGTTTTTCAGGAACGAGGCTTCTATATAAGGAAGTAAAACTGTATCCCCACCCTCCAGCAGTCGCTCGATGTCCTGACGACGGATGACGGGGTTACGTTCGGTCAGTTTCCGGTAGACGAGTTCCGCCGCTTCGTGGAAGATGGTGCCGAACGGTGCGTTGTCCAAGCCGTTTTGCGGGTCTTTGGGTTGCCGTATGCGTGCCACCTGTTGATAATAAAATTTGAGCGGACAGTCGATGTAAGCATTGAGTGCCGAAGGGGAGAGGGGGCGCGAACCGGGTTGGCCGCTGCCATAGTTACGGCGCAGGAGGTCCATGACTTCCGGCGTCTTGGCTGCTTCCATGCCGTTGTCGGCCGGTACGGCCTGGCCGGATTGCAGGATTTTCAGCTCTACGGGGAAATCCGTTTCGGCCAACAGTTGGCGCAGGAAGCGTGACATCTCGTTTTTGTTCAGTCCGTCGGTAGCGATGTTGTACATGAATGTGATACGTTCCGTACGCTGCACAAGACGGTAAAAATAGAACGCGTATACGGCTATTTTATGTTGTATGGTGGTCAGTCCGAACACTTTCCGCAGGTGGTAGGGGATGAACGAAGTGTCGTTCACGGCTTTGGGCAACATCCCTTCGTTGACGGAGAGCATCAGGATATGCCTGAAATTCAGGTTACGCGTCTCCAATACGCCCATGACCTGCAAGCCTACGGCCGGTTCGCCATGGAAGGGAATGGTAGTCGTGCCCAGCACGGTGCGCAGCAGGCGGCGCAGGGTGGAGGGCTGTACGTCGAGCGTACGGTCTTCCGTCAGGCGGATGAAGCGGCTAATGACCTGATGGGCACGATAGAGCGCTTCGTGGTACAACTGGCTGTACACGTCGTCTTTCCGGTCTTTTTGTTGTCCGAATGCTGCAGCCAAGCCTTCGAGCAAGGAGCGGATATAGACCAATAAGGCGTGGTTTTCCGCATGCGGACAGAAGATATCCTGTTCCTCCAACAAGGCGGCGTAGGGATGGCTGCGTACGATTTTTTCCTGTTCCGCCCGGAAACAGCGGCGGTCGCGGTCGTAACCATCGGTCTGCAAGGAAAGCAAAGCGTTGATGAAACTGTACACCGGCGTGTCGGTCATGGGGAATCCCATGGTGATGTTGGTGCGTTTCACGGGATGCGGCGATGTGGCATCGGGCAGCGAATGGAGCACCGGCTGGAGCAAGGATTCGTTGCAAAGTACGATGGCTGTGTCCTGTTCCGGTTCCGTGAGGGCCGAGTCCAGCCATTGGGGAATATAGCGTGCCTGTGCATTCTCCGAAGTCGTGGCGATGAACTCGATGCGCGGCGGGTTCTTGAAGTTGTCGAAGCATGTTTCTTCCAAGGCGTTGGGGAACTCTTTCAGGTTCTGGCGGATGAAGGTCCCGGCCTCGAAACGGTTTTTCTCGCCGACGTACATCACGTCATAGTCCCAGTAAAAAAGGGCTTGTCCGCGTTCCTGCAAGTAACTGAACAGTCGTTTTTCCACATCGTTGAGCACGTTGAAGCCCACAAAGACATACGTCATGTCCGCAGGGATGCGGTCGGCGCGTTCGGCAAGATGCTCCGCCACGTCTTTATACAACGCCCCTTCGTACAGCATTCCTTTTTCTTTCAGCCGTGCGTTGAACGTGGCATAGATGTCGTCCATCCGGTTCCATAGGGCGAGGAACTTCTCTTTCAGTCGGCTGTTGCCTTCGATGGAAAAGTCCTCGAAAAAATGTTTCAGGGCCTCTTCTTGGCGGGGTGTCAGGAAGTCGCTGTGGTCCAGTTCCTTGATGGATTGTATGTTGCTGAATAGTTTATGAGGGTCTGCCAGATGCTTGTCGATGTCGTCGAAGTCGGATAACATGATTTCGCCCCAACCGTAGAAACGGTCGAGCGATTCCGGGTCGGGCACGAGCGCGGCATAGACACGGTGGAGCTCGCACACCGAGAGTATGTCGTCGCAGCGGGTGAAGTCCGACAAAGAATCGAACAGTTCGCTGATGGTACGGTAACGCGGTGCCCATACCGGCCGTCCGGACACGGCAGCCAGTTGCTGGTTCATGAAAAGTCCGGCGCGTTTGTTGGGGAATACCACCGTGACATCGCGCAGGTTGGTGCCGAAACGGTGTATGAGGTCTTGGGCAATAAGTCGGATGAATGTTTCCATAAAAACAGGCGGATTAGGCTTGGATTTCTTCAAGCCGGTTGTTAAGAATGTACCACAGGTAACCTTTCACGCAGCGGTCCGGTTCCATCAGGCGGAGCTGCTTCATATAGCCTCCGACCTGGTCATGGTATTCGTCGTGCGGACGACCGAATTTGAAGTCCACCACAGTGATTTCGTCTTTGCCGAACATGACCCGGTCGGGGCGGTAAGTGCCGTATTTTCCCGTTTCTTCATAGTATTCCTGCGTCAGGATGGGGCACTCATTGTAAAGCTGCATTGTGCCGTCGAACCAACGGGCCACTTCGGGCAAGGCAAATGCTTTTTCCACCTGCTGCTTGAGTGCATCCATTTCGGGTTGTGTACCGATCAGGCCTTCGGTTTCCAAAGTGCGGAGTGCCTTTTCCACGTCGTCGCGGGTATAGATCGTAGAGAATATTTTGTGCATGAGGATACCCATGCGCCTTTTGTCGTTGCGGGAATGCCGGGGCTTGTCCGTATCCGAAAAAGCGTCTAAGAATTCTTCTGCGCGGTTGGATTGGCAGAAGTCGATACGGGCTTCGTAGGAGTGCATGATGACCGATACCGGACGGTAATCGGTTTCCATGCGGTTGTCGGAGGTTTTGCGGCCGGAAGAATAGGACGTGACCGGTTCGCCGTAAGTAAAGAGCGATGTTTCTCCGTTTTCCCCGTCCGTCTCTTCAACGCCGTCCAATGCGCGCGGCAAGGCGTGGTAAAGCAGGTCGCCCGTCGTGCTGCGTTCATCCATGGTGTAGCGCGTACGGCACCAGGCCAACAGGTTCTTCTCCGCACGGGTGAAGGTTACGTAGAGCGTGTTGAGCGCGTCTACCCGGCGTTGCAGGTGCTCCTCCTCATATTCCCGGCTGAATACGGAATCGCGCATGGCGGCCTCAATGGTGATGGGGATGACCGGCAGACTGTCGTAGGGCGGTTCGTGCGTTTCGCACCACAGCAGGTCGTTACGGCGGTTGAAGCCCCGTGTGTCTTGTTCGATGTTCCAGTCGCAATAGGGGACGAATACCGTGTGGAACTGCAATCCCTTGGACTGGTGTACGGTGAAAATCCGGATGCCGTCCACTTCACCGGATGGGATAGAAGCACCGGAGAGCGTTTCGTCCCAATAGGTCAGGAAAGAACGGAGGTCGGAAGGGTTGTCTTGCAGGTAGGCGGTCACCTGGTCGAAATAAGCGAACAGGTAGGTGTCTTCGTCGGGAATACGTCCCAGGTCGAATATTTTATAAAGCTCCTCCTGAAGTTCATAGAGTGGAAGGGTTTTCAGTTCCTCCATGCGGTTCAAATACGTTTCGGGCAGGAACGTTTCGAGGGAACGGGAAGCCAACAGGTCAACATCGGCTTCTGTCGACTTTCCGCTGTGCAGGGCCAAAAAGGCCAATGACACGCGGTCTTCCGTGTCCGCCATGTAACGCATGGCAGCGATGAGCAGGTTCACGCTCAATGAACTGGACAAGAGGAAAGCCTCGTCCGATACCAGTTTGACCCGGTCGCCGAAACGTTCGGCAAAATGACGGATGATGGGGTCGGCATGCCGACGGTAACGCAGCAGGATGGCCATCTCCCCGTAGGGCAGTCCGGCTTCGTGCAGGGTACGGACCTGTTCGCAAAGTTCGTCCAGCATCCGGGTTTCCCAGTCGTCTTCTTTGTCTTTTTCGTCGAAGAAGCGGATTTGTACGTATCCGTCGTTTCCTTTGTCTGGACGGCATTGTTGGGCCACGTCGCCGTAAGCCTCTGACATTCGGATGGGAGCGTCCGGCGTGAGCCGGTCCAGTTCTTCGGCGGCAGCCGTGAACAGGGCGTTGTTGAACGCGATGATGCGGCGTTCGCTCCGGTAGTTGATGGCAAGGTTCCTTATGTCGGGGCGGTGCACGGCCATTTCTTTCTCTATGTTTTTCAGGATGGTCCAGTCTCCGTTCCGCCAACGGTAGATGCTTTGTTTCACGTCGCCCACAATCAGGTTGCCGAAGCCGGAGGCCATGCTCTCCAACAGCAGGATTTTAAAGTTCTTCCACTGCATGGTGGAAGTGTCTTGGAACTCGTCTATCATCACATGATGGAAAAACGCGCCCATTTTTTCAAAAATGAACGGAGCGTCGTTTCCTTCTATCAGTTCATGGAGCAGGATGGGGGTCTTGGCTAGCAGGAAACGGTTGTTCTCGTGGTTCAAGGCCGTGACCTCCTCGTCGATGACGCCTAACAGCCGCAAAGGGTTGAGGTGTTTCAACGCTAGCGACGCACTGGTGTGGCGTACGAGTTCTTTGGTCTGGAAGCCGCGCAGTTCTGCCAACAGTTCGCTGAAGTGGGCGGCGGCTTCAACCAAGGCCGCCACGGAGCGGTCGGCCTTGCGGAGCATTTTTTCCGCATTTTCTGCGTAGCCTTGAAGCGTACTGCCGAATTCGGCTCTGATGTTGCCGTCTTCGATGCGCCGGAGATAGGTGTCTATCGTGCCGCCCCGGCTGAATTGGTCGAAGCCGAGTCCCCACGCTTCCATTTCGGCACGGAAGTTGGCTGCCGCGCTTTGCACGACATCCAGAGAGGCGTGCAACTCGTAGTTGAGCGCGGTGCGGAGTTCGCCGATGCGTTTGTTTTCGCGCAGCACTTCGCGCATTTCGTGTTCCCGGGCCAAATAAGCCTCTTTGAAAATCCATGCGGCGAAGCTTTTCACCTCGCGGGCGATGTCCCATCGCTCGTTGTTCGAGATGCGGTCGTCCACATATTCCAGAATCCAGTTCAGGATGGTGGGAGTAAGGTGAAGGCGTTCCATGATGCGGTCTACAGCCGCATGGAGCACTTCCTTGTCGTTGAGGTCCACTTTGAGATTGGCCGTGAGGCTCAGTTCGTGTGCCAGGTTTTTCAGGACCGACTGGAAGAAAGAGTCGATGGTTTCCACCCGGAAACGGTTATAGTCGTGCAGGATATGGCATAGGGCCGAGCCGGCACGGTTGCGAATCTCCTCCTCCGGCAACTCGATGCCGTCCGCCCGGAGTTCTTTTTGGAGGGATTCCAGATAATTGGCAGAGGACGGGAGTCCTTTCCAGATGCCGTAAAGTTGCTGGAGGATACGGTCTTTCATTTCGGCCGTAGCCTTATTGGTGAAAGTGACGGCCAGGATGTGGCTGTAGGCATGGCGGCTTTCCTGTTCGATCAGCGTCTTGATGTACTGTATGGCCAGGGTGAACGTCTTGCCCGAGCCTGCCGATGCCTTGTAAACAGTCAGACTGGATTTCATGTCGTTCAGGGATTCATGTTCTGGTAAAGATAGCGTTTGATGCTCTTCTTGGCGGTCTTTTCAAACTCTTCGTTTTGCAGCACCACCTTGGTGATTTGCGAATAGGGCGGCAGCTCCTTGTTCAGTTCTTGGCGTGAGATGTCGATCTGCCGCCACAGGGCATGGTCGTCCAACCCGTCTTTCAGGCTTTCGCCCAAATCGGGGTAGACAAGGGCAACCAGTTTCTCATTGCACATGATAACCAATGATTCGTTGACGTACGGAAGGTTGTTCAACCGCGATTCTATTTCTTCCGGATAAATGTTTTGTCCGCTTGCACTGAGCAGCATGTTCTTGCAGCGTCCTTTGATGTACACATCGCCTTCCGGGTTGATGACGGCCATGTCACCCGTGTGCAGCCAACCGTCGGCGTCGAATATTTGTTCCGTGGCTTCCTGGTTTTTATAGTAGCCCAACATGGTGTTGCGTCCGCGGCATACCAGTTCGCCGGGAATCCGTGCCGGGTCGGAACTCAGCACTTTCAGTTCCATGCCTTCGGCCGCCCTTCCGCACGACATATAAGCTGTTTCGTACCACGGGCTGTGGCAGATGATGGGGCCGCATTCCGTCATGCCGTAGGCGATGGAATAGGGGAAATTGATGGAACGCACGAACGCTTCCACCTCGGCGTTGAACGGTGCGCCGCCGATGATGACTTCCTTGATGTTCCCCCCGAAAAGGCGCAGGCTTTCCGTGCGTGCCTTTTCCTTGATCTTTTCGCTGATGATGGGGATGTGCAGAAGCAGCTTGCCCAATTTGCTGTCGATTTTCGGAAGGACTTCTTTCTTGAATATCTTTTCGATGACCAATGGCACGCAAGACATGATGCGGGGATGAAACTCTGCCACGGTGGTCATGATGACCTTGGGCGAAGGCATGCGCGTGAGGAAATACAGGTGGGCGCCGAAACATACGCCATAGAGGAAGTCGTAGACCAAACCGAACACGTGTCCCATGGGCAGCATGGATACGATATTGTCGCCGGGTGTAATGCCGATGGTACGGTTGCAGAACAACACGTTGGACACGAGGCTGCGGTAGGGAAGCATGACCCCTTTGGAGAATCCCGTAGTGCCCGAAGTATAATTGATGACGGCGAGCTGTTCCGGTGAGCTTTCTGGCGTGAAATGTACGTGTTCGCGAAGGAACATCATGGGAAAACGCTGTCCGAACAGGGCGTTGAGATGTTCGCGGGCGAAAGAAAGTTTTTCGGAGCGGCTGTTCACGAGCGTGAAGTCCTTCACGCAAATGATGCCTTGCAAGGCAGGCATGCGGTTTTCGTTCAGGTTTTCCCACACCTGGTCGCCCACGAACAACAGGCGTGCTTCGCTGTGGTTGACGATGTGGTGCACATTATCCGGCTTGAACTCGTGCAGGATGGGCACGATGACGGCGCCGTAGGTAATGGTGGCCAGAAACGCCACGCACCAGTTTCCGCTGTTGCGTCCGCACAAGGCTATTTTGTCGCCGGGCCGGATATCGGCCGCTTCGAAGAGCAGGTGCATCTTGGCTATTTTACGCGCCACGTCCTTGTATTGCAAGCTCTCTCCGTTGAAATCCGTGAACGCTTTCCGGTCCCAGTTCTTTTTTATGCTGTTTTCGATAAGTTCTATCAGTTTGTCTTCCATATCGTTTGGACGTATATCTTGGTATCGGAGACAAAAGTACAAAAAACAAGGCATATCCGTTTCTTTGTGGGAGACGATTTTGAATTTCGGGCGTAAGTTTTTCTGTAATTTTAAGAGTCTTTCCTCTCCTGTAAGTTTCGCAAATCATCCTTCATCTTTCAGTGAATATCATAAATTATTCAAAACGAAAAGGTTACAACCTGAAGGATGTTTCATTCATCTTTCAGCCATTTTTCAATCCGCTCCAATGAGGGCTGAAAAAACCTTTGGGGTATGAAATATTTTTTTCTCAGCCGAACGATTTTCCAATCTCAGGCGAATGATTTTTCAATCTCAGCCAAACGATTTTTCGTTCTGCGCCGAATGAAATGACGTGTGGCTGAAGGATGCCTGAAACATCTTTCAGCTCATAACGATAATGTTATGAGTGATTTACCGTATTGTCTGAAGGATGAAGGATGTTTTTGCAAAATCCCTTGTGTGTAGGGGATGGGATAATTATGACTTTTGCCGGATATTCCAATTAAAATCCGTAATTTTGTCCGTTGAATTATAAAAACGGCGAAAGAAAATGATGGAATTAAGTAAAGGCCAAGAGGTGGCGGCTTTGTTTGATTTGGACGGAGTGGTGTTCGACACCGAGTCTCAGTATTCACTCTTTTGGGGTATGAAAGGGAATACGTACCATCCCGAAGTGGAGCATTTTGAGAACGTGATAAAGGGACAGACGCTTGTGCAGATTTTCGACCGATGGTTTGCCGGATGCGATGACGTGCAGCGCAAGATAGCCAACGAGTTGGAGGACTTTGAACGGAACATGGCCTACGACTATGTGCCCGGAGTGGAAGATTTCCTTCGCGACCTGCGGCGGGCCGGTATCCGTACGGCTGTCGTAACCAGTTCGAACGACGATAAGATGCAGAACGTGTACCGGGCGCATCCGGAATTCAAGTCATATTTCGACCGTATCCTGACGGCGGAATTTTTCTCCCGTTCCAAACCGGAACCGGACTGTTATCTGTTGGGAGCCGAAGTGTTCGGTCTTCCGGTGACGCGCTGCGTCGTGTTTGAAGATTCTTTCAACGGACTGAAGGCCGGGCGGGCGGCAGGAATGAAGGTGGTCGGTCTTTCCACGACGAATACGCCGGAGCAGATTCAGGATTTGTGCGACAGGGTGATTCCGGATTTTCGGGACTTCGATGTGGAAAAACTGCTTGAAATGCTCGCCTGAACGGATAATAATGATTAATTTTGCGGCCGATTTTATTAAAAAACAGTATTATGGCAGGATATTTAGTGGAGGATACGCGTAAAGTGACGACGCATCGTCTGATTGAAATGAAACAGCAGGGAAAGAAAATAGCCATGCTGACTTCATACGACTATACGATGGCTCGTATTGTAGACGGTGCCGGAGTGGATGTGATTCTGATTGGCGATTCTGCGTCGAACGTGATGGCGGGCAATACGACCACGCTTCCGATTACGTTGAATCAGATGATATACCATGCGACTTCGGTGATGCACGGTGTGGAGCGGGCATTGGTCGTATGCGACATGCCTTTCGGTTCTTATCAGGTCAATCCCACGGAAGGAGTGACCAATGCCATCCGTATTATGAAAGAAAGCGGCTGCGACGCTCTGAAACTGGAAGGCGGGGCGGAAATTATCGATACGGTGAAGGCTATATTGGCGGCCGGTATTCCCGTTATGGGGCATTTGGGGCTTACACCGCAGAGTATCAATAAGTTCGGCACATACGCTGTGCGTGCCAAAGATGAGGCCGAGGCGGAGAAACTGGTGGCCGATGCGCATTTACTGGAAGAAGCCGGCTGTTTTGCCATCGTATTGGAAAAGATACCGGCTGCATTGGCCGGTCGGGTAGCCTCTGAATTACATATCCCCATCATCGGTATCGGGGCGGGTTCGCAAGTAGACGGACAGGTCTTGGTGGTCAACGACATGTTGGGGATGAATAAGGGTTTTTCTCCGAAATTCCTCCGACGTTATGCCGATTTGCATACGGTGATGACTGATGCCATCGGGCAATATGTGAGCGACGTAAAAGCCCGGACGTTTCCGGATGAAAACGAGCAGTATTAAGGCGTGGCACAAACCAGTATCGGGCATAAGACCTTGTGGCATGCTGATTTCCTGAAAATCATCTTAGCCAACTTTTGTGTATGCACCTCTTTATATATGTTTTTGCCTGTCGCTCCCGTGTGTATGGGACGAATACCGGGGGAAGACGTAGGAGGAATGTGTGCATCCGTGCTGCTCTTTTGGGTGGGCGTATGTTTACCTGCACCTTTCTGCAATTACTGGTTGGATGCTTACCGGCGGAAAAATGTGGCCTTGTGGGCATTAGCCGGCATCGTATGCGCTACGGTGGCGTTTCTTTTCGATGGCCCGCAGTGGGGGAAGTGGCTGGCGAGGATGATGCAGGGGGCTTCATATAGTGTGTTCCAAATCGCTTTGGGGAGTACTTTGTTGCTGGATTTGTCCGATACGAAAAAGCGGACGGAAGCCGCACATGTCTACTATTGGTTCACTCGTTTGGCTTTGGTCTTCGGTCCCTTGTCGGGTATTGTCGTGCCGATGCATTACGGTGTACGCCTTTTTGCCGGAGTATCCGTGGCTTTTCTGCTTTGCGCCGGCCTGTTGGTTTTGACGATGCGTGTTCTTTTCAGGGCTCCTTTGGAACCGTCGTGGTGTACATTCGACCGTTTTTGGTTGCCTCGGGGATTCCGGCTCTTTATACCTCTGACAGGAGTGGCCTTTTCCGCCGGATTGATGTTGGGGCAATACCGGGATGCCGGATTTTACTTGTTTTTGGCTGTCGGTTTTTGGTTGGCCTTATGGGGGCACCATCTGTTTTTTAAGGAAAAGTTGCAAACGGAGTTTGCAGTAGGATTCGTTGCTCTCGTGACAAGTGCGTCGTTATGGGGATTAGGGGGCGATATGGAGGGGATGAAATGGTGTATTGCCTTATGTCTGGGAAGCGGCCTCGGTTTTGTGACCAGCCGGTATTTGCTTTCTTATATTCGTATCTGCGAGCATTGCGAGAGAGGAACGGCACAGACTTCTTATCTTCTGGGATGGGATGCCGGACTTTTGGCCGGGTATTCCGTAGCTTTCGGGTTAGGAACGGAAGTCGGACAAACGATATACACTTATATAATAGGGGCTATATTCGTAGGAACGGGAATGTATCATTTGTTTTTGGTCAGACCGTGGTATATGCGAAACAAACGGAAATAGTGTGAAAGGAACTGTGCTAATTTTCTTTAATACGTGGAGAAAACAGATTTGTGTCAGCTCAGAAATATGTTTTTAAACATGTTTTCGATATTAGTTTAGATTTTATTATGTGTTTTTACAGAAATGTCATATCTTTGATACCCAAAAGGGGGAGCTTTGTGCACCCGATTTAAAAAATATTGAATAATTAACCTAATGGAATGTAAAGTAGGCTATATTAGAGGACACGGATTCAGCGCTTTAGAGGAGTCAGGACTCCCGAAAAGAAAGTGGCAAAAATGTTGTGTGGGCACACTGCTGGTCAACTCTCGGCCGAGAGCCGGTGACGGGAGGGGCGTGGTGTATCAAAACGATATTTATATATTGAGTGAATAATAAATCTATTAAAATATTAACCTAATGGAAATATGAAAGGCAGTAACATTAAAAGTAAAATGGGTCGTTTTACCTATTCTGCATGTGCGCTGTTCTTTGCCGGTGGTTTGTTAGTCTCTTGTGAGGACGAGCTTTTGACCGGAATGCCTTCGTGGTTGGGTAGCAGCATCTACGAAGAGTTGGAGAAGCGTGGGAATTATAAAACGATGTTGGAACTTATCAATGACAAGGATGTTTCGACCGCGGATGCAAACGGCGAGACAGAGTATGCCAGAACCTTACGTTTGACGGGTAGTAAGACGTTGTTCGTTGCGAATGACGACGCTTTCACCCGATTCTTTCAGAACAATGTGTGGGGAGCCAAGTCTTATAGCGATTTGACGCCTTCGCAGAAAAAGTTATTGTTTAATTCTTCGATGATAAACAGTGCTTATCTGATAGAGTTGATGTCGAGCACGCCTGGCAATAATCCGGCACCCGGGACTGTGATACGCCGCTCTTCTTCGTTGAACCTGTATGATACGATTCCGCAGTTGCGCGCTTCGGACATGCCGGACAACGAATATTGGCTGTATTACCGTTCTAAATATTCGGATGCGGCAACGGGAGGAATGACGGTGTTTCGGGACAATACGACAGCACCGATGGTGCATTTCCTTTCCGCTTATATGTCGAATAAGTCGATTACGAACGACGATTTGAAGTTTTTGACCAATGGAGCTTGCGACAACACTTCGGAGTCGTATATCAACGGGCAACGTTTGGTGGAAAGGGATATTACGTGTCAGAACGGTTACATTCAGGTTTTGGAAAACGTTATGAATCCTTTGACCAATATGGCTGAGGCTATTCATAACGACGGAGAGCTTTCGACATTCAGCAAGATGTTGGATCGTTTTGCCGTACCGGTATATAACGAAGGATTGTCGAATACGGTCGGGGTGGACTCTGCGTTCGTATGGCGTTATTTGAATAACGGTTTCGATTTGGGAACCGAGGGAGGCAAAAATGCATTGTTGACCTATAAGAATGTGGATTACGATCCAGCGAATGTCTTGTCCTACGATCCAGGGTGGAACCAGTATGAGAACGGTTCTTCCAATACCCCCATGAGCGAAGACATGGCAGTCATTGTAGCTCCTACGGATGCTGCTTTCGAGCGTTACTTCCAGTCCGGTGGCGGTGCCGCTTTGATTGACCGTTATAAATATATAGACAGTATTCCGAACCATATTATCGTGAATATGCTGGACAACTTCATGAAGTATTCTTTGGTGGCTACTGTGCCCAGCAAGTTCAGTTCGGTGATGAACACGGCCCAATTGGAGATGGGACTTTCTGTGGGCGAACCGGGCGGGCAGACGGGTATCGGCTCTTGCCTTATGGCCAACAATGGTGTGGTATACAAGTCTAACGAAGTGTATAATATTCCGGAATACCAGTCTGTGGCTTTCCCCGCATCTTTGAATGACAACGACCGTAACACCCGGACTGATATCATGCGTTATATCATCAATGAATTGGACTATCAGGCTTATCTGAATTCCATGGAAAGTATGTTCTTGTTCATTCTTCCTACTGATGAAGCTTTGAAAAACTATGTGGATCCGGTAGATTATCACAAGAACCAGCCTACCATTACGGAGTTTTATTATGATTATAGTCCTTCACTGACCGGTAGCCGTATCAAATGTAAACGTTATAATGCAACGAAGAATGCAGACGGAACGTTGACACGCGGTACAGAAATCACAAACCCTTGGAAAAATGGTAGTTCAGAATCTGATTACGTAACGAACCGTCTGAAAGATATTCTGGAGAATTCCATCATCGTACAGGATAAGTCTGCCACTACTTCAACGGGTAAGAGTGTATGGGTCACAAAGGGCGGTTGTCCGGTCATACTCGAAGGTACGGGGGCAAACATCCGTATTACCACTCCTTATCGTAAAGAACTTGCCGACCAGAATAGTAGCAATAGCCCCGATGAACTGAAAGTTCGTGAGGTGGAAGGTTATTATAACATGGGGCAGAATCCTGACGGTAATGGTGAAACCTTTATCGTAGACATGGAACCGGTGATGTCTGCTTCAAAATCCGTTTCTACTTTATTAAAGGAGTTGGCTACAAAGGATGATCGTTATAGCGAGTTCTCTAATATGGTGGTGAATAGCACGTTAGTGTCTCAATTCTATAACATTACTACAAGCGGAACTACAAGTTCAGCCAAGACCATTTCCAATGGTTTGACCCTCTCGGTCATGGAGAACTATAATTATACAGTCTATGCTCCGCCTACAGTCGAGATAGAGAAAATGTATGAGAATAACTTGCTTCCGGATTGGAGAGATGTGATTGAGTTGGAAGACAAGTTGAGTGAAATCGAAGACAGCAATCCCGAAGAGGCTGATCGGTTAGAGGTTCAGATAGATAGCCTGAATACGTTGATTAACAACTTTATACGTTATCATATCCAGAACAGTGCGGTTTATCAGACAGCTCCTGCCTCATCGGGTACTTACGAAACTTCTTACATGGGAGGAAGCCGTTTTGCCACGCTTACCGTATCGAACAGCGGTCAGGCCGGTTCGGGAAGTATAGTCATCACTTGCAATGATGCCAATAAAATGGAAATTGAAGGGGAAGCTCCCCGTAAGGTTTTGGATGGCAATTACTTTGCACGTGAATATCGCTTCCGTTCCGGTACAAGTTCACAAGATTCAGGTACCCCTCCTCCATGTACGGATATTGAATCGGCAACTCGTATCTTCAACTCTTCTACAGCAGTCGTACATCTGATAGACAAGCCATTGCTCTATACAAAAGAGTTGTCTGATGCCTACAATGAGATTTCAGGTAATTAACCTTAATGATAAAGACAATGAAACAATTAAAATATTATTTCTTAATTTGCTGCCTGGTCGTTGCCACGGTAGTGAATGCTCAGGGAATAACGAGTGTGAGTGGAACGATTTCCGACTCTTTCGGGCCTGTTGTGGGGGCTGCTATTGTTGAAATGGACGCTTCTAACCGTAACATATCTGCCACAGTGACAGACTTTAACGGTAATTTCACCTTGAAAATCAAGAATCCTAAAAACCGTTTGAAGATTAGCTATGTGGGTATGAAGACCCAGATTCTTCCTATTAATAAAAAGGTGTACCATGTGACCTTGGAGGACGCCATGGTATTGAAGCAGGTGGAAGTAAAAGCAAAGAAACGTGTGGAATCATCCGGTTTGGCTATTCCGGAGCGCGAGGTTTCTTTCGCTTCACAGACTATTAATGCCAAGGAATTTGAAGGCTTGGGTCTTACTTCCGTAGATGAAGCTTTGCAAGGACGTATCGCCGGTTTGGACATCGTGATGAATTCCGGTAACTTGGGTGCCGGTACGACGATGCGTTTGCGTGGTGCGTCTACAATCAGTACGTTGACGAGTTCCGAACCTTTGATTGTGGTGAACGGTGACGTTTGGAATGTAGATCAGAGTAACTTTGATGTACAAAATGCCAATGATGAACAGTTCGCGCAATTATTGAATATCAACCCGGAAGATATCGAGAGTATCAGCGTTTTAAAAGATGCTGCTGCTACGGCGATCTGGGGTTCTCAAGGTGCGAATGGCGTGATTGAAATCAAAACAAAGCGCGGTAAACGTGGAAAACCGAGATTGACTTATTCTCTTCGTTTGACTGGCACCTACCAGCCGGATGGAGTGGATTTGTTGACGGGCGATCAATATACGATGTTGATGAAGGAAGCGTATTTCAATCCTCGTTTGAGTGATGCGGCCGCTGATATTCCTGAATTCAATTACATTACGGATAAGCGTGTGTTCTCTGAATGGCAGATGTTCAACAACAACACGGATTGGGTGAAAGAAGTGAAACAAGTCGGTTTGCGCCAGAATCATTTCGTTTCCATTACCGGTGGTGGTGAAAAGGCAACTTTCCGTATATCCGGTGGTTATGACCATGAAACCGGTTCTATCATCGAACAGAAGTTGGATCGTTTTACGACCCGTATGATGTTGGACTATTATGTAAGTGATCGTATTAAGATTATCAGTGACTTTGCTTTGACTTATACGGACAACCAGAGAAATTCCGATGATTTGTTGGCTATTGCTTATAAGAAGATGCCGAACTTGGCTATTTTCGAAGAGGATGAGCAGGGTAATTCTTTGGGACGTTATTACGAGATGTTGAAGGCTAAAGACGCATTGGAAGATCAACGCAATCTTGTGAACCCGATTGCGAGTGCCAAGTATGCCAAGAACTCTTATACGACGTACGCCATCGACCCGAAGTTGGAATTGCAGTATGACTTCTTGGGTATTGATGATACCAAACACCGTTTGACTTATAACGGAAAGGTGATTATGAATGTGTTCAATGCATACGAAGATACCTATTATCCGCGTGAATTGTCTACGGATAATTGGAATGCCAGTGGAGTGAGCAAGGCTACAAGCTTTAGTTCCAAAAGTTTGGCATTTACCACTACGCATACGTTGACCTTTGTTCCTCATTTCTTGAATGAAGACCATTCATTTATGACGATGGGACGTTTCCAATTGGTTTCAGGTACGTCAAGTGACCAGAAAACCGAAGTAGCAGGTTTGCCGAACGGTGTGGAAGCTCCGAGTGCCGGTGGTATTACTCCGGGTATGTCCAGCAACTTCAACCGTTGGAGAAGTCTTTACTACATGTTCTCAGCTCACTATGCTTTCAAGGAAAGATATATTTTTGACGTATCTGCCCGTGTAGACGGTACAACCAAATTCGGTCCGGGTAAGCGTTGGGGTGTTTTCCCTGCTGTTTCAGGCCGTTGGAATGTGGTGGACGAGCCGTGGATGGAAGGTACGCGTAAATGGTTGTCTATGCTTTCTATCCGTCCGGGATGGGGTATGACCGGTAATCAGCCTAATAAAGATTATTTGTATGTCAATCAGTATAGTGCTGCCAGCAACTATTTCGGCGCTACCGGTATGGCTCCGAATAACTTGAAATTGAACACTTTGCAGTGGGAAATGAAATATACTTGGAATGTCGGTTTCGACTTGGGCTTTTGGGATGACCGTATCAAGGCTGATATCAACTTGTATACGCAGACCACAAAAGACATGTTGATGGAAAATGTGAGAATATCCAGTATATCCGGTTTCACGAATTATCCTTATCAGAACGTGGGTGACATGAACAATAAAGGTTGGGAAATCAACTTGAACACCAACAAATTGATTCAGAAAGGTAAGTTTTGGATGGACTTGAACTTTACGTTCGCCAACAACAAGAATGAGATTACCCGCATGGATCCCCGTGTATTGGAAACTTTGAATAGTGATTGGGTGGCTGAGAACCGGAAACTCCTGCAACGTGTGCAGGTGGACAATCCTTTCGGTGCCATTTACGGTTATCGTTACAAGGGTGTCTATATGTATAATTATGATACTTATCTGCAGAAAGAACGCTTGGCTGCCGACGGAGATGCGGATGCTAAGGCTTTCATCGCCAATTTCAATAACAATGGCGGTTGGACGGCTCCTTTGGTATACAATGCGAACGGAGAAATCGTACGCGACATGAAGGGTGACCCGTTGCAGATGATGTTCAATTACGTATCAGGCGGTACCGGATATGAGTTCAAGGGGGGTGATGCGATTTATGAAGATGTGAACCACGACGGTAACATCAACCAACTCGATATAGTTTACTTGGGTAACTCGTTGCCGAAGTTGACCGGTGGTTTCGGATTCAAGTTCAATTATGGCGACTGGGCTTTGAATGCACAGTTCAACTACCGTGTGGACTACGACATTGTGAATTTGGCCCGTTTGGACATGGAGAGCATGGGCTCGAACAATAACCAGAGCCAGGCCGTGAACTACCGTTGGCGCAAGGAGGGAGATTTCACTTCCATTCCACGTGCGTTGAGTACGAGCGGCAACTTTGCGAACTATAATACGATGATCAGCGACCGCTTTGTGGAAGACGGAACATTCTTGCGTCTGAACTATTTGCAGATTTCCTATAATATGCCGCAGAAGATGGTGAAGAAAATCGGTTTGAGCGGTTTGCGTTTCTATTTGAGTGGTAATAACCTTTTCTGCTTGACGAAGTATTCCGGTGTGGATCCGGAGTTGGGTTACGGAGGATATAGTGTGACGCAAGACGCCGCGCAGACTCCGCGTGCCAAGTCATATACTTTTGGTGTCACAGTAGATTTCTAATTGATAATGCTATGAATAAGATGAAGAAAATATGGTTTAAATCAGCTTTTCTGGCCATGGTCGGAATGTCTATGACATCTTGTGGAGACTTTCTGGATATTTATCCGTTGACCATGGTGTATGAAGATAATTATTGGAATGAGAAGAACGACGTGGACCAGATAGTGACAGGTTGCTACACACGTATGCAGGATGATGATTTTGTTCGTCGCTTGTTCATCTGGGGAGAGAGCCGTTCGGACAACACGCGTAAAGGGTTTCATCCTAAATTCAGCGCGACCTCGGCAGAAGGGTATATTTTGAGCGAGAATATTCTTTCCACCAATGCTTATACCGATTGGTCGAGTTTCTATTCTGTCATCGACCGTTGCAACTTGGTCATCCAGAAAGCACCGGAAGTGGCAGAGAAAGACCCGAATTATTTGCCGAGTGACGTGCAGGCTACGATAGCTGAGGTTACAGCCTTGCGTGCCCTTTGTTATTTCTATTTGGTGCGTACGTTTAAGGATGTACCTTATTATACGGAGGCTATTACAAATGACGAGCAGGAACTGAACCTTCCGGCTACGGACGGGGATGTCATCGTTCGGAACTTGATTAATGACTTGTTGGCTGTATGGCCGAATGCGTTGAAGGTATGGCCGAAGCAGTCCGGTAAGGATATCAGTTACGGACGCATCACGCAGAATGCTATCTTTGCCATGTTGGCCGATATGTATTTGTGGATAGGGGATTACTCCAATGCAGAGAAATATGCCCAAATGGTTATCGACTACAAGACGGAATATTTCAAGAATAATTATTCTTCCTATTATATGGTGAATGGTTATCCTTTGATTCCGGACAATGACAATACCATTTTGGAAGCAGGAATGGCTTATAATGCCAATTTCGGTGAAGGCGGAGGTCCGGAGAGTATATTTGAGTTGGATTTTTCGGAGAGTACGACCGATGGTTCCAAGTGGAATGACGTACCGGCCGAATTTTTCAATCGTTTTTTCAAATCCAATGATAAGGATCCGAACTATGGCCAATTCGCTCCAGCAGAGGATCTTTGGAAAGAGTTGTCTTCTCCGCAGATATTCTTGTCGAACAAGGACACGCGTATTAAAGAGTCCATCCATGTGGATAACGAGTCTAATCCGGAAATCGTGGATATAGCCAAGTATACGTATCGTAGTATCAATCCGAGTTTATCTTCCGGTAGTTCTTTGGCTTATGTGGAGCGCATGGGGAAGAACGATGCCAATTGGGTATTTTACCGGGTTAGCGATATGATGCTGATTAAGGCGGAAGCTTTGATTTGCATGATGGGAGAAGATGCTACTCAGCGTAATGACAGTTTGGGGCAAGCCGCTTTTGAGTTAATCAAGACCATTGCCGACCGTTCGGCACCGAACACGTCTTCCTCTTTGATTTACAGTAATTATTCTACAAAATCGCAATTGATGGATTTGGTGTTCGACGAACGTAGACGTGAGTTCTTGTTCGAGGGTAAGCGTTGGTTTGATTTGGTACGTCATACCCGTCGTGACGGCAACACGGATTACTTGGTAGATGCCGTGCAAAGTAAGTTTACGGAAAATGCAGCGACTGCAACCGGTAAGTTGAAGAACATGATGGCTATTTATTGGCCTTATAATTACGACGAATTGCAGGTTAACTCTAACTTGAAGCAGAATCCTGCCTATCCGGAGGCCGGTGACTCTTATGAATCAACAGGTAAATAATTGTTATGAAGTGTTTGTTTAAAATATTAATATCCATGTGTACCGTTTTACTGTTAACGGTACAGATGAGTCTGTTCACCAGTTGTAATGACGACTTGGCAGCCGATAGCTACTATACTTTTACGGGAGAGATGATGAGTGATTTTTTGAAGAATCGCGAAGATTTCAGCCTGTTCAAGCGTATTGTCGAGCGTGCCGGCGAGATGGATTTTCTGTCGAGTCGTGGCTCCCGAACTTTTTATCCGGCCGTCAATTCCGGAGTGGAATCATTTTTGAAAGAACGTGGTTACGCTTCGGTCGAGGATCTTCCGGTCGAATTGTGCGATACGTTGGTGAAAGCCTGTTTGGTGGATAATAGCATCAAGTACACTTATAATTTCTCCGAAACGGAGCAAATAAATAATGAGCTTGATTTGCCTTTGATTATCGTGACGAACGGGGATACGGTAGATGCGAACGGGATGACGTTAAGTGTAATCAACCGTCGTTCCGCCATTATCAACGAGTTGAAGAATGACTCAGTGGACAACGGAGTGGTTCATCCGGTAGATCGCGTACTGATACCGAATACCAGTTTGGGCTCCAGTCTGTTGGACGATAATCATGATGAGTTTACGATTTATTATGAGGCTCTCAGTCGTACCGGATTGCTGGACTCGTTGATTCATTATCGTGATGACAGCTATGAAATCTGGAAAGAAAATTATCCGGAGTTCAAAACCGGAATTCATTCCGGAGGTGTCTTCAACGAGAATGACCAAGGCTACGAATATCATGCCAAGCGTCCGGACCATCGCTATCAAGGTTTCACATTACTTATCGTTCCCGATGAGGTATTGTATGAGAAGTACAGTGATCGTTTTAACGCCAATATGACTTTGGATCAGAAGGTCGATGCGTTGTACGATTTAGCCGTTGAGAAATATAAAGATAATGCGGCTGCCAATATTTTCGGTCTGAATGAAGTGGATCCTGACGATTCTGAAGGAAGGACGTACAAAGAGAAGTATTGGAATAAAGAATCCTTGACCAGCCGTTATAACCCGTTGAATATGTTCCTATCCTATCATATTCTGGACCGTCTGTTTGCAAGTACGGCTAAGTTGATTAACTGCTGGGGTACCAATACGGCCTATGCCAACCCTACGGAGTGGATTTCTACGTTGTTGGATTATTCCACGATAAAGTTGGAGAGAGTGTATGCTACTGTGGACAAGCAGGTAGAGCATCCGGCTGGGTATTATATCAACCATAGTACGGCTACGGAGTACAATTCTTATGACAGAGTACGTGGTGCTTATTTGACGCAGCCTGACGCAGAGAACTTCTCATTGAATGTGTCCTATTTCTACTTAGACGATGTTGTGGCTTATGACCAGACGATGCGTAACAATGTGATGAATACGAGAGTGCGTGTGGATTTTTATACATTATGGCCCGAGTTGACTAGTAATGATATCCGTTTGTGCGGGAATCCGACACAGGGTTACGGTTCTCATGACAATGATGAGAATGGCGGAGAGAATGGCGGGTTCAATTATTACATTCCACCTGGCTATATGAAAAATTGCACCTTCAGCGAAAATACCATTTTCTTTGTGCAGCGTCCGAAAGTGCCTTGGTGGAACTGGGGAGGAGATGAGATTAACATTTTGGGAACGAGTTACGATGTGACTTTCCCGCTGCCTGATGTTCCTCCCGGCACGTACGAACTCCGTTTAGGTTACCCGGGCATGTTGGACCGTGGTATTGCCCAGGTTTATGTGGACGGCATACCGCAAGGAATTCCTATCGATATGCGCTATCGTGCCAATGATTCACGTGTCGGAGGGCTTTATAATGGAGATACGGGTTTTCGGAATTCAGAAGAAAGTTCTTCCGGTATTTACACAAGTGAACAGTTGGAAGAGAATGCACGTACGATGAAGAACAACGGTTATTATAGCGGGCCGAAGAGTATCTTTACGGGGAATGACGGAACGGATGCTCCAAGATACAGTCCGAATAGTTGTACTATAATGTACAATAATGCCTATACTTTCCGTCGTAAGATTTGCAATGTAGAGGTGAAGCCCCATACGGACCATAAGATTCGTATTCGTTCCGTATTCACACAAGGGAACAGAGGATGTTTCATTCTTGATTATATGGAATTGGTACCCATAAGCATTTGTGGTGCCGGGGGTATCGGTGAGGATCTTTACTAATATTCACATTAAAACACTAAAGAAAAATGAATTTGAAATATTATATGCAGACGGGAGTTGTGGCGTTAATCGCCGCAACCGCCGGTGTATCCTGTACGGATACGTGGGATGACCATTACAGTGTGAATGGTACGGTGCCCGGTGCAACCCTATGGGAAAATATGCAACTTGACGAGAGCATTCGTCCTTTCGTGAAGGTTTTGGATTCTTGTGGCTACAAAGACATTCTGAATTCCAACCAAGTGTTTACGGTTTGGGCTCCGGAAATTACGGATGCGGAAGCTCAGGAGTGGATTGACACCTATAAGCGAGAGAAAAGCCAGGGGATAATTGATGACGATAATTCTACTTTGAATCAGTTTATCAAGAATCATATAGCCATGTATAATCAGCAAGTTTCGTCGTTGACAAAAGATGAGACTGTCAAGATGATGAATGGCAAACGTTTGACTTTGACCGGTTCCATGCTTAACGGTGAAGTGAACATGGTAGGCAACGGGGTTCCGTCTTCCAATGGTATGCTCTATAAAGTGGACGGGCCCGCAACTTTCTTTCCTAACATTTGGGAACGCCTCCGCATGGATTTGGAAGGAGACAACGGACTGGACAGTGTAGCCAATTTCTTCCTTTCATGGAATCGTATAGAACTTGACGAAGAGGCCAGTGTGCCGGGTGGTATCGTAGACGGAGAAACGGTTTATTTGGACTCTGTGATGTACAATTACAATCCTATTTTCAATCAGTTGGGTCGGATTGACTCTGAAGACAGTCTGTACTGGTTCGTAGCTCCTACCAATAAGATTTGGAAGGAAAACATAGACCTGTACCGTTCTTATTTCGAGTACCATCAAAGTTTGGAAAAAGACGGCGATTCTTTACAGAACCTCTATTCTAAATTCATGTTCCTGTACAGTTCGTGCTTCAATGTAAGATCGCAGGAATTGCCTTTCAACGAAGCGAATCCGGATTCCATCGTTGCCACGACCTATACTTCTTTTTATCCGGATTGTTCTAAGTTCGAATGGCCGATGCAGGCTGGCGGTTTGCTGTATGGTCTGACACCTCAGGAGTGCAGTAACGGTCGTTTGTACAAGGCTACGGATTGGCGTATTCCTCCTACCAAATTGATTTATATGACTCCTGTTCAGGTTGAAGCGGAATATGCTAATAATTATTCGACAGTGACACTCTCGGGCGACTCGACTTCCATCCAGGTAAATGCAGTAGAGGCAACCAATGAGAATTTCAGAGTGTCGGGAGGTGGTTACTTGGTGGTAAGGGATGCCCGTTCGGGGCGTACCAACCAGCCGGAAATTACCTTTAAGATTCCCAGCACGCTTTCCAACTGTCCGTATGACATCAAAGTCGTGTTTGCCTCTCCTTTGGCCGGAGACTCTTTGGCCAAGGAAGACGCACAGTTGAAGCGTCAGTTTACAGCTAAGATCAGATATTATTCGTCGAGAACCGGCGATATGATTGAAGGGAGCAATGCCGTGACTTTGTGCACGGATGTAGATGTCGATGCCACGAAGATGGATACCGTCACGGTAACGACAGGATTTGAATCTCCGGTTTGTAACTTCGGAGAGGAAGATCCCAGAGTGCTGCTGACCATACAATCTATCAAGGGACGTACGGTACCGGACGGTTACAGCAAGGATTTAGCGATAGACTGTGTGATTTTCGAGCCACGTCCTACATCCGGATCCGGAAGCGATGAAAATTGATTGTAGAACAATATTAGAGCATGAGTAATGAAAAGATATAGATTCTATTGTTTAGCATTGTTGATGGCAGGCACTTTGGGGGGCTATGCTCAGGAAGAGGCTGCTACCGACACCGTGACTGCGGCCAGACCTGCCAGTCCGATAAAGAAAAATGTAAAGACACGTCCGGTCAGCGGGCGAGTGTTCGCTGTGACATTCGGCACTCCTTTGGGTGGAGCCTTGGTCAGCGTGAGCGGTTACGACGGTTACAGTGCGTTGACCGAAGAGGACGGTACGTATAAGCTTGATGTGCCGGAGTACGCTACGGCATTGAAAATCACGGCACCGGACTATAATACGGTTCGTGTGGGTATTAACCAATCCGGTAAGTTGCGCGATGTGACGATGTATTCGAATGCCATGCGTTCGGCATACGGTGCGGATGACAATATCCTGAATACGGTGGTGGCAGACAAGTTCGATTATAGTCCGTCCTTGAATATCACATCCGAAATCGGTGACCAGTTGGGTGCCAATGTCCGTACGATTTCCCGTGGAGGTACGCCCGGTATCGGAAACTTCATGATGATGAACGGTATCAACTCCTTGCACAGCAACGGTCAGCCGTTGATCGTGATTGACGGGGTTATCGTAGACCAGCAGTATGACCGTACGATGGTTCATGACGGCTTCTACAATGATATTCTGACATCTTTCAACGTGAACGAGATCAAGAGCGTGAAGGTGATGGCCAACGGTACGGCTATTTATGGAGCCAAGGGAGCCAACGGAGTGATTCTCATCGAAACGAAGCGTAACACGAGTTTGGCTACGAAAATCGACGCCACGGTGTCGGCCGGCATTACCTTATTGCCGAAATCGCTTCCGATGATGAGCGGTTCGCAGTTCAAGACGTACGCTTCGGACTTGTTGAAGACAACGGGTACGAACCTGTCGGAATTCCAGTTCCTGACTTCCGATCCGAATAATTACTATTACAATAAATATAATAACAACACGGATTGGAACGATGTCATCTACCGTGAGGCTTTCTCGCAGAATTATGGCATTACGGTACAAGGAGGTGATGAGGTGGCCAGCTATTTCCTCGCATTGGGGTACAATGGTGCGCAGAGTGTATTGGAAGACAATGATGTGAACCGTTTGAACATCCGTTTCAATACGGATATAAACATGTTCAAGCATTTGTTCATCCGTTTCGACGCTTCCTACAGCAACGTGACGCGTAACTTGAAAGACCAGGGTGCGCCGGAGAATTACGATGAAGGAACGGTGACTTCTGTCAACTATCTCGGTTTGGTGAAAAGCCCGATGCTGAGCCCGTATGCTTATTCCAACGGTAAGATTTCCGATGTGGCATTCGACAACAGTGACGAGGACTATCTGGATCAGGCTTTGGCTTCGATTGGTAATGTGAATTATCGTTTGGCCAATCCTGCTTCTATCAACGAGTACGGTACGGCTCAGAATAAGAATTACTTTGAGAACTCTTATTTGAACATCGCCATTACTCCGAGATGGCAGTTCAACAAGCATTTGTCTCTCAGTTCTTTGTTCAGCTATACGTTGACGAATACGAATGATAAGTACTACGTGCCTATCAACGGTGTGCCTGATTACTATGTGTCTTCTATCGGTCTTACGGTAGAAAATGAAATCCGTTCGCTTTATTCTTCGCAGAATTCGATTACGAGCGATACGAAAATAGAGTGGGGAAATCAGTACGGTGCACATAGTATAGACCTTTTGGGAGGTTTCCGTTATATGAACGACCGTTACAAGGTAGACACGCAGTTGGGGTACAATACGGGTAGCGATAAAACGCCGTTTATTAATGATACGCAAAACAAGACGACTACCGGTAGCACTAACGAGTGGACTTCAATGAGTTGGTACGGTCAGGCCCGTTACGATTACAGAAAGCGTTATTTCGTAGAAGGTAATTTGGCTATCGAAAGTTCTTCACGATTCGGTAAAGAAGCGAAAGACGGTTTCAAATTGGCGGGTGTACGTTGGGGCGTTTTCCCCGGTATCCAGGCCGGTTGGGTGTTGTCCAATGAAAGTTGGTTCGACGTGCCGGGAATAGACTATGCCAAATTTACGATGGGATATGATGTGAGCGGTAACGACGGTATCGACTTTGATGCCACCCGTACTTATTTCAAGAGTATCTTGTTCCAGAATCTGGCCAATGGTTTGGTGTTGGGTAATTTGGGCAATACGGAAGTACAGTGGGAGACAACCCGTCGTTTCAGCTTCGGTACGGAGTTGAATTTCCTGAAAAACCGTTTGAACTTGAAAGTAAACGTGTTCAAGAGTTGGACAGACAACCTGTTGACTTATCATGAACTGAACTTCATTACCGGTTTGGAGAACAACTGGGTGAACGGAGGTTCTTTGGAGAACAAAGGGTACAATATTACGGTGAACGGCCATATCATCGCCACCCGTAACTGGAACTGGGAATTGGGTGCCAGTGTCGGCCATTACAAGAACAAGCTGACGGCTTTGCCCGATGGGCAGGATTATGTGGATGCCGAAGTTTACGGTGCTACCATCCGCTCTCAAATCGGCCAGCCGGTGAATTTGTTCTATGGCTATAAGACCGAGGCTACCGCATCCGGTACGCATGTATATGCCACTTCGGAAGAGGCTAAGGCCGACGGTTTGTACATCTTGGGCGAGAACGGTATCGACAAGACCTACTTTGGAGCCGGTGACGTGAAGTTTGCCGACAACGGAGATAAGGAAATCAACAAGGCGGATATGCAGATCATCGGAGATCCGAATCCGGATATTTACGGTAACATCTTTACTTCTTTAAGTTATAAGCGTATCCGTTTGGATGTGAACTTCAATTACAGCTTGGGCAACGATGCCTATAACTACTTGCGTTCGCAGTTGGAAGGCGGAAGCCGTTTCATGAACCAGTCGATAGCGATGGTGAACCGCTGGACGTATGAAGGACAGAAGACCGACATGCCGACGGTGATATGGGAAGATCCGATGGGCAATGCCCGTTTCAGCGACCGTTGGATCGAGGATGCCAGCTATCTTCGCTTGAAGTCTATTACGTTGAGCTATGAGCTACCGCTCAACAGCACTTTCATCCACGGTCTGACATTCTGGGGACAGGCAAACAATGTCTTCACCGTGTCTAAGTATTTGGGAGCCGATCCGGACTTCTCTATGAGCAACAGTGTTTTGGAACAAGGCATAGACCGCGGTCTGTTGGCTAACAGCCGTAACTTTATGCTCGGTATTAAAATCAACCTTTAATTCAGTCTCTTATGAAACTCAAATCTTATATTTTTCAGATTGCGTTGGCGGCTGTCGGAGCAGGATTCTTAGGATCCTGCGAAGACATGCTTGAACCGACTTCGGATTATGTGATATACGAAAACGGCAGCCATCTGACTACCCCGGCCGATACTGCCACTTCTCTGATCGGTATTATCTATAAGTTGCAGGCTATCGGTGACCGTACCAACCTGTTGGGCGAGGTGCGGGGCGACCTCGTTACTTTGACCACTCAAGCCAATGCCGATTTGCGTGCGTTAGCCAACTTCGAAGTGACGGATGAGAATAGGTATAATAGTCCGCGTGATTATTATGCAGTGATTAACAACTGTAATTATTATCTTGCATACGCCGATACGGCTGCATACGACAATCGTGGCAACCAGATTTTTGCGAAGGAAATGGCTCAGGTAAGGTCCATCCGCGCATGGGCTTATCTGCAATTGGCATTGAACTATGGCAAGGTGCCTTTCTACACCGAACCGTTGCTGACGGAGCAGGATGCCGATGATGTCAGTCTTGACGTGAAGGACCGTAAGGACATTGAAGCTATCTGTGATTATTTCATCAACGACCTGAAGCCATACAGCAACACGCCGTGGCCCGCTTTGCATACGGTAGGTAGTGTTTTTATGGCCAACTGTTACTTCCCGGTAGACATGGTGTTGGGCGATTTGTACCTTTGGAAAGCTTCTTGCCAAGGAACGGATGCCGGACGTGCATATTACCGCGAGGCTGCCAAGTGCTATTTCCGTTGGATAATGGACACACGTAACGTCGGGGACGGGTTCTCGAAGCCTATTTACTATTTCTCCGACTCGTATTCGGCTCATTGGGTAGAGTATACTTCAAGTACGGGAACTTCTTATGGGTGGTCTTATTTAAATCCGGGGCAGAGTCCTTCGGTATATGGGATGGAAACTTTCACCATTATTCCGATGGACTCGGCAGCCAGCCAGGGATATTATAGCGAAGTGCAGACTTTGTACAATTCTTCGACCAATGATAACGGTGCTTACATTACTTCGACGAATTACAGCATCACGCCGTCTTTGCACATGCAGGAGATTAGCCGCACGCAGTCTTATTCTTTCTTGGACAAGAATAATCGCCCGATAGACGCTGTTCCTGATATGATTGAGGAGGAACCGTTATTAGAAGGGGATTTGCGTTTGGCCGCCCAATGGCGGTCGAGAACCGTCAATATTACGACGGGAGGAGCTGCGGATAAGTTTACGATGCAGAACATCTACAAAGTAAACCAGCGTAATATCGGGATTTATCGTGAAAGCGATGTCTGGTTGCGTTTGGCCGAAGCTCTTAACAATGGTGGGTTCCCGCGCATGGCATACGCCATTTTGGCTACGGGAATCAGCAAGGACGTGGTAGACGACAGCGTGTCCGTATATTGCAACGATGCCGATATGGCATTCCTCAACGAATTGAATACGGCCAACAATTATTTCAATACATTCAAGACGCGTAACGGACGTCTCGGTGAGGAAGGAGGTAGTGCTACCGATTCCTATAATACGGTGGTAGGTGTACATTCACGCGGTTGCGGTTATGCCGAGTTGGATCCGGATTATGCGTATCCGATGGTGGATTCTTTGGATAAGGATGGTAACCGTATCAACGGTTATACGGGACAGAACCGTAAAGATTGGGCCTATCTGAATCTGGCTGTAGAGCAAGCCCGTGTGGACAGTATGATCATCAATGAGAATGCGTTGGAAACCTGTTTCGAGGGTAAACGTTTCTATGATTTGATCCGTTTTGCCAAACGTTACCGTAACAATGCGTGGGTGGCCGATCCGGTCAGCAAGCGTGGAGGTAAGGAGAATCGCGATGGAGCACTTTACAATAAGTTGATGTTGGAGAACAACTGGTTCCTGAATTGGAAAGGCCAGATAGGAATGTAATTGTTTTTGTTTGTTGTTTAATATAAAGGCGGGGAGTGCGTTTGTGCATTCCCCGCCTTTATTTATGGATTTTATAGTATATTGTAATACAAGAGAATAGAAATGGCTATTTTTCTGCGGAAAGCCAGAAATCGTTCGCCTGAGATTGATTTTTCATTCTGCGGCGAACGATTTTCCGGGATGAGGAGTTCGATGTCGAGACAGTTTTTTATTGAAATTCTTCCTATTCTGAAAAAGAAATCGTATTTTTGCCAAAATTTTAAAGTAACGCGAAAGTAAAATACGATATATGGCAAACCGATTCGCAGAACGTACGCAACTGAACCTCTCCGATGTGAACAAAGAGGTGTTGAAGATGTGGGATGACGCAGATGTCTTCCATAAGAGTATGACAGAACGTGAAGGCTGTCCTTCGTTTATCTTCTTCGAAGGTCCTCCTTCAGCCAACGGGCATCCGGGTATCCACCATGTCCTGGCACGTTCTATCAAGGATACGTTCTGTCGTTTCAAGACCATGAAAGGTTTCTTAGTGAAGCGCAAGGCCGGCTGGGATACCCACGGGCTTCCTGTGGAATTGGGCGTGGAAAAAGAATTGGGCATCACGAAGGAGGATATAGGCAAGACGATTTCCATCGAGGAATATAACCGTAAGTGCCGCACGAATGTGATGAAATATACAGAGGAATGGACCGACCTGAGCCATAAGATGGGCTATTGGGTGGACATGGAGCATCCGTATATCACTTACGACAATAAATATATCGAGACGCTCTGGTGGCTGTTGCAACAGCTCTACCGGAAGGGCTTGTTATATAAGGGATATACGATACAGCCTTATTCGCCCGCAGCCGGTACGGGGCTGAGTTCGCATGAGTTGAACCAGCCCGGTTGTTACCGTGACGTGAAAGACACGACGGTGACGGCACAGTTCCGGATGCTCGATCCGCGCCCTGAAATGACGGGGTGGGGTACGCCTTATTTTTTGGCATGGACCACTACGCCTTGGACGCTTTCGTCCAACACGGCATTGTGCGTAGGGCCGAAAATAGAGTATGTATGCGTGCGTACTTATAATATGTACAGCGGTGAACCCGTAACAGTGGTGCTGGCCAAGGCGCGTTTGGGGGCTTATTTGAACCCGGAGGGTGAGAATATGCCGTTGGACGGTTACAAGCCGGGGGACAAAGTGATACCTTATCAGATTGTGGGTGAATACCTCGGGCCGGATTTGGTCGGTATGACCTACGAACAGTTGTTTCCTTGGGTAAATCCCGGGGAAGGGGCTTTCCGTGTCATCCCCGGAGATTACGTGACGACGGAAGACGGTACGGGTATCGTGCATATCGCTCCGACTTTCGGTGCGGACGATGCGCAGGTGGCCAAGGCCGCCGGCGTTCCTCCCATGCAGTTGGTCAACCGCAAGGGTGAGTTCCGTCCGATGGTGGATTTGACCGGTAAGTTTTATTTGTTGGACGAGTTGGACGAGGACTTCGTGAAGCGTTGTGTCCGTGTGGACGAATACAGGAAGTGGGAAGGCCAGTTCGTGAAAAATGCCTACGACCCGAAGAAGACCGACAAGGACGAAACCCTCGACGTGGCGCTCTGCATGGAACTGAAGCAGCGCGGAATGGCATTCAAGATAGAGAAACACGTGCACAACTATCCGCATTGTTGGCGGACGGACAAGCCGATTCTGTATTATCCACTCGACAGTTGGTTCATCTGCAGCACGGCTGTCAAGGAACGGATGATAGAACTGAACCGTACCATCAACTGGAAGCCGGCATCCACCGGGACCGGACGTTTCGGTAAATGGTTGGAGAACCTGAATGACTGGAACTTGAGCCGTAGCCGTTATTGGGGTACGCCGTTGCCGATCTGGCGGTCGGAAGACGGTGAGGAAATCTGTATCGGTTCGGTGGAGGAGCTGTATGCCGAAATCGAGAAAGCGGTAGCGGCCGGACTGATGGCTTCCAATCCGCTGAAAGACCGTGGTTTCGTTCCGGGCGATTACAGTCAGGACAATTATGACAAAATAGATTTGCACCGTCCGTTTGTGGATGAGGTCGTTTTGATTAGTCCCACGGGTAAGCCGATGAAGCGGGAGGCCGACCTTATCGACGTGTGGTTCGACTCCGGAGCCATGCCTTACGCCCAGATTCATTATCCGTTCGAGCATAAGGCGGAGCTGGATAACCGTACGGTTTATCCTGCCGATTTCATTGCAGAAGGTGTGGATCAGACCCGCGGTTGGTTCTTTACGCTGCATGCCATCTCTACGATGGTATTCGACAGTGTGGCTTATAAGGCTGTAATATCCAACGGACTTGTACTCGACAAGAACGGGAACAAGATGTCTAAGCGTTTGGGTAATGCGGTGGATCCGTTCGGTGCGATAGAGCAATACGGTTCGGATGCCGTACGTTGGTATATGATTACCAATTCTTCACCGTGGGATAACCTGAAATTCGACGAGGCCGGCGTACAGGAAGTCAGCCGTACGTTCTTCGGCAAGTTGTTCCAGACTTATTCTTTCCTGACGATGTATGCTAATGTGGACGGTTGGTATTATGCCGAAACCGATGTACCCATGAGCGAACGTCCGGAAATAGACCGTTGGATCTTGTCCGAGTTGAATACATTGGTGAAGAACGTGGAGGCTTGTTACGAGGATTATGAACCGACGAAGGCCGGACGCCTGATTCAGGATTTCGTGATAGATAACGTGAGCAACTGGTTCGTCCGTCTGAGCCGTAAGCGTTTTTGGGGCAGTGCGATGAGTACGGACAAGCTTTCGGCTTATCAGACGTTATACACTTGCCTGGAGACGGTGGCCAGACTGATGGCACCCATCGCTCCGTATTATGCCGACCGTTTGTATCATGACCTGACGGCTGCAACCGGTCGTGCGGAAGCGGAGAGCGTGCATTTGGCCACATTCCCGGTTTGCGATGAAACGAAGGTGGACAAAGCGCTAGAGTATCGTATGGAACTGGCGCAGCAGATTACGTCCATGGTCTTGTCCTTGCGCAAGAAAGAACGGATTATCGTGCGTCAGCCCTTGCAGTGCATTTCCATACCGTCGGGCGATGCAGAACGTCGTGAAAGCATAGAAGCCGTGAAACAGTTGATTCTGGACGAAGTGAACGTCAAGGAATTGCAATTTGTGGAAGGCGATGGCATGCTGGTAAAGAAAGTGAAGTGCAACTTCCGTACGATGGGCAAGAAGTTCGGCAAGCTGATGAAGAACGTGGCCGCTGCAGTGGAGAGCCTGACACAGGAACAGATAACTGAGTTGGAACGCGAAGGCACGCTCGGCGTGGCTTTGGAGAGCGGCGAGGCGGTAACCATCGAGGTGGCCGACGTGGAGATTTTCAGTGAGGACATTCCCGGCTGGACGGTGGCCAATGAAGGCAGCCTGACGGTGGCGCTCGATATTACCGTGACGGATGCGCTTCGCGTGGAGGGTACGGCCCGTGAATTGGTGAAGCGTATACAGAACTTGCGTAAGGAAAAGAATTTCGAGATTACCGACCGTATTGCCGTGACGCTTTCCCATGCGGAACAAACGGATAAGGCCGTGGCGGAATACAGAGATTATATCTGTGGCCAGGTTTTGGCCAATTCGCTTACGGTAGCGGATAAGGTAGACGGTGGTGTGACCATAGACTTCGACGATTACACCGTTGAGGTAAAGATAGACAGAGAATGAGTGAACATTATTAACCCTAAAATAAGAAGTATTATGACAGAGAAAACACGTTATAGCGATGAGGAATTAGCCGAATTCAAGGAGTTGATCCTGAGTAAGCTGGCAGTGGCGCGTGAAGAATATGAAACCATGATGGGGACATTGATGAACACGGACAATAACGGAGTGGATGATACGTCGCCTACTTATAAGGCGTTGGAAGAAGGTGCCAATACACAGACCAAGGAGGAACTGTCTATGTTGGCGGCTCGCCAGCAGAAGTTCATCAAGGGGCTTGAGGCTGCCCTGATACGTATCGAAAACAAAACCTATGGGATTTGCCGTGAGACCGGTAAATTGATTCCCAAGGAACGTTTACGTCTGGTTCCTCATGCGACATTGAGCATAGAGGCTAAAAACATGAAAAAGTAATGGAGGCAGAAGGAAGAAGCGGTTGGGGATGGCTCACTCAGGGGCGTTTGGCTTTGTTGATTATCTTCTTGGTGCTTGTCATAGACCAATGGATTAAGATTGCAGTCAAGACCCACATGTATCTGCACGAGAGTATTCGTGTGACCGATTGGTTTTACATTCTCTTTACGGAGAATCCAGGTATGGCATTCGGGTGGGAATTTTTCGACAAGCTTTTTCTGACTTCCTTTCGTATCATAGCCGTGGTCGTCATTGCGTATCTTCTTTACAGATCGATACGCAAAGGCGTGCCTACGGGTTTTGTCGTCTGTTTGTCTCTGGTTTTGGCCGGGGCAGCGGGAAACATCATAGACTGCGTGTTCTACGGATTGATATTCAACAATCCTCCCGCACCGTTCACGGCCCATTTCGTACCGTTCGGGACGGGGTATGAAAGCCTGTTCCACGGTCGTGTGGTAGATATGTTTTATTTTCCCATCATCGACACTTATTGGCCGGAATGGATGCCATGGGTGGGAGGAGAGCATTTTATTTTTTTCAGTCCGATATTCAATTTTGCGGATGCGGCCATCAGTTGCGGCATCATAGCCTTGTTGATTTTTTATCATAAACGTATTTCCCAATAACTCTCAAACGTTTCATGTCAAAGTTGTTGCGTAAAGTTTTTGGCGCTGTGGCAGCCGTTCTTTTGTTTCCGGCATGTAAGCCCGGCGTACCGTCCGATCTGATTCCGCCTGCGGAACTGGAGGATTTGCTTTATGATTACCATATCGCACAGGCTATGGCAGAGACCCAGCAAGACAGCATGAACTTTAAGCGTTACAGTTACGTGCAGGCCGTGTTTGAGAAATATGGAGTGAGCGAGGCCGAATTCGATTCCACGATGGTTTGGTATGCCTCGCATGCCACTTATCTGAACGACATTTATAAAAAGTTGCAGGAGCGTTACAGTACGCATGTTTCGGCATTGGGAGCTTCTACGGGAGAGAATGATATCTTTGCCCATTTGGATGCCCAAGGGGATACGGCCAATATTTGGCAGGAGCGTGCGTTCAGAATCCTGAAACCGCGTTTTATGGAAGACCGTTTGTTGTTTACCATGACAGCCGATACGACCTTTCATAAGGGGGACGCCTTGCTCTGGCGCTTCGATTCTCGCTATATATCCCATGGACGACAAAATGAAGCATACGCCGGCTTCTATGTGACGTACGACAATGATTCCACGGCTGGCGTTACGCAAAGAATTTATTCCAATAACCTGATGCAGCTTCGTTTGGAAGGAGACACGGCTCATGCGATTCGAGAAATAGGCGGATTTGTGTATTATAAACCTTCGGACGAAGACAAAGAACCTCGCCTGTTGTGGCTTCGCGACATTATGCTGGTCCGTTTCCATCCCCAGCCGGTAGTTGTGGATACAACGGCGGTTGCTGCGAAGTCAGACAGTATGGACGTGGCATCGAAAGATTCGGTGTTGCGGGTGGTACCGGCGGATACGGTTTCCCGTCGTCTTTCTCCGACGGAATTGAGGGAAAGTCGTCCGGTGGAACGATCCATTCATGTGGTAAAGGAAAAGCCTTATCGTGTGATTCGTAAACCGGGGGCTACGAGAACCGGACGAAGAGGCCATTGAAACCATAAAGGGACAAGCGGTCTTGAAACATATTGCTTTTCATAAAGTGTACTGGCCATCAGGGCGTTTTGCGGTCATGCCGGTGATAACGGTCGATGAGAAAGGCTTTTATCAATTCTATTGTATCTTGACGGGAGAAATGCCTGCTGTGATATGGAATGGAGGCATAGGTTTGTTATTGCCTCCCGATGTCGTTCCGCAACCCAGCGACTGTATTGCCGCCTTGTTACGGAAAGCGAATCCGGATATAGGCCCGGATGCCCTGCGGCTTTGGAGAGCCGACGGATTGTCGGCCGATGCAGATATTCTTACTCCTGTCGTCCGATGGTATCCCGTCTTCTGAATTCAGCGCATACGATGGCTGTGGCTACGGCTACGTTCAGGCTTTCCGATGTATTTCGTTCGGGAGGATAGTTGGGGATGTACAGTTTCCGGTTGATGAGTGATGCAACGTCCCGGCTGATACCTTTGCCTTCGTTCCCCATGACAATCAGTCCGCTGGAACTTAGTTCCGTGCCATACATGTCATTTCCGTCCAAAAACGTTCCGTAGACCGGTATGTCGGCATTGGCTGTCCGTAGCAAATCTGTCAGTGAAAGGTAGTGTACGCAAACACGTGCCATGGCTCCCATGGTGGCCTGTACGGTTTTGGGATTATAAAGGTCGGCCGTGTCGGGAGAGCAGAATATATGTTCGATGCCGAACCAGTCGGCTATACGGATAATCGTACCCAGATTGCCCGGATCCTGCACGCCGTCGAGTCCGAGGCAGAGTTGTTCTTTCAAGAGATGTTCCGGTGCCCCTCCGGCCGGGCGTTGACGGAATAGGGCCAACACATCCTGCGGATTCTTTTGCAAGCTGGCTTTTTGAAGCTCCTCGGCCGATACTTCTTGGATTTCACACCCTTTACGGGCGAGCGTTTCCACGGCTTCCCGTCGCGTATCCAGCCATTCCTTTCGGGCTGCGAGAAAGGCACAGTCGAAAGCTGGTAGTAGGTCGTCTACCAGTTTATGTCCTTCGGCAACGAAGAGTTGCCACTCTTTGCGGAATTTTTTCTGTTCGAGAGAGCGGATGAGCTTGATTTTGTTTTTGCTGATCATTTCGGTTCCAATTATACTGCAAATCTAAGAAGTTATTTCGGAACCGGCAAAATAAATCAAAACCAAAAGCGGCCTGAAGATAGGCTTCGGTCCGGTGAAGCCAAATCAGAAAACTTCGTTTTCATTTGTCTTTACGTCCGTCTTGCACTTTCTCTTAGATAAGACAGGCTGCGATTCGGCATAGCCAAACTTGAAAAAACTTTGTTTTTCGTTTGTCTCTGCACTCACCTTGCACTATCTTTGTATCCCAAATGGCACTTATGCGGAAACTTTTATACAGTATAGTCGGGGGAATCATCATGGCATTGCTGGGCGCTTGCTCAGCTACGAAGTTCATACCCGAAGGCGAATATATGCTGGAAAGCGTTTCTGTGAAGTCGACGGATAAATCGCTCGATGTCGCTTCGTTGAAAGGATATATCCGTCAGCACCCTAATTCCAAGTGGTTCAGCTTGCTGAAAGTTCCTATGGGGCCGTACGCCCTGTCCGGACGGGACACGACCAAGCGAATCAACCGTTTCTTGCAACGGGTAGGGGAGGCCCCGGTAATTTTCGATACGGTGCAGGCTAACCGTTCAGGTGAGAACATGTTAGTGGCTGTGAACAATTTGGGGTACCTTCATGCCCGGGTGAATCAGAAGCGTGTAGTGAAAGGAAAGAAGGTGAGGCTGACGTACGAGATTGTGCCTGGAGAACGCTATCGGGTGAGAAACATCCGTTACCTCATAGAGGATTCTGTGGTGGAGCGTATTGTCCGCGAACATGCTGCATTGTCATCTTTGCAACCCGGAATGCCTTTCGATTTAAATGTGTTGGACGGGGAGCGTAGCCGCATCAGCAGTCGTTTACAAAACAGCGGATATTATAAATTCAATAAGGAATATGTCCGGTTTGAAGCGGATACGTGTGTGGGAAACCAAAAGGTGGATCTGGATGTGGTGATACCTTTATACCGGGCATCGGCAGAAAGCGAGCCGGAACTTCACCGGCGTTATAAGATTCATTCTGTTTCCTTTTCCGGTGATGCGATGGCTTTCGATACAAGTCGTGATACTTCCCGGTTGGACAGTATGGTCTATCGCGGCTTTCCCATTTATTACAAGCATAAACTGGCTTTCCGGCCTTCGGTATTTACCAATAATAATGCGATTGAGCCGGGGCATCTGTACCGGGAACGCGATGTGCAACGGACTTATAGTAACTTCGGCCAGTTGGGGGCCGTGATGTTTTCCAATATTAAAATGGTGGAGAATGATTCTTTGCCGAATATGCTGGACGGATTCGTGACCGTGCACGAAAATAAACCGCGTTCGCTGGGAGCGGAATTGGAAGGTACCAACTCGGCAGGTGATTTGGGGGCGGCCTTGCTTTTGACTTACCAGAACCGGAATCTGTTTCGAGGCTCGGAATTGTTTTCCCTGAAACTGCGTGGGGCATTTGAAGCCATTACCGGTCTGGAAGGGTACAGCGACCAGAATTATATGGAAATCAGTGTGGAAGCCGGTCTGACATTCCCGAATTTCAAGTTGTTCCGCTTCAATGGTCGTGACCGCGGGTTGATGCGTGCCACTTCAGAGGTTTCATTATTATATGATTCCCAAAACCGTCCGGAGTTTCACCGGCGTGTTTTGACTTCAGCTCTTCGTTACCGTTGGCAAAGCCCGAACGGCTTGCTCCGCCACCGCATCGACCTGATAGACTTGAACTATGTGTTCATGCCTTGGATTTCCGAGACGTTCCGCAAGGATTATCTGGAAGACGAAACCGACCGGAATGCTATCCTGCGTTACAATTACGAAAATCTTTTCATCATGAGGCTGGGCTATAGCTTTACCTATAATTCGCAACGCAATGCAACGAGCATTGCGGATTACGGTAGCAATGCCTTGGGCATCCGTTTTAATGTGGAGTCGGCCGGAAACGTGCTGTATGGTTTCTCTAATCTCTTTGGAGCCAGTCGGAACGATCAAGGGCAATATACATTGTTCAATATAGCGTATGCGCAGTATCTGAAAGGGGATTTCGACATCAGCAAGAGTTTCCGTTTCGACGACCGTAACTCGTTGGCTTTGCATTTTGGCATAGGAGTGGCCTATCCCTACGGAAACTCCACCATCCTGCCTTACGAAAAACGGTATTTCAGCGGAGGAGCCAACAGCGTACGGGGATGGTCTGTCAGAGAATTGGGACCCGGACGTTTTACGGGGGGAGACGGACGTATCGACTTTATCAATCAGACCGGTGATATTAAATTGGATCTCAATGCGGAATACCGTACCTATTTGTTTTGGAAATTGCATGGAGCGTTTTTTGTAGACGCCGGCAATATCTGGACCATTCGCGATTATGCCGAGCAGCCCGGCGGACAGTTTCGTATGCGGAGCTTCTGGCGGGAGATCGCAGTGTCTTACGGATTGGGATTCCGTTTGAATTTCGATTATTTCATCTTACGTCTGGACGGAGGTATGAAAGCCATTCATCCGGCGTATAATGATGTCCGTCACCATTACCCGATTATTCATCCGGACTTTAAGCGGGATTTTACTTTGCATTTTGCAGTGGGCCTTCCATTCTGACAAGCCACCGACGCCCTTCCTTCCGTAAAGGGATGAGATATGCGGTCTCCGGAACGATACGCCCTCTTTGCTGTTCCAGCGAATCGGCGGCAAGTGCTTGGCAAACGACGCAACGTACGAGTGCCGTACTGTCATTGATTTGTTGGCATTCCGTTGAACTTATGTATGCTCCTTCTGGGGCAGACCGTACGGCTTCGAGGTCGTGTTCGGTGATGTTCGACGCACGGAAAGCTATCCATTTGCGGGAATCTTCAGTACAATTCCCGTATGCTTCATCGAAACGCAGATTGAAATAATCTTCCGCAAATTCCTTAGCTCTGCTATTTGCTTGTTCCTCTTCTTCGCTCGTACATCCGGCTGCTCCTAATCCTGTAAGCAGGCATAAAACCAGAGGCCATCTTTTACTTTTCGTCATTTTTTAATGTTTTTACGTCTTTCGGTTAAGAACCGTTTGACCTCATCGTTTGATTTCGTATTTTCACAGCGCAAATATATGTCTTTTCCCGGCAATGGCCAATGAAAAGGAAAAACATTTTTGAAGAATCCTAACTATTTAATCACAATAAATCACTATGAGATTACAGAATTTGTTTTTGGGGATGTTCTTATGGGGAACGGCTTTTCATCCGGTTTGCTCCGCTGCGTCTCCGGTGCTTCAGACGAAGCTGCATCCGGCTGTGTATAAATCTTCTTCAGGTCCGGTCCGCCGGGTGACTGTGACGGTAGGTTCTGACGGGCAGGCCACAGAGGCGGAATTGGCGTTAGGCAGGCAGGTGCGGCATGTCCGCTTGGAAGAAGGAGAAAATCATTTCGTGTTCGATATTCCAGACGCAGGCGCAGACCGTACGTTGCCGTTGTCTTTACGTGCCGGACGGGTGTCTTTGGCTTCGGATGAAGTAAAAGTACCGGTAGCCCGGCATTGGCAGATGAATCTGGTGCAGCATACACATACGGACATCGGCTATACCCGTTCGCAAATGGAGATTCTGGCAGAACATTTGCGTTATATAGATTACGCGTTGGATTATTGCGATGCCACGGACCATTACCCGGATGCCGCGCGGTTCCGGTGGACTTGCGAGGTGGCTTGGCCTGTGAAAGAATATTTGAAAAACCGTCCGACTTCCCAGGTCGAACGTTTGAAACGCAGGGTGAAAGAAGGGCGGATAGAGTTGGGGGCCATGTACCTGAATTTTGACGAGTTGCCGGACGAACAAACCTTGGCGGCATCCTTGGCTCCGTTAAAGTTATTCCGGGTCGAGGGGTTACGGGCGGACTTGGCCGTGCAAGATGACGTAAACGGAATAGCCTGGTGTTTCAGTGAATATTTTGCCGACGTGGGAGTGAAGTACCTGAATATGGGGACGCACGGGCATCGAGCCTTGATATGCTTTGACAAGCCCACAGTATTCTGGTGGGAGTCGCCATCAGGGAAGAAAATCCTGGCTTATCGTGCGGAACATTACCATCTGGGAAACTACTGGGGCGTGCACAACCCTGATGATTTCACAAAGTTTGAGCAATGCGTGTGGGATTATCTGGGGCAACTGGAAGCTAAGGGATACCCGTACGACATTTGTGCCATTCAGCATTCCGGGTATCTGACCGACAACGCTCCTCCTTCCACACGGAGTTGCGAGATGGTGAAACGTTGGAATGAAAAGTACGAATGGCCTAAATTGCGTTCGGCAGTCGCTACGGACTTTATCAAGACTGTGGAGCGGGATTATGCCGGGCAGATACCTGTCATTCGGGGAGCGTGGCCGGACTGGTGGACGGATGGTTTTGCTTCCGGAGCACGCGAAGCGGCTGTTTCCCGTGCCACCCATTCCCATGCGATTGCCGGGCAAGGCGGCTTGGCCTTGGCGAAATTGGCCGGAGCCGAGTTGCCTCAGGGGGTGATGGGGAAGGTGAGTGACATGAACGAAGCCCTGCTTTTCTATGATGAGCATACGTTCGGGTATTGCGAGAGTGTGCGCGACCCGTATGGCCGGGAGACATGGGAGCAACGCTCGTTAAAACAGTCGTATGCGTGGGAGGCTTATCGGCATGCCGGGTTGCTGGGCGAAACGGTGATGGGGCTGTTGCAGCCTTTCGTCCCGAAAACGGATGTACCTTCCGTAGTGGTGTTCAATACATTGAACTGGAGTTATAGCGGAATAGCCAAAGTGTATATCGACCATCAGCTTTTGCCGCGCGACAAAGTTTTTGAAATTACGGATGCGTCGGGGCGTAGTGTTCCTGCCCAGGCAGGCGAGAGCCGTTCGGACGGGACGTATTGGTATATTTATGTGCGGGACGTACCGGCTTTGGGCTTCGCCCGGTATCGCATAGACGTGAAGGACGAGCCGCGGCCGTCCGGAGCGTCCGCAGGAAGTTTGTCCGGTACGCATGTAGAGAATGAGTGGTATGGTCTTGATTTCAATCTGCAACGGGGCACCATTTCCCGGCTTTACGATAAAGACCTGCAACGGCAGTTGTTGACGGAGAGTGCGGAATGGGAGTTGGGAGAATTCATTTATGAGACGATAGACGACCGGGGTGCTTTGGAGCGATATACGTACCCGCGCTTTACGCGCAGGCATCCGGAGAAAATGCGTTTCGAGGCTTACGAGGAAGGGGCTATATGGGATACTTACCGTTTCAAGGGAGAGACGGCAGCCGGGATGGGGCATGATAATCTGACGGTGGAGTATCATATATATAAGGTAGAGAAAAAGATAGAAGTGGCTTACAGTTTGCGCAAAAAAACAGAGACGGAACCGGAAGCCGTATACGTGTCTTTCCCGTATCAGATAGAGGACGGCAAAATCTTTCTGGACGTGCCCGGCGGAAATATCGAAGCCGGTGTTGACCAGATTCCCGGTTCGTCAAATGATTGGTACACCGTGCAGAATTTTGCGGCGGCACGCAGTTCGGACGTTCAGGTTGTAATGGGAAGCCCTGAAATCCCCCTGATGCAGTTCGGTGCCATCAATACCGGACGTTATCAGGCCGGAGCCGTGCCCCAGACTACCAATATGTATTCCTGGCCGATGAATAACTATTGGACTACCAATTTTAACGCAGACCAGACCGGAGGTTTGCAGTGGAGTTATTTCATCACTTCGTCGGCGGACACGACAGCCGGATTTGCCACGCGCTTTGCATGGGAAAACCGGATTCCTTTCCTGGCCCGGGTACTTCAGGCCGGCGACCGTGAGGACAAGGATGCACCCTCTTGCGGCACATTTCTCACACTTCGCCCGGATAACCTTTTGCTGGTCAACATGGCTCCTGTGGAGGGAGAACGTGCCGTGATGCTGCATTTGCGTGAAACGGACGGTCGGCCGGCAGCGTTTGCTGTGACTTCCGATGAGGTGAAGATACGGAAGGTGACGGTTTGCGACGTGACGGGAAGGCCTGTCGGCGGGAGGGACGAAGCGGAATTTAACCCGTGGGAGAGCAAATTCATTAAATTGAGTTGGTAAGGCAGAAGGGCAGGAAAGAAATATTTGCCCGTTCTTTCATGTTTTCGTATATTTGCATAAACAAAAATACGGATATGCTGAAGTTTATTTGTCTGGGGAGCGGCAGTAGCGGAAACAGCTACTTCCTCTTCTCAGAAAATTATGGGATATTGATTGATGCCGGAATTGGGATACGAACACTGAAAAAACATTTTCATACTTACGGGCTTTCCTTGAAACAAATAAAGGCCGTGTTGATTACGCATGACCATGCAGACCACATCAAAGCTGTCGGGAGCTTGGCGAATGAATATGGACTTCCGGTCTATGCCACCGAACTTGTACACGACGGAATCAAGCGTAATTATTGTGCAAATCCGAAATTGAAAGCAGAAAACATACATTTCTTGGAGAAGGGGCAGACCTTGAAGCTGGACCGTTTTGAAATTACGCCTTTCGATGTGCCTCATGACAGTACGGACAATGTGGGCTATAGCTTGCAATACGGAGAAGTCAACTTCTGCCTCATTACGGATGCCGGACACGTGACAGAACAGTTCGGCGGCTACATCGCCCGGGCGAATTATCTGGTACTGGAGGCCAACCATGACGAAGATATGCTGATGATGGGGCCGTATCCGGCTTATCTGAAAGGGCGGATTAGCGGCGATTACGGACATTTGAGTAATAAGGCTGCGGCGCAACTGCTGGCAGAGCATATTACGGACAGGCTTCGGCATGTATGGTTGTGTCATATCAGCGAAGAGAACAATCATCCGGAACTGGCGCGAAAAACGGTCGATACCTGTCTCCGTTCCGTAGGGATTGTCGCAGGAAAGGACTTTGAACTGGAAGTATTGAAGCGCCGTATTCCTTCCGAAATTTACGAATTGGAAAAAAAATGAGAAAAAGAGGGGTGAAAGTTTGGAGGGTTAAATAAAAAGCCCTACCTTTGCACTCGCAAAATCAAAGATGATGCGTCCTTAGCTCAGTTGGTAGAGCAATTGACTCTTAATCAATGGGTCCAGGGTTCGAATCCCTGAGGGCGTACTTCCAAATTTGTTTGCGTCCTTAGCTCAGTTGGTAGAGCAATTGACTCTTAATCAATGGGTCCAGGGTTCGAATCCCTGAGGGCGTACAGAAGGCAACCTTAGGGTTGCCTTTTTTGTTGACGGACGTCCGGTTTGTCAAACTGCTAAAATGTACATAGAAGAAGGAAACGGGTACCATATTGTCAAGCGGGACGTTTTGCTTCCCCTCGGCCTGTTCGGTGAATCCGTCCGTTGCCGGCCGCACGTGCTGTCATATCGTTCACGGGAATTTCCATTAAATTTCTACCGCACTATTTTATAGGCTGATTTGTTGCTCATTTTATGTTGAAATGCTATCTTTGCATGAATTTCGAACAAATAAAAACAAAAAAGAAAAGACATGCCTAAAATATCCGTTCGCGGTCAGGAAATGCCGGAGTCGCCGATTCGCAAGTTGGCTCCGTTGGCCTTCGAGGCTAAAAATAGAGGGATACATGTGTACCATTTGAATATCGGCCAGCCTGATTTGCCGACTCCGCGAGCGGCCATAGATGCCATCCGTCACATAGACCGGACGGTTTTGGAATACAGCCCGAGCCAGGGATATTTGAGTTACCGGGAAAAGTTGGTCGGATATTATGCCAAATATCATATCAATCTTACGGCGGACGACATCATCATCACGTCGGGAGGTTCGGAGGCTGTGCTGTTCGCTTTTCTGTCCTGCCTGAATCCGGGCGACGAAATCATCGTTCCCGAACCGGCATACGCCAATTACATGGCATTTGCCATTTCGGCGGGAGCGGTCATCCGTACGATATCCACTACGATAGAAGAGGGATTTTCGTTGCCGAAGGTGGAGAAGTTCGAGGAACTGATTAACGAACGTACGCGGGCCATTCTGATTTGCAATCCGAACAACCCCACGGGATACCTCTATACGCGCCGTGAGATGAACCAGATTCGCGATTTGGTGAAGAAGTACGATTTGTATCTTTTTTCGGACGAGGTGTACCGCGAGTTTATCTATACCGGTTCTCCGTACATCTCGGCTTGCCACTTGGAGGGGATAGAAAACAATGTGGTGCTGATAGATTCCGTGTCCAAGCGATATAGCGAGTGCGGCATACGTATCGGTGCGTTGATTACGAAGAATGTAGAGGTCCGCAAAGCCGTGATGAAATTTTGCCAGGCCCGTTTAAGCCCTCCCTTGATCGGACAGATTGCGGCGGAGGCTTCGCTCGACGAGCCGGAAGAGTACGGACGCGAGGTGTATGACGAATATGTGGAGCGGCGCAAATGTCTGATTGACGGGCTGAACCGTATCCCCGGAGTGTATTCTCCCATCCCCATGGGAGCTTTCTATACGGTGGCCAAGCTCCCGGTGGACGATGCGGAGGAGTTTTGTGCCTGGTGTTTGAAAGACTTTGATTATGAGGGGGAGACCGTGATGATGGCTCCGGCCGCAGGATTCTACACTACGCCCGGTTCGGGTAAGAACGAGGTGCGCATAGCTTACGTGTTGAAGAAAGAAGATCTGATACGTGCCCTTTTCGTGTTGCGCAAAGCATTGGAGGCATATCCCGGCCGTGTGGCGGAATAAGACGGCAAGAGGAATGAATTTCAATCTGTTTATAGCCCGAAAGCTGTTCCGTGAGCACGGCGATGTGAAAAAAGTATCGCGTCCGGCCATATTGATAGCTACGTCCGGAGTGGCTGTCGGTTTGGCCGTGATGATTATTTCGGTGTGCGTGGTGCTGGGCTTCAAACAGGAAATCAGTTCGAAAGTTGTCGGATTCGGTTCTCATATACAGATTCAAAACTATGCGTCGGTCACGACAAATTCCCCACAGCCTATTGCGGTGCCCCCTGCTTTGATGAAGGAGGTCGGGGACGTGGAAGGGGTGGCGCATGTGCAGCGTTTCTGCAATAAGGAGGGAATACTCAAGACGGATGCCGATTTCAAAGGTATTCTTTTGCATGGCGTGGGGGCGGAATTCGATGCGTCTTTCCTGAAAGCCCACATGGAAGAGGGGGAACTGCCGTCTTTTTCCGATACGGTGGCTTCCAACCGGATCGTCATATCCCGGCAGATAGCCGATGAATTGCATTTGGAAGTCGGCTCTAAGGTCTTTGCCTATTTTTTCGAGAACTCCGTGCGTACCCGTCGTTTTACGGTGTCGGGTATTTATTGTACGCATTTGACGGAGTTCGACAAAGCTTTGGTCTTTACGGACCTTTATACTTGCAACCGTTTGAATGCGTGGGCTCCGGATCAGTATAGCGGAATAGAAATCTCAGTAAAGGACTTGAACCGTGTGGACGAAGTCTCCGGTGCATTGATTAAGCTGGTAAACCGAAAGACAGACGCTTACGGCGGTTCGTATGTGACAATGACGATACAGGAACTTTATCCTCAGATATTTGCATGGCTCAGTCTTTTGGACGTCAATGTGTGGGTCATTTTGGCTCTGATGGTATCTGTAGCCGGGTTTACGATGATTTCCGGTTTGCTCATTATTATATTGGAACGTACTAACTTTATCGGAATCATGAAAGCGTTAGGAGCGACCAACCGTGGTATCCGTCATATTTTCTTGTATTTTGCCGTGTTCGTCATGGGGAAAGGATTGCTTTGGGGAAATATAATAGGAATAGGCATAGTGGTTCTTCAGCATTATACAGGAGTATTCCGTTTGGATGCGTCGATATACTATGTGGATTCGGTACCGGTCTTGTTCAATCTCGGGTATGTACTGGCTATCAATGCGGCTACTTTGGTAATATGCGTGTTGTCGCTTATCGTTCCGAGTTTCTTGGTTTCCCGTATCCATCCGGCTCGGTCTATTCGTTTTGAATAAATGTGTATTACGACGGTAATACATTTGTGTTGCATTCTTGTGAAAAATGTTATAGGAATATAATTGTCGCAAAAGGGAAAATGCTTATCTTTGTCACAGAATCAAATATGAAGTAATCGTATGGAGCTTGTTTATTTGGGAATAGTCATATTCCTGTTTGCCCTTTCCACTTTTGATTTGTTTGTGGGGGTCAGTAATGATGCCGTGAACTTTTTAGGTTCGGCCATCGGTTCAAAAGTTGCGCGTTTCAAGACCATTCTGATAATTGCGGCAGTGGGTATCTTTGTGGGAGCCACGACGAGCGACGGCATGATGGACATTGCGCGGCATGGCATTTTTCACCCCGAGTTCTTTACTTTCGAAGAGTTGATGTGCGTCTTTTTGGCAGTGGTTGCTTCTGATGTGATTCTGCTCGATATATTCAATACATTGGGAATGCCCACCTCCACCACGGTGTCGATGGTTTTCGAGTTATTAGGTGGTAGTACGGCCTTGGCTTTGGTGAAGATGCTTCATGATTCCTCGCTTACCTACGCCGGCTTGATTAATACAGATAAAGCCTTTACGGTGATTTTGGCCATTTTCCTTTCTGTCGCCATTGCTTTTGTTTTTGGAATGTTGGTGCAATGGATTTCCCGCCTTATTTTTACTTTTCACTATACCAAGCATCTTAAATATACCATAGGTTTGTTCGGAGGGCTTTCCATTACTTCCATTGCTTATTTCTTATTGGTAAAAGGTTTCGGCAGTGCTTCGTTTATGACCTCCGATATTAAAGTTTGGATTGCTGACAACACGCATGCGATATTGATTTCTTTTATTATCGGATTTACGGTACTGATGCAAGTCCTGCATTGGTGTAAGGTCAATGTTTTCAAGATTATAGTGCTTTTTGGAACATTCTCATTAGCCATGGCCTTTGCCGGGAATGACCTGGTGAATTTCATCGGTGTGACGTTGGCCGGTTTTTCTTCTTATCAGGATTTCATGGCTACTCCGGGGGCGAATCCGGCCACTCACATGATGGGCGTGCTGAATGAACCAGCGGGAACATCTGTCTTTTTTCTTATCGGGGCTGGAGTCGTGATGACGATTGCTTTGATGACATCGAAGAAGGCGCAGAATGTGGTAAAGACTTCTGTCGACTTGTCCCGTCAGACAGCCGGCGACGAAATGTTCGGTTCTTCCCGTTTTGCCCGTCGGTTGGTGAGGAGCGTGATTAACAGCAACGAGTATGTGGTAGACCATATTCCTGCATGGATGAGGAAATGGATCAATTCACGTTTCAATCAGGATGAGGCTATTATTCCGAATGGTGCGGCGTTCGATTTGGTACGCGCTTCTGTGAATTTGGTGTTGGCCGGCTTGTTGATCGTAGTGGGTACGTCTCTGAAACTTCCGTTGTCTACCACATACGTGGCGTTTATGGTGGGCATGGGTTCGTCGTTGGCCGACCGTGCATGGGGACGCGAGAGTGCCGTGTTCCGCGTGACCGGTGTGATTTCTGTGATTGGCGGATGGTTTATGACGGCCGGTGCGGCTTTCTTCCTGTGTTTCATCGTGACGTTGTTTGTACATTTCGGTGGAGTGGTGGCCATGGTATTGCTTATTGTTGTAGTCGTGTTCATGCTTATTCAGAACAATCGCAGTTACAAGAAGAAAATGGCGGCAGTACAGCGGGATGAGATTTTCACGGAATTGGCACAAACCAATGATAAGGATGAAGCTTGGGTGTTATTGAACCGGCATATCAGTGCTTATCAGTCGAAGATGGTGAAGTATATATCGGAAGCTTATATGCAGACTACTTCCGGTTTGATTGCCGAGGATGTCAAAGTGTTGCGACGGACTTTGAACCATTTGGAGGATGAGCGGAAGAATTGGAAGGTAATCCGTCGGAAAGAACTGGTGGGATTACGTAAAATAGACCCGCTGCAAGCTGTTGAAAAAGATACATGGTTCCATTTGGCATGTAACAGTTGCGAACAGAGTTTGTACTGCCTGAAGCGTATGTGTGAGCCTTCATTGGAACATGTGGACAATAATTTCAATCCCATGCCCGAGGAATACGTGAAAGAATTCATGCCGATTCGGGAAGGGGTGGAAAGGTTGATGAATGTCATTGCCGGCATGATAGAGACGAATAATTATGATAATGCGTTGCAGGTTCGGCAGTTTGGAGACGAAATGAAAGCCCAGTTGTCCCAGCTCCGCAAGGTTCAGCAAGACCGCATACGCAAGGGGGATATGGACAATCTGAAGATTGAATATCTCTATATGAGTACTTTGCAAGAGACACAGGAAATAATCGGCCACATGCGTCATTGGGTTCGTGCATGCCGCAGGTTCCAACAAGAAAAAGGTATTGTAACGGTATTGTAACACAGGTTTCATATTCGTGCAACAACTAACTTGTAATTTTGCAGTCGGAAAATAATAATTTAAAGCGGTAAGTCTGATGAATACAAATTACAGGATTCTCGTGGTGGACGATGAAGAAGATTTGTGCGACATCCTGAAGTTCAATCTGGAGAATGAGGGGTACGAAGTAGAAACGGCCAATTCAGCCGAAGAAGCACTTAAGATGGATCTGACCAAGTTCCACCTTCTGTTGTTGGACGTCATGATGGGAGAAATCTCTGGTTTTAAGATGGCCAAGATGCTCAAGCAAGTGCGGGAGACTCGTGATATACCTATTATCTTTCTTACGGCGCGTGATACGGAGAACGATGCCGTCACCGGATTCACTTTGGGGGCGGACGACTATATTTCCAAGCCCTTTTCCCTGCGCGAAGTGCAGATGAGAATCAAGGCTGTGCTTCGTCGTACGGCGCCGCAACAGGCGGTACCGGCTGCTTATATCGGTTTTAAGGAGTTGAAATTGGATCTTAACAAAAAAGAGGCCGTGCTGTGCGGCGAGGCGTTGCAGTTGACTAAGACCGAATTTGAGATTTTGCGCTTACTGTTGGAAAATGAGGGCCGTGTGTTTTCGCGGGCTGAGATACTGCGTAGGATATGGAACAACGATGCCGAGGTGCTGGACCGGACGGTAGATGTGAACATAACCCGTTTGCGTAAAAAACTCGACGGATACGGAAAGTTTGTCGTCACCCGTTTGGGTTACGGATATTGTTTCGATACCTCTGTGAAAGATTGAGATGAAAAGAAAGTCATTGTCATTCAGCCAATATCTGTTTTTTTCCGTTATCGCTATTTATTGTGTTTTCGTAGCAAGTTTCTTGTATTATCAGTATCACCGCGAGAAGACGCATAAGGTGGAGTTGTTGAATTCTACGCTGACCATGTTCAACGTGGATTTGTATGATCACATGGCTGATACGGCCTTTTCAGTGAAAGATTATGTGGCGCGCTATCGTATACGGCACCATCTTCAGAAACTGCGTGTCACGCTCGTGGACCGTCACGGAAAAGTGATTTTCGATAATGATATTTCCTCCGAACATGTGAAGGATAATCACCTGGACCGTGAGGAAATACGTGAGGCTTTGGCCGCAGGAAGCGGATATTCCATCAAAAGAACCTCAGAGACTCTTGGAGAGGAATTCTTTTATTCGGCGAATTATTTTCCGGAGAAAGAGTTGTTCGTACGTAGCGCATTGCCTTACGATACGGATTTGATTGCCATGTTGAATGCCGACAAAGGGTATTTATGGTTTTCATTTTTGTTATCTGCCATTTTGTTCCTCGTCTTTTATAACTTGACGGCTCGTTTAGGGGCTATGATTACTCAGCTTCGCCTTTTTGCACGTCGTGCCGATCAGGACGAGGCTGTGGATACGAATGACTTGAAGGGATTGGGAAATACCGATTTGGGGCAGATTTCACGGCATATCGTCGATATTTATACACGGTTACGCAAGGCGAAGGACGACCTTTTCCGCGAGCGTGAGAAGCTTATCACACATTTGCAGATTTCCAATGAAGGACTGGCCATTTTCAATCCAGGCAAGGATGTGGTTCTGGCTAACGGGCTTTTCATGCAGTATGTGAATCTGATATCCGATAAGAATATCGGAGGCATAGAAGAAGTCTTTCAAGTGAAGGAATTGCAGCCGCTGTTTGATTTTATAACGATGTCTCGCAAGAGTTTTACGCAGGGAGACCTTAGGCAGAAGTTGTTGGTCGTGGACAAAAACGGTTATGTGTTCAACTTGTCTGTGGCTCTTTTTGTGGATAACAGCTTTGAGATTTCCATTTCTGACATTACGAAACAAGAGGAACAAGCCCGCATGAAGCAGCAGATTACACAAAATATTGCTCATGAGTTGAAGACTCCCGTGAGCAGTATCCAAGGTTATCTGGAAACGATTCTGAATAATCCGGGACTTTCGTCGGATATGCTTAAGAAGTTTTTGGAGCGTAGCTTTGCGCAAAGCAACCGACTGACGAACCTGTTGCAGGACATATCTACTCTGACCCGTATGACGGAGGCCGGTCAGATGATAGAGGTGACGGATGTGGATTTGTCTTCCATGATTCATAATATCGTGGCGGAACTGGCCTTGAAACTGGAGGAGAAGCAAATGACTGTGGGGATAAATGTTCCGGACAAGTTGGTGCTTCAAGGGAATTCTTCTTTGTTGTACTCCATTTTCCGTAATTTGATGGATAATGCCATTGCATACGCCGGAAACGGTACGCATGTGAACATCGTGTGTTATTCGGAAGACGAGGACGGTTATTATTTCAGTGTGAGCGACAATGGAGTAGGAGTGCCCTCCGAACATTTGGGGCGCATCTTCGAACGTTTCTACCGTGTAGACAAGGGGCGTAGCCGGAAATTAGGAGGTACGGGCCTTGGGTTGGCCATCGTAAAGAATGCCGTGCTTTTCCATGGGGGGAATATCAATGCAAAGCCTTCGGGCGGCGGGCATGGTTTGGAGTTCCTTTTCACATTGAAGAAAAAGAAACTCTAAGGGGAATTTGTATGGAGTAGAGGATAAGAAAAACGGTTTGCAAATTCATTGAGTTTGCAAACCGTTTTTGTGACTCCGACAGGATTCAAACCTGTAACCTTCTGATCCGTAGTCAGATGCTCTATTCAGTTGAGCTACGGAGCCGTTCTTGTTTTGATTTCGTGTGCAAAGGTATGGCTTTTTATTTAAATCTCCAAATATTGAAGGTGTTTTTTTATGATAAAATCGCTATCCTTTTCGGGGGATAGCGATTTTATCTTGCTTATTCTTGCCGTAGCAAGCATGTTAGGTTATTGAATCAAGTCGATGCTGCGTTTTACGAAGTTGCTTAAGGCTTCGCCAGTCAGCATACCGTTTTGCAGCAATGCCAAGTCGATAAGCTGATGCACCTTCTTGTTGTCCTTGCCATAACCGGCCAGTACGTCGTTTTTCTTTTGTTCTTCCGCACTGATGTCCTGATGGCATTTGTCCAATTCATCCTTTTGTGCCTGGTCGATCTCTTCGGGCTTTTTGCCCTCCTGCTGCTGATGGAGTACGGCCTCGCGGGCATGCAACCCTTTGAGTTCGGCTTCGATGGGTTTTAGTTGCTCCGCAGTGTGGGTTTCGCTGTCTGCCAATACCTCCTTAATCAGACGGTGGTCCGTATTCAACACCAAGGTGTACATGTCCGGCATTTCACCGTAGAAGGACATGCCCGGCTGAATATGCGCCATGTCTTTCATACGACGCATGTATTCGCTTTGGGTAATCATGACCGGCATACTGTTTTCTCCCATACCCTGTGCCTCTACGTGGAATTCCGTTTTGTCCAACTTCGGCATCTGGAAATTGAAGATGGCCGAAAGGTTGGCACTCTTTTCAGCATCCAATTCAGACTTGTTGGCATCCTCTTTCACGATAAGGCGGTCGATGATGTCGGCATCCACGCGGGTGAAACGGCTCTTTTCAAACTTGCGTTCCAACATGGAGACGATGGGAGTGTCCAGTTGCCCGTCGAGCAGCAATACGCTATAGCCTTTGTTCTTGGCTGCTTCGATGTAGCTGTACTGGGCTTCCTTGTTCTGGGCATACAGGTAAATCAGATTACCGTCCTTGTCCGTCTGATTGTCCTTGATGAGTTGCTGGTATTCTTCGAATGTGAAGTATTTACCGTCGCAATCCTTAAAGAGGGCGAAGTTCTTGGCCTTGTCGTAGAAGTCGTCCTGTGTCAGCATACCGTAGTTGATGAAGATCTTGATGTCATCCCATTTCTGCTCGAATTCCTTACGGTCGTTCTTGAACAGGCTTTGCAGGCGGTCGCTCACTTTCTTCGTGATGTAGCTGGAAATCTTCTTCACGTTGCTGTCGCTTTGCAGGTAGCTGCGGCTGACGTTCAACGGGATGTCCGGTGAGTCGATGACTCCGTGGAGCAAAGTGAGGAAGTCAGGCACGATGCCTTCCACGCTGTCCGTTACGTACACCTGGTTGCAGTACAACTGAATCTTGTTACGTTGCAGTTCGATGTTGTTCTTGATTTTGGGGAAATAGAGCACGCCCGTCAGGTTGAACGGATAGTCCACGTTCAGATGAATCCAGAACAGAGGCTCGTCGCTCATCGGGTACAGTTCGCGATAGAACTCCTTGTAGTCCTCGTCTTTCAGATCCGACGGTTTCTTGGTCCATATCGGGGTGGTGTTGTTGATGACGTTGTCCTCTTCCGTATCCACCTGCTTACCGTCTTTCCATTCCGTTTTTTTGCCGAAGGCTACAGGTACGGGCAAGAAACGGCAGTACTTGCGAAGCAACTCCTCAATCTTGTTCTTTTCCAAGAACTCTTTGCAATCGTCGTCGATGTACATGATGATGTCCGTTCCGCGGTCGGCTTTTTCTGTTTCTTCTATTTCATAGGAAGGACTTCCGTCACAGCTCCATTTTACGGCCTTTGCTCCTTCTTGGTAACTTTTGGTCACGATTTCCACTTTCTTGCTCACCATGAACGAAGAATAGAAGCCCAAGCCGAAGTGTCCGATGATGGCGTTGGCATCGTCTTTATATTTATCCAAGAAGTCATTGGCACCGGAGAATGCGATTTGGTTGATGTACTTGTCTATTTCTTCTTCTGTCATACCCAGTCCCCGGTCGCTCACCGTGATGGTACCGTTGTCCTTGTCCACTTTGACACAGACTTTCAGTTCGCCCGTTTCGCCCTTGAAGTCTCCTTTGTTGGCCAATGTTTTCAACTTCTGCGTGGCGTCTACGGCGTTCGACACGATTTCACGGATAAAGATTTCATGATCGCTGTACAAGAACTTTTTGATGACGGGGAATATGTTCTCGGTCGTTACCCCAATGTTTCCTTTTTGCATGATATTTATTGCTTTTATTGTATGAAATTATCTTCTGTTCGGCTTTTTGAAAGCCACTGATGAAGAAACAAAAAAAGTGCCAGACGAAAACATCGTCCGGCGCTTTAACATATATTTATTGTTATTCTTGGGCAAGGCCATGCGTGATCCGGAGTTTGTCTCCCTCGGCGGCACGTACGGTCAGGATTTCGCCTTCCTGTAGTTCGTCGTTGATAACCAGTTCGCAGATGGCATCCTCCAGATAAGTCTGCAAGGCACGTTTCAACGGACGCGCGCCATATTGTACGTCGTATCCTTTGCGGGCAAGGAACTCCTTGGCATCCTCTTCCGTTTCCAGCGTATAGCCCATTTCCTTCACACGCTTTACGATGGGTTTAAGCTCGATGTCCACGATACGTTTGATGGCCTCCAAGTCCAGTTGGTCGAAATTGATAATGTCGTCCAGACGGTTCAGGAATTCCGGAGCGAACTGTTTGTGCAACGCCTTCTGGATGACTTCGCGGCTGTATTGCTTGTCGGCTGCCGACGTGTCCGGGCGGCTGAATCCGATGCCCTTGCCGAAATCTTTCAACTGGCGCGTTCCGCAGTTCGATGTCATGATGATGACCGTGTTCTTGAAATCCACCGTCGTGCCGTTGCTGTCCGTCAGTCGTCCTTCGTCCATCACCTGCAACAAGATGTTGAACACGTCGCTATGTGCTTTTTCCAACTCGTCGAGGAGTAGGATGGAGTAGGGCTTGCGGCGCACTTTTTCCGTCAACTGTCCGCCTTCTTCGTGTCCCACGTATCCCGGAGGAGCCCCCACCATACGGCTTACGGTGTGCTTCTCCATGTATTCGCTCATGTCGATGCGTATCAAGGAGTCGGCACTGCCGAACATGTATTCGGCCAGTTTTTTAGCCAAGTACGTCTTGCCCACTCCCGTAGGGCCGAGGAACATGAACGCCCCGATAGGCTTGTTCGGGTCTTTCAGTCCCACGCGGCCGCGCTGGATGGAGCGCACCAACTTGTCGATGGCCTCGTCCTGTCCGATGACTTCCCGTTTCAGGTTGACGGCCATGTCCTTCAGCTTGTGTCCTTCTGCCTCTCCCATGCGTTGTACGGGAATGCCCGTCATCATGGATACCACTTCGGCTATCTGGTCTTCGTCCACAGTGACCCGCTCGCGGCTGAGTTTCTCCTCCCATGCCGCTTTTATACGGTTCAGTTCCTCTTGCAAATTGGCTTCTTGGTCACGGTAGTCGGCGGCTAGTTCAAAATTTTGGTTCTTTACCGCCTCGTTCTTCAAGGCATGTACGGCGTCGATGCGCTTTTCCTGTTCCTCCATTTCTTTCGATACGGGAGAGTGGGTGATGTGTATGCGCGACCCGGCTTCGTCCAAGGCGTCGATGGCTTTGTCCGGGAAGCAACGGTCGGAAACGTAGCGCTCCGTGAGCCGTACGCAGGCACGGATAGCCTCGGGCGTGTAGCGCACATTGTGATGGTCTTCGTAACGTTCCTTGATATTGTCCAGTATCTGTACGGTTTCCTCCGGTGTGGTCGGTTCCACCATGACTTTTTGGAAACGGCGTTCCAAAGCGCCGTCTTTTTCGATGCTTTTCCGGAATTCGTCCGTGGTCGTAGCCCCGATACACTGTATCTCTCCCCGGGCCAGCGCGGGTTTCAGCATATTGGCCGCGTCCATGCTGCCCGGTGCCGAACCGGCTCCGATAATCGTGTGAATCTCGTCGATGAAAAGAATCACGTCCGGATTCTTTTGCAGTTCGGTGAGAATGCTGCGGATGCGTTCTTCAAACTGCCCGCGATACTTCGTGCCGGCCACTACGGCCGCCATGTCCAAGGCTATCACGCGTTTGTCGAACAGGATGCGCGATACCTTTTTCTGCACGATGCGCAAGGCCAGTCCTTCCACGATGGCCGATTTGCCCACGCCCGGTTCACCTATTAATATAGGGTTGTTCTTTTTCCGTCGGCTCAGGATTTGCGACACGCGTTCTATTTCTTTTTCACGACCCACCACCGGATCCAAGATGCCTTCTTGGGCGGCGCGTGTCAGGTCGGTACCGAAATTGTCCAATACCGGCGTGTTGTTGGCCGATTTCCTTTGCGGTTGCGCCGTTTGCGTGGTGGTGTTACCCTGTTCGTTCATCGGGTTTCCCGCCGGGGATTTGTTTTCATATTCGTCCTCCTCGTCCTCGTCCGGAAAACCGAAGCCGGACTGTACGTCCGATTTCTCAGCCTTCTGGGTGAGCAGGTTCAGGATGTCTGTATAATGGATGCTGTTTTCCTCTAAGATACGGCATGCATTGTTGTCTTTTTCTTTCATAATGGCTAAAAGTATGTGTTCGGTGTCGGCCACCTGGGCCTTCAGCATGCGTGCTTCGAGCAAGCAAAGGCGCATGATTTTAGAGGCCTTCTCGTTTAAAATGATTTCATGGTTCTCGTCCGGCATTTCCTGCATGGTGGAACCTTGTATGGATTGCTCTGCGCGTAGTTTCACCGAGCGGAAGTCCAGATTGAGCAAGCGGAGGATTTGGATGGCCTTGCCTTCCCCGTCCCTGATCAACCCGAGTAATAGGTGTTCCGGAGCCACACATTCATTGTGCAGCCGTAGCGCCTCCTCCTTGCTGTAAATGAGAACTTCTGATATTTTAGGTGAAAATTGATTGTTCATGCTCTGCAAATTCCTCTGATTAATGACTCTACTGGCAAAATTAACTATATTATTGGAATTACCATACAAAACACGTGCCAAAAAAAGATTAGGGCGCATTAAGTTTTTCTAAAATTAGTAAGGTTCTTCATGCAATGAAGTATGTCTATGGTTCTATATGTTGTCAGGAAATTGCAACTTTCTCGTTGTGGACAAATTGGACTGGTCTATTGGGCGGTCGTGGAGGACAACTGGCGATAAAGTTTGGAGGCAGGTTTAAATTGTTGTAACTTTACGCTCGTCGGGACGGGTGGTCCCGCCCCTTGGCGCAGGCCGTCCCCCGACCGGTGAGCTTGAACAAGAATAACGCATGACACAGTTTATTTTACACCCCCCGAATTTTGGGGTACGCATTGACGAAGTCAGGAAAAAGCTTCCGGCCATAGAAATAGCAAGAAACCTATTCCGCTCAATCCATGAACAAAACTAATGTCTAAAGGCTTTTCCCTATTGGTCTCATTGATATAATCATCAAACAAAGCACCGTATTTTTCCAATATATTGATTCTCGTCTCCCGAAGCAATTCATATTGCGGAATACCCATATCTAACAAGTCTTCAGCTTTTTTTAAAATGGCAACTGCTCCAAACCATCCGTCATTAATATTCATGATGCGGATGTCGAGTTCATCTTCAATCTTGGACAGGTCAACAGAAAACATCAATACTTCTATACGCCTTTTAATTTCGGGAAAACATAAATACTCATTCAAATAAGCAAGCGATACTGCCAAATACAATTTGTTGATATGGAGATAAGGCTGGTTCGTCTCTAAATAAAACAACCACGTTTTGACCATATTAATGATCTTATCATTAAACACATCTAAATCCAAAGTCCTACGTAATAGCACTAACAACAAAGGTACGTGCCATAACAACGTGAAATATTCATCCTTGCATATTGATGAAAATATGGTGGGGGAAATCTTGTCAATCCGGACAATAAGCCCACGCAAAAAGTCCTTATCTATTTCATGTAACACGGTGTTCCGGACATGTTCTGGGTTCCCTAATCTTGCTACACTGTATATTAAATATCCTAATAGGCCATTACTTACATTGGCAGGTATACCAGACACAGTATTGATTTCTTTAAATACGGCAGCGTCTATGTCCTTTAGGACTTCATCCACATCTCCTTCATAATAATGGTCCTCCATCAGATAGTTGATTCCCCATCCAATACCGGCAAACCCGGTATCAAAAAAGGCTTTCTTCTCCTTAGCTGCCCGTGCATATATACGGTCTATCAGATTATCGGCAAAGTCTTCCACCACCGGATCCTTTTTCTCCCGATTCAGGACAAACAAAGCCAAACATACTCCCATGTCCCCTTTGAACAGCCCGAATCCCTCTTGTCGGTTCTGTCTCGCCCCCTCCATGATAAGAGAAAGCAAACGATCTTTTGTTGTTTCTATCATTTTTTGCGGATTGATTTAAGATATTCCCTATGTTTAGCCACAGAAAAGACTGGATGAGGAATGGCACTGTTGATGCCCCTTGGATGCGACAAATGGAAAATTGGTCCTTCTATCCTTTCTATCGTAAATCCCATGTTTTTCCACCGCGCAAAGCGTTCCCCGTCTTCTATCCCCCAACCGTAGAAGTTTTCATTTTCCAAACCGCTGCGGATATAAGATTCCCGATTGGCTAAAAAAGCCCCTCCTACGGGGTTGGGAGGATACATTTCCGTCATAAAACGCCAATAATCCTGCAAGACTTTCAAATCGCCATGCTTCAGGTATTCCCTCCGCAACACGGCAGAGGTGTCTAAAAAATATGGTAACTATATACGACAATACCCTAAATCCCGTGGTAACAAAAATGTCTCATTTTCAGTTGGATATTAACAATATTTAGAACATTGGTATGTTTTGCTGTAGTTAAGTAACTTCAGGGCGTGGCAAAGTCGTATCATCAAAGTTCCTTATTATATTACAATTGTAGCCTCTGATTTTTAATCAGACTTTACCCTTTCCTATATAATATTCATCTATCACATCCAGCGTGTTATCAATATACTTTCTTGGAGCGTCAGACACAGTTTGGCGAATGTCTTTCAATGCCATCTTTATTCCACCTATCTTTTCTTGCGTACTATGGACATTGTCATCAATATACCATGATAGCTCATAGTGCGATATTTTACCGCTTTTCAAGGGAGCTTTTATATCTTTGAATATTCCGTCATTTCCAAGTTTTAATATAGAACTTTCTGCTGTATGATGTGCCAATATACCGTAATAGTGTATATTTTCTTCCAGTAGGTACGCATCAATCAATGCTTGACCGAAAAACAACTGTTTCGGTATGTCGCAAGTTATTTGTCCTTGTGCAATCGCACCCTTTATAGGTATTTGCTGTTTGATGGCAGTTTGCATGATACCACGCGCCACTTCAGCTAATGCTTTCAAACTTTTTTGAGTAGCATCTTTGCTAAAAAGCACAATACTATCAGAAAATTGGGCTAATTGTATTTCTGAGTTTTGGTATTTCCCTATATGGGTTGTTATGTCCTTATTAAAATCAGTCAACTGTTCTCTTAACCTGCTATGATTTGTACGTGCTACACGTTCTTTAAATCCCATAATATCTAAAAAAGCAACAAAACGATTAGATGTATTTCTATCATCTACCTGCAATTGCAAGTTGCTTTCATCCTCTACTGATACGATATTTTGTTCTGTCATGATTTTTACAACCAAGATTATTATTCAACAGTTGTAGGACTGACGGCATAGCAGTAAACAATGTTACTTGCTTCATTACCCCCTCCATCATTTCCTCGCATTCCCATATCCAAAAAATGTTTTTCCACCTCACGGGCTATATCAGAATCTTTAGCAGTACGGTAAATCCACCATGTTTTTTCTTTGGCTACATTATGTTCCTTAAACAGACGGCGTTCAATATCATTAGTTATACCGATATAAAAATCAGAATAGTATCTTTTACCACTTTTAGAAAGGTGGTCATTAATTTCGTCTACTATGGTTTGATAATCTTTTGCCATTTTATGCATATAAGTGTGACTTTACAAAAATAATAATTTCATCTACTCAAACAAAATATTTTAGCATCTTTCTTCCTCTACACTTTTCGTTTCTTCTAATAATAAATATCTGCGAATAATATAACTCAGAAGAGTTTGTTTGCGTGATTCTTTTCAGAGCTTTTTCGTAGTTCTTATCCGTTATAGAAATGGACAAAGTTTAGTGGAGAAACAGAGAAAACGCACGAAATTATTTGCCATAATCACATCATTTGTTTGTAACGCCCTACTCTCCCTTAATGTTTATTGCTTCAATAATAGAACCATTATCAGCAACGCTACTTATTCTAAAAACTTGTCCTCTATGTTCACCGCTTACGGACTTAATATGTGAATTCATCTTGATTTTATACTGCTCCATGACAATTATTTACGTTTTAGGAATTTGAATATATTATTCAAACTGATTCCTATGCCGCCAATGTTAGGTTCAAGAATTATGGTGTCATTTAGTATTTTACCAATACCACCTTTTAATTCCTTTTTCACCCTAAAGTCTTGAATGGCTTTCTTTTCTCTAATATCACGAAATATTTTTTCAAGAAGCGTTATCACATCTTGAGGATGTTGGCAAATTTTCTTTATTTCCAAAAAGATAAATTTGTCTTTAGGTATTTCTGCTTTTGTTTTATCATTTAAAAAGTATTTGGGATGAAGAGTTGTTATCATTAAAGCGGGCAATAATTCCAAAGGGTCTATGCAATTTACTGATTTCCAAGACATTAATTCTGTATAAATTAAACTTCCCGATATTCCTTGTATCACTACAGAGTCATTTTTTGCAGCAAATTCTGCTATTTTATCAAAATTCTCTCTCAAAGTGTTTCCTATCGGTTCATTCCAGTTATGATAGTCCAAAATGTATAGATAATAGCTTTTTGATACATTATCTGGAATTTCTGCTAATGTGTGAATCTTTAATCCCATATCTCCAACATGTATTTATAATAGAGTGTAAAGATACAGATTGTCTCGCAATTTTCATTCTTATTTCCAAAGTTTTATAAAGTAATCTTATGAGCCGTACCACGAATGCCACACTGTATAATGATAGTGTGGCAATAGTTGTTATCAACAACTAAATTTCTACCAAAGTTATATATAACAAAGAATAAACTTTGCTATTATGAAAACTATTGGTGAATTCAAATCATTATTCGATTTATTGCAAGCCTTCCCAACGGAAGAAAGTTGCATTGAGTATTTGGAAAAGAAACTTTGGAAGGATGGTATTCCAGTCTCTCCCTATGACCCTACATCGAAAGTTTACAAGCGTGGCGATGGCATGTACCGTTGCAAGAACACAGGCAAGAATTTCAATATACGGATAGGAACCATGTTTGAAGGTAGCAAAGCACCCCTTCGTAAATGGTTCATGGCAATCTATCTTATAACCTCTCACAAGAAAGGTATTTCATCCCTACAACTGGCAAAGGATATTTCCGTAACGCAAAAGACTGCGTGGCACATGTTACACCGTATTCGGGAATGTTTCAGCATCGTAATGGATGAAAAACTTGACGGAGAAGTAGAATTGGATGAAACCTTCGTAGGTGGCAAGAACAAGTATCGTCATAAACACAAGAAAGTAAAGAACTGCCAAGGACGGAGCTTCAAAGATAAAGTTCCCGTAATGGGTATGCTCCAGCGTGGCGGTAACGTGGTCTGCAAGGTTGTACGTGATACTTCTTATAAATCCCTTACCGTTCCTATCCTTAGAGCCGTTGACCGCTCTGCAACGCTCTTTTCGGACGAGTGGATTGGTTACAAAACCGTTAATAAGCTATATGAACATTATATAGTTGACCATGGTCACGGGCAATACGTTGATGAAGATGCTTATACTAACAATATCGAAGGTTTTTGGGGTATTGCCAAGCGTTCTATTAACGGTATTTACAACCATCTTAGCCGTAAACACCTCCAAAGATACTTTAATGAGTTCAGTTTTCGATATAATACACGCAATTTAAGCGAAAGTGACCGTTTTAATTTGTTACTTTGCAATTCCAATCATCGTATAACCTATCAAAGTTTAACGAAATGAAGAAAGACAAAGAACCAACAGTTGAACAACTTATGAAAGCAATGGCAATCGAATTGCGTCCAATTGAGGAACTGAAAAAGCCCGTGGCGCATCCTGAAAACTTTGACCTGTTTATGGCAAAGGCTATCAAGATTAAGCCGAAAGTCAAAAAGAAAGGGAACAAGAAATAACTTCATCGGTTAATCCCGTTCCCCTCTACCATTCGTAAAACGCAATGGTCAAAGCGTCAATATCAGAGCCGTGTAAACGGATAGTATTGTCGCCACTTCAAAAAGAAATATGGCAGACTTCTTTTTGTTAAACAATATCATGTATAAAGTGGTCGTGGCGAATATTGCAGCCGAAATGAACCACGCTCCCGAAAGTACCGTCCATAATATCGAAGAGACACAGCATACGAATGCCGCTCCATAGTGTACGTGCTTTTCTATGCCTTCTCGATAGTTAGGAGTAACAGCCACGAAGAAAGTAGCGGAGCAAGCAAGAAAAACCAACCACTGTAAATTATCTTCCGAATACGTTAGCCATATAGGTAAAAACGTGGCAGCACAAGCGAACATTGTCACGGTAAATAATTTTCCCAATCCCCTTTTTCTAACGTCCAATTTATAGTAGGTTTCGGACAAACTTTCAGGCAAACCACGAAGTATTGTCACGGAAAGTATCACGTATGCAATAAACATGAGACACGAAAGTAATAAGGTGGTTAATGTTATATTCATTCCTTTAATCGTTCATTCTATGATAAAAGTCAAGTTTTATATTCTCGTATATGGCAGAAATATTGGTATAAGCTCTGCCATTATTTTCCCCAGCTTCATTGTATAGTTCATTTTCTACAACTTGCGCAACCCAATCAATCCATACTGGATTACAATATTCTGACAACTTCTTACCATTGTATTTAAAACTATCAAAACGAGTATTTCTATCCTCGTACATGTTGGTCAGCAGTGTGTGTATCTTTTGCCTTGTAGCTTCCCGATTGGCAATATGATTTTCTTCTCTAATCTTCTTTATCAGACGACAAACCTTTTCCGTGGCAAGGTCAAAATACACTCCTGAAATATTCTTTATGCGTAGCTGGTTTTCTGCGGTCAATCCTTCCGCTATACATTCCATTGTATGGTTGCTATGTTCCAATTTGCCATTTAGCTCCCGAAGTTCATCCGTATAGCTTAAAATATCCTCAATAGCAGACTTGAACCACTTGAAACAAGCAATCATCAGTCCTGCAGAAAGAAGTAGAAAAATGGCACAAACGATGACCATAAAGCCATAGTCGCTAATTCCTTTTGCTAATTCCGTTATATGCTGTACCTCGTTCATATCAGAATACGGATTAAACGTCCAACGAATACACCTGCGACCGTCAAGCCAAAATCTATCCAATCCCATTTGCCACCCCACAGCCTGTCTTTCAGTTCCAGTGCGGCTGCAACGCCAATTCCAGCATATGCGGCACAATAATTACCGTCTGCTCCTAATCCGATAAGGATTCCACCTGTAAGATGTTTCCATCTATTGCTTGTATTGAGCCAAGTTAAAAGTTTTTTCATCATTTATCGGTATTTTGTAAAGTCAATACTGTCTTTTGTCCTCCATCCTTTGGCTAATGTATTTTGAATATATGTCATAGCCTGATTGTAAAAGTTGGACAACTCATTCAATGTGGTGAACTGTTTGTATACAGGTTTTTCGTCAGTTCCTAACTTAAATACCACTGGCAAAGTCTTACCGGCAGTTTGTACCGCCAAATCATAGGCAGCCTTGTAGTTGAACTGATTTTCCTGTGACAGCCAAACCTGAACGCCATTATAGGTCATACCCATTAAGATAGCATTGTCAATTTGTTCATTATACCAACCGATAACCAATGACTTTATCTCCTCGTCAGTTGGGCAATGGTCGAACTCTTCCTCCATAAATGTGACGATATTCTCGTTGTTTTCTTTGGCTTGAATGTCCCAACGTACACGCCATTTATTCTTCCTTGGGTTCACGCATTCAAGCAATGAAACACCAATATCACCTTCTACTCTTTTCATGTAAATATGTATTTAGTTCCTCCGTTACCATATCTTTCCGCTTTTATAACTGTTCGGAATGGTAATTCACCCTGTTCCTTAATTTGGTCTAATACTGACCATATATCTTTGGAAGCTGTGAAAAACTTCTTTTCTTCCTTTTCATGAAGAATACGCACCACGTACCTTCCTTCGGGTTGCGGTATATCATCGGGATTGGCAAAATCAATCTCATCGGGAATGTCACCATGAAACTTCGTTTTCAGCCTCTCGTATTCCGCTTTTGCTTTTGCGACTTTTACTTCATATTCTTCTTTCTCAAATTTCGGTATAACACCAGTCTCAAAATCCAAGACAACGATTGAAGTGTTTACCAAATCACGGATAGAAACTTGATTGCCCTTGAAGCGTTTCTTTCCGTCTGCATATCGTGGTTTTATGCCTAAATCCTTAAAATCTTTCATTCTTACTCCAGTTAATCTATAAAATAAGTTACGACAGTCCGCATGTTTACAAAGCCCATAGAATGAGGCAGCAAGCTCCCTTCTACGTTTTAGGCTTTTTATACGGTGCATTTTTCTTGCGAAGTTCTTTTTGTTACGTTTACGCAGTCTGGTATGGGTGGGATAAATTACATATCCCAGGAAGTCTAACCCTTCGGCTACAGGGAATACTCGTTCATTAGGCTTAATGCACAAGCCCATTAGGCTTGCTTGCTGATGAACATAGTTCCTTACCTTCCAACATTCCTTCTTTGTATTAGCGTGGCTGTCACCATCGTCACAATAACGATAGTAATGCTTCAAACCTTTTTGGTCTTTGAGATAATGGTCAAGAAACATCGAAAGAAGCATATTGCCAAATCCTTGTGATGAACGTAGCCCGATACTTAACCCATCAGGCATCATACGGACAAAACGCTCAAGTATGGTCAATAGAACCTTTTCCTTAAACATTCTCCGTAAACAATACATCATAAAGTCCTGCGATATACTTTCATAGAATTTCGTAATATCAAACTTGTAAGCGTAACGCATACCTTCGTAATCATTCTGCAAATCCCTACGGATATAGTTCAGAAGGTCATGCGTTCCACGATTTTTGATAGAAGCTGACGTGGTGCGTATATACTTCCGAAATACTTTGCGTTCAACCACGCTCATCACCGCGTTTACACCTATCCTTTCAATAATCGGTATTGCTTGTACTCGTCTGTCTTTTGGTCCATCCGTGACCAGCCTTTCCTTGTAACCAGTTATACAAAAAGTTCCTTCTTTTATCTTTCGTGAAAGGATGTCAACTACCTTATCCTCATTCTTTATTATCCAACGTCCAATACGAGTTCTTTTGCGTCTTTTGCCACGCATAACAACTGATATGGAATTGTATAAATTATGAGGTTCAATAATTTCTTTTATAATATCCCTTTCTCGTTTCATTGTCCTTCAATTTCTGGGTCTGACTTCTTCGGCTGTATTTCTTTATACCCTACCAAACTCCACCCAACGCTTTATGTTCCACTTTTCCAAGTCTGTAATAAGCTCTTGCTATTAGTGAGGTTCATTTCCCTGAGCTCCACGCTGGGGACACGTCCCCCGATGTTGTACGCCCAAAATCTTTCTTTTGCGTTAAACTTTAATTGTTTGCGAGCCGACAACCAATGTTCGTGTTCGCATTCGATGAATCGTTATTCGCATTCGCATACGAAACACCGCCATTAGCATTCGCATTGTTGTTCGACCGATACACCCACCAGTGCTATGGTAAAATCCGCCTTTGTGTCATTTATACTTGTAAGTTCATAAAAAGCCATGACGTGTCAGTTGTCATAAATGCCAACAACCAACACGCCATCCGCTTTTCGCTATGCGGTTTCTTCTACTTCCGTAGGTAACGCCTTGAACGCTGCCACGCTCTCCGCAATTACGATTGCGCCACGGAAGGCGAGCCGACAACCAATGCTCGTGTACGCACCCGATGAATCGCCATGCGCATACGCATACGAAACACCGCCATTAGCATACGCACTGTAGCTCGACCGATACACCACTCTATTTGTTGCATTACTTATCCACTGCACATCTGTATAGAAAGTGGTACTACTTCCGTTGCTATTGCTGACGTTAATTACATCCATGAATTTCTGATGATATACGGATTTCACGTAATTCCCTGAAGATGTACTACTCAATACCTTTCGTATCGTTCCGTCAGGCATTGTTATAGTGTATTTGTACGTATCCGCAGCAGGAGTATTAGGCAAACCTACTTTATCCATCCATTCAGCAAGATTACCCCACCAATTTTCATAACCTAAGCAGCGTGTACAAGGTATTCGTACCAAATCCCTGTTTTCATCCTCATACCAAGCATATTCCGTGGCGTGGTCAGGATTTATGGTGTCGGTCATTCCCAAAAAAGCACTGGAACCTACAATTCTTGAAGTCGTATTTTGCCCATAACCGCATTGGTCTTGGGCATCCCTTCTTCCATATTTAGCGTAGAAAAGGTTTGCCACGTCCTTGTGCATTTCCCAATCGACTAATTGTAAATTTCTTGCTTGTGCATAATTGCTGAAATCGGGCTGGGTCAGATTATTGATACCCGCAACTCCATTTGCAGCAGAGTATAATTTACTACCAATATTGATAGCCTCGAACATTCCCGTAAGACATGCTTTATGTTTCACCCAGTCAGGCTCCATGTCCTCAACCTTATCGGAATTGGAAAGAACCACGCAATCAAATTCTGCATTGTTATGGATTGAGAATTGAAGAGTTTGGGCATTTTCGGGAACCGCAATAATAACATACATTCCATTTACAAACTTCGCATCCAAAGTCTCGATAAGGATATTTTGGATGATGGCACTATTTGCATCCGTAACGATAGCACCTACAAGACTTGTACCAAGTACTGACGGAAAACGTACATATTTATATCCGCTAATGTCCACTTTGCAAATGCTATAATTGTTATCTTGTGAAGTAGCGTCAGCAACCGTTGTTTTACCAGTCAGTATCTTATAACCTTTCTGATAGTTACTCGCTGCCTTTATATCTTCAAGCGTCAGTATATCTACGGCTGGTTTGTCAGGCATATCTTCGTTACTACTGAAACAGGAGTACTTCTTACTTACCCCTTCGGAGAAAGCTCCTAAAACGTCATTTATTCCCTTGTACCAATAATCAGGCTCGTACATGAAAGCGTCCCCTTCGGTACTATCCAATTTTGCAGGAGTTGAAACTGTGGTAGTCGCTCCGTCCGCATAATAATTGAAATCCTTGTCGTTCAGTTTACAAATAGTCATTACGCCTTTGACTGCCTGTTTGCCAAGACAGCCGTAACGCTTACTAAGAATTTTTGTTATGTGCCCACTGGGTTGGTATTCATTGTCATACTCATAACCTGTTTTATTATCAAGATTACTATAATTCATATCATCCGAAACGGTATCATCACAGCTTATCATAGTATATTGGGGCTGTCGGATATTCAATTCGTCAAAACGCTCCACGTAAGCAGCAAATGTCTCATCATCCAAATAGGAAGTGAGTTGGTAATAACCACAAATCTTACATTTGTTATTCACGATATTACCCTGCGCATCAATACCGCCAAGCCCTGCATCGTACCACGCTTCCAAGTCCGAACCGTCACCTTCCAAATTCAAATTTGTCAGACGTACATATTTGATGGTGTGTTCACTCAAAGCAAACATTTCGTTAAACAAAGCGAAGCCGTCCAGTTGTGAGCAATTCTCAACCCATAGCCCTGTAATGGAACGAAGGTTGTCAAATGTAATTCCTGTACGCTTAATTTCAGGTAAGGAACGCAAGGTCAAAGTTTGATAGTTTTTCGGAAGATGCAATGTACTCAACGGTGCGCCTTGTGCGAATAAAATGGTTGATAAAGCATTGCAACCAGTAGCATTTACCGCTTTTATTCTTGTACACCCCGACAAATCAAGAGACGGAAGGTTGGTATAATTGACAATCTCCAATGACTCAAGCATTGGTAGTTTTGTGCCTATCACAAGTTCTGTTAATGTATAAGTTTTGTTACTGTTACCCAATACCAATTCTTCCAATATAGGCAGAATTGGAATGTTCATATCGGTAAAACCTCCCCAGTCGGACAAATCAAGTTTCTTCATCCATACACCACCGAACAGATGGAAAATTGTGCCGATGTTAGCCACTTGATTATATGTGTATGACCATAGCTCGTCTTTTGTGACTTTATCATGCGTCATGGTTTCCCCTTCTCTACGAAACTCAAAATAAAATTCCCTTGCTGCCACGGCTTTTACCGTTGCTCCAGCAGCCGAATTGCCTTTGAAGGAAATATCCGTTGCTGTATATTGCCCCGTGCTTCCCCAAGCATCGAACAAGCCCATACGGTTAGTGACAAACCAATGACGATGTGCCATCCTACTTCCCTGCATGGCTTCCAAATACGAATATTTCACATTGGAAACCACGCCATCATTATTTACTTCTATACCAATAGTCTTGGGAACTACATATTTATTGATAGCGTCCAAATTATATATCCGTTCACAGAACTTTTCGCTTTGCTCCTTGTCGAATATTTGGAAAATGTTGTCATTGGTAAGTTTTGCCCTGATACGGATATATGCAGCTTTCAGTTCATCAGGGAATTGCTCACGCAAATTCTTCCAAAGCACACTGTCATGACCAGCAAAAGCATACACTGTTTTGTCAGGCGTGGTAAGTTCCGTATCAATAGTATTTTCGTCAATGTCCCAATTATACTTCAAACGTCCGTCATTACGTACACCAAGGATAGTATCATTATCGTAGAATATCATGTAAGCAAGCATTCTATCCATGTCAGGTGAATACCAAAATGCCATCATCATATTCTTAACACGTTGGTCAACGCAAGCGAATATATCTGTGAATTCGTAATAATCACACAAATAATTTACATCGAAATAATTTCCCAATTCATCACGGAACTTTTTTGCCCTTGCCTTCTTTTCTTCTTCATCCAATCCTTCGGCTGTGGTATCGGTGCTTTTTACCCATTTGACAAGAGCTTCAAGATATTTAGGCTTTTTTGTACCTGCTTCATACTCGGCATTGATGTTATCATCATCTGGAAAACGTGCCTCAAACACTTTCAACCAGTTTGGGATACCATCTTCACCCTTGGTGTCGAAATCATCATCAAGAAACATTCCCATCGGGTAGTCATTATTCAGGAACTCCCAACATTCGGTAGGATTATTACCTTCAAATTTTTCTGTTACCCACGCTTGGTCATGATAGCCTGGTATATTCAAAAAGCCGAATACATCTTCTGTACTCTTGTCATTATTCCAATTGAATTTTCCCAAAAACTGAGGAGTTTCCTCTACCGTGCCACGATAAAAGAACAAGCAAGGCTCACCATCTATCGTAGTGCGTACATCATATTGGTATTGTTCCCTGTTTACATATTTTTGAGGCGGAACAAATTCTCCAATCCCCAGCAAGGTATCTTGGACAATACGAGCCATGCCAGTATTATGCGAACTTGAACTTTCTGCAAAATCAGCTTTTGTGCAAAAGCAATCAACTGGAGCGGCAGCGTAATTATTGGACGAAGCAAGACGGAAGGAAAATTTTGCTTTTTCTTGCAACTCTCCTCCAATTCCCTGCTCATTGCAACCAAGATACAACTTTCCTTCTTCTTTAGCTGCATTTTTGAAATATATACGATAATTCTTTATTGGATAAGCTAATGAAGATGTTCCCTGCAAACGAATACAACCGCCAATACATAAGAAATTCTGTTTTGGGTCACCGTTTTTTACATACGACAAAATCTGGTCTACATCATATTTGGTATCTTTATTGTTATTTACAGCAGCCTGTAATACCGTGGCAACTCCGTTGGTTTGTCTGCCTGTAATGATAACGACACGCATCCCGTCAGGAATATTCTCTACACTGACATTGCCATTATCATCCAGTATGTCGTTTGAATTGTATTCATCAATTAACTCGTCAGCCGTCTCTTGGTCAAGAATATAACAAGATAACATTTGGTCGTCCGTGAGGAATGTATTATAACCACGCATCAAATATACGTCCAAGGTAGCACCATCTGCCCCCATATTGATATAAGAAGGCGTACTTTGATAGATACTATCCGAAGTGCCACGTTGAACACTTCCTGACATGATACCGTTGATGTACAAATAAACCATTTCCGTATTTTCTTTCTCATAATCCGAAGAGCCGTCAGCAGCAACAGGAAATGAAACAAAACCAACTTCATAAACATTGTCCGAAGCCATCTTCATGGCAAGCAAACTATTGCCACGTGTCACCATTCGGGCTTCCGTAGGAGTAATGACGAATCCTGTACCGTTATCGTCCACGCAACTGATAATGGCTGCGTTATCATCCACCACTTCCGAAACTTTATACTTTATCAGGAATGCAAAGGCATTATTAGCACTTTGCGTGGGTTGTTCCAAAGGCTTATATTTTACGACACTTCGGGCATTGCTCGTATGCCTTAAAGCATTGCCTACCCAACCATCACCACCCCAATTGAATCCGCTGAATTCAGTGGTAATGTCTCCATACGTCCATTCCTCACGGTTGGTATCATTGTTACTGCGTCCCTGTGCCGATAGTTTGAGTTGCATTCCGTCCGTTGGCTCAACAAGATTCAAATCTGACTTTGTCACGTTCAGGTTAAAATGATACTCCGTCATACCACAAACGAACTTACAAGCTGATGTACCGTAATTCATAGCACGTACATTTAGCTTCGTGGTTATGAAAGATACCTTGGCTGATGATACCAGCGTCCCTGCTTCGTACACCTCTACCGTGGTTGGTGTTTCTTGTGGATTATAAGCGGCATAAGTCAGTACATAATTGTCATATTGCTTAACAGGAATATACGGACGATTGCCACCACTTATTATCGTTCCATCCTGATAATCAAAACGAGTGGCAATAATAGGTGCTGTATTACCTGTTTCACGTACCGCAATATCAAAATAGATACTATTACTCTTTATGATACTTTCATCAGATAGCTCTAATTCAGCAACCATTTGTACGGAATGTGCGCCATGAGCCATAGCGGAAGTGTCTATTTGGAATGAGCCATTTGCCGTACTGGTGGTTATACTTCTGTCCTCTACATCCACGCCATCAATATAGCAACGCAAGGTTTTCGTACCACTTCCTGTCAAAGCATATGGAACGCTGATTTTATCTCCCTTGTCTATGATAGTGGCAATATTGAAAGAACTGGTCAAAGTCAACTGTATCACACTTACCGTCCAAGATATGCTTGATACCTGTTTCTCTTCCCCGTCACCGACTTCTACACGCACACGTACATTGTTCGTTCCAATACCAAGGTATTTCGTCACATCAATCTTTTGAGTGCTACCTGCTGGAATGGTGCTTTCAAATGAACTTGACGTTGCACCACGTACTATTGTCACGGTAGATTTTGCGGAATTTCCAGTTGATTCACCTGTCGTTGTATCTATTTGGTCATATTTGTAACTCAACTCTACTGTATCGCCATTCTTTACCGTGGGATTGGGTGTAAGGCGTGTAAGGGTGATTTTGGTTGTGACGATAGAACCACCTCCACCGCCTGTAAATGTCTCAGTGGTACTTAATTCTTCCCCTCCTTCGGTCAGCAAAGACAATGAATATGCTTTCTCGTCTCCTTCACCGATAGTGTTCAAGCGTAATGCAGCACCGTATTTGCCTGCTAAACCCTTGAATTCTGCTGCTACTGCCTTATTTTGTACAGGGTTGGTAGAATTATCGTCTATCGTTTCATCAACCTCTACGACAGGAATATCAAGATTGACATTACCACTCTTATCAGGTGTAAGAATGTTCGTGAGTGCGCCTCTTGATACAGTGATTTGCTTTACCGTTCCTTTGCCACCGTATTCTTCCCAAGCTGAAATGTCATAGAACATACTGATGTCCGTTCCTACGAAACGATAATCCACCCATTCCCCCGAAGCAGTCTCAAAAGTGATTATCATACCCGACTTTTGTTCATCGTCAATATCGGCATTTCGTAAAGCCTCAACAGCGGTAGACAAAGTATAAAAGCCTTCGGATAATGGGACTTCCTTTGTCACGTTGAAAAATCCCGAACCAGAGCCACTTCCCGAACCGCTACCAATTGGCAACAATTCTTTCCCTGTATATCCGTAGTAAAGATTGCTGTACAAATAAAATTTGCCTATTTCGGGTGTCACGGTGCTTGCCATGCCATTCTTTACTAAAGTAAGTGACTTTATCTTACCTTTCGCATCCTCTTGCAAATACAAACCGTCTACAGTTGTCGTTTCTCCGCTTTCCAATTGCCCAACGCATGGCAAGATTGCATCCGTCTTTGAAATAAGAATAGCAATGGCTTTATCCCAATTCTCACCGACTGAAACAAAATTGTCATTCTTGTCAAATACGTACAAATTCTTATCAAGAAGGTAGATTTTATCTTTCAATGCGCTGGTACGGTCTGAATTCATGTATAAGTCAGCAGAAGGTGTGCTTGACCAATTATTATAATAAGTCCCATTCGATTCACCCGCAAATTTATTTTGATTCTTTACAAATACAATCTGTGAGATGCTGCCAATGGATGCGGATAAAATGTTTGCATCCTCAATTATATCATCAAAACGTGCCGTTGCACCTTGTATCGCTTCAATAGCTATTTTCTCAATCAGGTCTATTTTCATTTGTGCTAACAAAATGTCTTCCTCATTGTCCTCAATATCTCCTTCGGCAGTTTGTATACGTTCTTGGAGTTGGGCAATAGCATTGTTTAACTGCGTATCAGCAGAGTTCATATCCTTTCGGATTTCAATTTCTGCGGCTAATACTGCATCGCTTATGGCTTTGTTCCTTGCAGTGACTTCATTGTTTATAGCCGTAGTCAAGTTACTTTGAAAGTCAGTACGGAGTTTGCTTAATTCATCTGTAACTGCCTTTTGAGACATCACATCATTTGCGCTCTGTCCTGTTTCTTGCTTTATGGCTACGTTAATACCGCCTTGGAATTGCCAACCGTTTTCCGCTCCTTCGTAGCTATAAATACCGTTTTCATCACCATTAGACGGATTTACAACTGAAACCAAATCACCAATCTTAATCTTCGTGCCATCTGTACCAATAGGATTGCTCGCATCGGCATTCATATCCGCAAGGCTACTATATGTTTTGCGAATATTGTACCGATAGTAAAACGTGGCGTTTTCCGCTTGACTGATTATATTGGTCGGTACAGAAGTAGCACTCCAATTCTGTCCGTTCCAAATAAAAATAGCCAAAAAGCCTTCCATATCTCCCGAAGTAATTGAAATCGGATTACCCTCGTAATCATAGAAATTGTGAAATGTCACGGTACGGTTTTGCCCAACGCCAGCGATGTAACAAGCTCTGCTGTTATCAGGCTGAATCGGTTGAGTATTCTCGTCAGCAACCCCGATTAGTGGTGCATTGGCAACCAATTCCAAGCTCCGAATATAGTTAAGCATATTCAAAGCGTATTCTTGGTGCTTTTCAGGTTGAATTTCTGTCCCATTGGGACGCCCCATAAGACAATTGATAATCATCTTGTAGGTATCGTCATATCCTGCCATAGTAATGCGTAATTTATTTGATTAAACATTTTTTTTGTATTCTCTATAACTGCCGAAAGCATAGGACAAAAAAGAACGAAGGTGCATCGTTCATTATGACACACCTTCGTTACTTTGCAAGCAGCCCAATATAAGTAAGATGTATTAGAATAGTTTGTATCTTATAACCATAGGTGGTATATAATATCTGACTTGAGAACTTTCTAAAAGACTCTGAAATGTAGTATCTCCATTTGCATCATCTATTTTCAGATTCCCATCTTCCATATATATTTTTGAAATAGGAGTTAGGGATATTCCTATTCTTTCCTTATCTGTATAAGTTTCTTCAGTATAATCATAGGCTTTGGCATATGCCAAAGATACTAATGCCCTCACATCGTAATTGGGAGCAACCCATCCTTCATCTATCCGATTAACTTTCGCTAAAGATATGGTTGCTAACGGTATCATTCGATAAGCAGTGTTCTCCCCATAGTCTTTGTCAGGAATGTTGAAAAACGGATAGATTTTATTGAATAAATCATCATCAAAAAGTAACGATAGAAACTTTGTGTAATCATATACAACTGTTCGGGTATAAATCCATTCAATCCGAATGAAATCTTCAATATAGATTTCTAACATTCCATTTTGTATTCTGAATTTTAGATTTCCTCCACTGGAGGCATTATTTAAGACAACATTATCAAGTGAATGTTCCAAACTATTTCTGATTTGTCGGTCTGCTTGTATTTTGCCAAGTGCAAGGTCATAGCTGTCTCCAGCCGATATATTTTGGTTAGCGACCGTTTCAGGCTTCCATTCGTTAGGCAAGCTCAAATGGATATTGGATTGCTGATTTTGGAGCTTTGCAATAGCCGTTTCAAGACTATCATTGTTATTAACTTTTCCGTTTGAAGATATTTCGGAGAATTCACTGGTTAATTTTATTCCAGTGGCATACTTAAAACGGTTAATGTATCTCTGTATTTTGGATATTATGGTTACCAATTTGTCTCCCTTTGCTATATCAATAGCTTCCCCACCTGTTTCAAGAGCAGAAGGCAATTGCTTGTTGTAAATAGCCGTTGGAGTGGTAGCATCCGTAATAGCCTTTGCCGCATTTCCTGTGATTTCCTGATTTGCTTTACCTACGTTTTGAATAGATAAATTCAACTGGTTCATATCCGTATCATAAGTATCTTTTGCTACCACGCCACCTTTCTTGTCAAAATAGTTCTTTAACGTATTTGAGAAATTGAAATAAAATCCTCCGTTCCACGTGATAGAATTACCCGCAACTCTCGACAAGAAAGACGATAGCCGATATTTAGCCAAGCTCCAAATATTATTACGCTGAATTTTTCCCAAGATATAGTCATTTGCTGTAAAATCGGGAACTTGTTCATCAAAACGGAATACCAATGTCTTATTGCTTTCGTTAAATACACCTCGTATATCGTCAATGGATAGATTTTGGGAAGTAACATGATACTGGATATTACTCCCCAAATCATCTATCAATATATTCCCCATTGAATCATCATACTGTACTTTCGTAGTAGTGATAGCAAGAGCCAAAGCGTTTGACTTGTCTTTAATTTGATAGAACTTACCGATAGACAAGCCTACATTCCTTGCAATGTTTACAAGTTCTGAATAGGTTATAAGTGAGATTATATTTTGGTCAAGAATAACCCATGTTTTTTTTGCAGCATCATATACCTTATGACATTTTTGGCTTGGCGTGTTATCAAACCAAATCAGTATGGTATTCTCTGGCGGAGTGTTACCAATATACACTCCCGCCACTTGTCCCAAATTCTTTGTATTTCCAGCCATGATTATTTATTCTTTTTCAATGATTGTTCGATAACAGCATCATGCCAATTACCATCTTCATCATAGTAGGCACGAGTGGTTATCCATAAAATTGCATCTGCTGTTCGTTGACCAAAGAGAACGTGCATTCCGTATTGTTTGGCAAGTTCCGTGGTTCTTGTCTTGATTGCTTGTAAATCCCGATTAGAGAAAGAAGCAGGAATGTTTACCAGCAATGGCACATCCTCCGAATGATTTTTGTCCCATACGATATTAGCATTCTTGTAAATCAGAATACCTCCGTCACGGTGTACACCGTCATTCAAATTCGCTTGAAGTTCTCCGAACTCTTCTTTCAAAGTATCGGATATTGTGTCCACGGCTTTATCCCGTGCCTTACTGCCACTTATAATGTCCACAGGGGACAAGATTAGGCTTTTAGCTTTCTTAGCCGCGTTAATGCCTTGTAATGTCTTTTTCTCTCCGTTTCTCAACTCTTCCTTCTTTTTAAGAAGAACGCCACGCATTTGGGACAACGTAACGTCATTCGGATTATAAATCATCTGCTTTTGAATGTTTCTTAACTGCAAATCAATCCATGTTTCCGTGACATTACTTTCATCCAACTGACGTTTGTATTCCTCTACTTCGGAAAAGAGCAAGCTGGTATCACCGCCATTTGCATCTTTGGACAAGGCTTGTGATTGTACCGCCTTCTCTATATCCGAACTGATAGAGGAAATGGAATCGGTTATAATTCCTTTGTTGATTTGTCTTTCACGTGCCTGACGTGCTGCTTCTATCTTATCAGCAGTATGCAAATCGTCCTGAAAAATGTTTCTGTTGCTCATATCTTTTTTGAATTATTTATTTTCCTACCATTTTATAGCCTTTGGGTAAATCATAATTTTTATCCGTGGCATTCCATTTACTATCATCAAGCTGATAAGGACTGTAATCCAATATACCTTCATAGACTTTTTTGCCCTTATTATCATAAACAGCTACAATATCATCATCGTAACTTATCTTTTTACCGCTTGGAACTTTTGTAATTTGTATCGTTTTCGCCTCAATACCAACTTCTTTTGCTAAAGCCTTTTTTACACTTGGCTTTAAGTTTGTACCATTCACAAAGTAACTTGGGTCATCGCTCTTTATTTTCTTTCCTTTTGCTTCAAGAGTATATGAACCATCAGTATTCTTTGTTACGGTTACTTTTGCTCCATTGATGTCATGAACAACTTTAGTATCTTTCTTCGCAGGAATGTTATCAACGTCATGGTGTTCCCAATTAAGGTCTCTGATAGTGTCTTCGGATAGTACGCTACCCTTGATGGTTACGCCAGTATCTTTGCCGTCATAGTACAAACGCCAATTTCCCTTCGGAGTTGCTTCAACGGTTACTTTGCTTGAATCGGAATACCTTGAATTGTTGGTTTTCAAAGCATCCATAATTTTTTTGGCTTCGCTTGGAAGTTTAGTTTCATCTTTCTTTGGAGGAGCAGATGTTGCATTTGTCTTAGTTCCGCCACGCTTAGAAGGACTTGCTACACGCCAATCTCCCTTACCTCCGTTAGCCGAAGAACGCCAAACCCACTTTCCATTTGGGTGCATATCTCCGTCCTGATATTTAGCTTTCTCTATGTCTTGTCCGAACTCGGCTTCATAGGCAGCTTTTTCAAAAGGATTAACCTCATCCTCAAAGGCTTTTTCCGTTTCCTTGTACATTATTTGTTCGGGATTATCCTCCTCATTATCCAATTCTTCTTTGAATTGCAATGCTATATCAATGGCTTCGGATAAGCCAGTAGCTTCTTTTTCTTCGCCTTCTTTATTTTCATCAATAGGGAACTTGCTCACCAAATATCCTTCATCAGTTTTGCTGATGATAATATCCCCATTATCTAAATTGGTAATATAGGAGTTATCCGCATCTTCAACGCCGATATATGTCTTTTGGTCTTGGTCATTGAATTTTCGCAAACCAAGCATTTTCATTTTGTACATATTGGACTTGCCTGTATTCTTCTTTTTAGAAGTCTTGGATGTTCCTTCCTCTTCGGGTTCATCAACGGTATAATCTACGCCATCATCTTCCGCTTTTTGCAAATCCATTTCATCACAACCGAAGGCTTTTACCATTTGGTTTACTTGCCGTTTTCGGTGATTTTGAATGTCTTCCAACCAACTCATATTATTGTTCCTTTTATAGTTATTTCTAATCAAAACAGCTTCGCTACCTTGAAGACTATTGAACATGGCTACGTTTTGAGATATACGGCTTCTCTGAGTACAATTATCGTCCTTATCATAATGTCATATCTTCTATAACTGCTGACATGAAGGAATGTTAATAATTAGCAAAATCAAAAAGAGCTTGATTAAAACTTGCTATATGTATAGATAGTAAAAAAGGACTAAAGACATGGACTATACAATTTGTAAATATGAGAACCTACATAGATGTATTCGTAAGAAGTTACTACGAGTTGACTTCCCAGGGTTGGCAAGTAGTGGCTTTATATAAACACATCTTCATTTAAACAATGTATAGTCCAGTCTTCAATCCTTGTCCTTTTAATAATAACCGACAATGAACGGTTAATCAAGCACCGCATGATACGGGTTAAATTGGGCAATCTCTATTGCAATACTGACGCAAATGGTACTGCATAGGATTTCGCCTAATACCCAAGAATAAATAATTGTAGTTTCAAATGTCGGTTACTTAAAGTTATACTTGTTACTTATATTTTCATTTTCTGTTCACTATCAGCCATTGCTAATTTTTCATACTGTTCGTCCGTCCATTCTTCCTTGCGTTCTACAAGATTATCTATGACGCTGCCAAGTTCCTCGCAATAAACTTCGTCACGAACTGATACAACTTTCTTCTTGTCAGAAGAAAGTAGCGTTATGACATAACAATCCCTACCTTCGTCCAAGCTGATATACACCCATCCTTTATGCAGTACTCCACTTACTCTTAATGCAAGCGTGGCTCTATTCTTGTATATCGTGGCTATACGTTTAGATACTCCCCATGACATCTGAACGCTCATTGTTACACCGCACCTTATCTGACGGTTAATTTCATTAGCAATTCTCATTAAAAATTCTTGTTCCATACGGCTATTCGTTTTACCAGTTTTTTTTACCGTAAAACTTTGGGGAATTACATTTGAATGGTAGATAAGAAAAAAGGCAAGAAATAAATCCTGCCTATTCTATTATTCTCAGTTATAGGGAAAATCGTAACGTATCAGATACGTTGTTTACTGTAAACGGCTATAACTTGGTAGCCGTCCCAGTACGAAAATTGAAATACATCTATTTCCATAATCTTTCGTTTTAATGGTTTGACATCCAATTTGATTTACGATTGCCGTGGTAAGCATCGCAAATATACGAAAGATTTATGGAGACTAAAAATGCGAACGTCCTCACGGATAGTTCGCATTTGCTTTATATCTCAATGAAACAATGGATAATCGAAGGATTGCTAATAATACGTAAAATCACTCTGCGTATATCACACGTATCTTTTCCGTTTCCAACGCCTTGTATTTGGTGAACGGGTAGTGCTTGGAACAGATTAGCTTGCTGGAATAAAAGCCTCCCGAACAGACGTTTATACATGTTTCTTGAACAAATATATTCCTGTTCATCAAATGCGTGGTTATTTCGGCTTCGATTAAATACGTCTTATTTTTCAAAGACAGCAGGTCATTATCTGTGTTCAAGGTTTTTATGATTTCCAATACAAGGTCTTTCTCCCGTTCATTTGAGAAAGTAGAAGGACTTTTAAGCGTCCAGCCCTTCTTGCTTTTCTTTACGTTAAAAGAATATTTCTTGCTTATAGCCGTTGTTCTCAATGCCACTTCCGTCTTTACACCGATACTATCCCCTTTGAATAGTATTTTGGCTGGGATGTGCTTGTTATTCTCTAATATGCCCAATACGTATTTGTTGATGAATGAATCGTCATTCTTGTCGGCAACGAGTGTACCATTCTTGTCAATATGCACGTAATATACTCGACCATCCAAACCACCCATTTCAAAGAGAGGGGAAACGTGGCTGTTATAAACGGAGCGTATTCCATTCCAATTTATCACGGCTTCAGAGGCAAGTTCTTTCTTTGAGAATTCACTACCGTCGTTGATACGTTCCTGTATGGCAAGCTCCCTTTCCGCATTCCGTCTCACTTCCTGTTCTTGGGCAATCTTATCCTGCTTTTCTTTTTCTTTCATCCAAATGGTTTCCGCAATGTCCGTTTCCTTAATCGTGAAGCCTGCATCTTTCAAAGCAAAATAAGCCATTTCTACACCATAGTTGTAATAGAGTGTAACAATGAAGTTTTCGGCACAATCCAAATGCTTATCCAAGGTTTCAAGTAAACGGTGGGTAAGGTCTGTCCGATTGCGAACTTGCTGGGGGTTAGCTACTGCAAAGAGTGATAATGCTCTTTGATTGTATTGGCAATAAGAACCTATCTTCTTTGCCATAACGCTTGTCACTGGTGATTTTTGCCCCTTAGTAGTTTGGGCTGTGATTGTTCCCATCATGAATGATAATAGGAACGTGGCTGTCAATAACAAAAGTTTCTTTCTCATAATGGCGAATTTTTAACGAGTAAACTCTGTAGCAGCCAATAAGAGAAAATCAGCAACGTTTTATAGGTTAAAGAAAGTGGGCTGCCCCTGTGCTACTCGTTAGGTATCGCCAAACACCTGTATATACGCACAGCAGGGCAACCCACAAGATATGAGCTGTCCACTGTGCCTTGTATATACCTCTTGATAATTTGGCGATTTCAACGAGATAAGGCACTTCCTTATTATTTTCCAAATTTTGTCTCGAAAGACAGTGCAAATATACAAATATTTCGGCTATTTTTGTAGTTATCTATTAGGAACTTATGATAATTCAAAATAGTACCGATATGAATAAACTGACTTATTTCCTGTTTGCTTTTGCTTTATTAGTCGTATCATGCAGTAAGGATGATGAACCGACAAAGGAAAATCCTCTTATTGAAAATCCTGATGGGGGCAAGAATGAAGAAGAGGACAATGATACCCCCGAAGATAGAACGGAAGTTCAGCATGTGATGATTACAGCCACGGTTGGCAATAATTTTATTTTGCCTGTCGGCACACGTTGTGAAGCCGAATTTTATGATTCAGAAGGACAGAAACTTGATTGCAAGAAAACATTAGCTTCTGCATCGGAACGCTCTTTTCATATCGGTGCTGATTTAGACAAGGGCAAACAATATACGTGCTTGCTATGGTTTGATAACGGAGAATATAGTTACGATATAAGCGAAGGACTGAAAAAGGTTAAAATGAGCACTAAACCAACTTATGCTTTTTATGGTAAGTTAGTTTTCAATTCCGATACCCAAAAGCATACTGCGGAAATGAAGCCTGCCGTTGCACAAGTCGTTTTGAATTTGAACAACGTGGTTCAAACTGGCTCTGGAATTTTCTCTATCTCGGAAACCACTCCAATTAAATACGTTTTCAATGTTGAGGCTGGTACGGTCGTTAGCGTGGCTGACGCTTATACTCCAAAGAAAGTATTTCTTATCAATAACGTAGGAAAGGTGGCGGATTTTTGCGTATTTGCTCCCGATGGTGGTATGAAAGTCAATCTGCAAATAGATTATAATGGTAAGGCTGAAACCATTGAAAATGTCACGTTACAAAGAGAACGAACCACGACATTGGAGGGTGATTTAGAGACTATGGATTTTAGTATCATAATTACTGACTTTCTTGATACAAATGAACAAATAGAAATGAGATAAAGTTATGAATAACATGGAATTTATTCAGTTGTTGATAGGTATCGGGCAAATTTTAGCTGTAGCCATTATTCCTATCATTATATGGTTTGGTGGTATTAAATACCAAAACAGAAAGGCTAAGAGAGACGCACAATTGAACTTGTTTCTCACATTAATGGCTAATAGAAAATCTAACCCTATAACCAAAGAATGGGTTGATGCTCTAAATACCATTGATGTAGTTTTCCAAGACAACCACAAGGTTAGACACGCTTGGAGAGAATATCTTGATAGTTTGAATGAAAAATCGCCGCACTTTCAGAGTAATAATGCTTTTCTTCTTGATTTGCTTTCTGAGATGGCAATGGCTCTTGGGTACAAAAATCTGAAGCAGACCGAAATAGACCGTTTTTATTCTCCGAAGTATTTTGGCTCACAAATGAGTCGTCAGGAAATATTGTTTCAGGAAAATTTGCGTGTCCTAATGCACTCAAAGAATTGTTCCGAAGGTTTTTCTGAGGAAGAATATCAGACGCATTATAACGAGTTGATAGAAAGAGACGGGAATGTTTAAATTTACGTGTTACCATTTTTCTTTTATAAAACGTTGGTAGAAATAATAATTAGAAACACTGAAATGCAATAAACAATTCATTATGGCTAACTACAAAAAATCACCGATAGATGAACTTTTCTATAACTTAATGGGGTATTATCCGACAAAAGAAGGAACTGCATATGAAATTATATCAACAGCCGTATTGGGCTTTATTGAAAATAAGGATGCTGCCCATAATCAATTTCTAATTGGAGAAAGTCAATCTAAATATCAATTGGATGGTCTGATAGATGGAGATATTATGATTGAAGCTAAAGACTATACAAAAAGAAAAGAAAAAGTTGGACGAGAAGATTTACAAAAATTGCAAGGAGCTTTAACTGATTTGTCCCAAATCAAAAAGGGTTATTTTACTTCAGCAACCCAATATACAGAACCCGCACAAAAGTATGCGAAAGGTAGTTCTACCAACTCTTTTCAAAAAGAAATTGTTCCAATTGAATTACGTCCTTCTACCGTAGAAGATGAAAAAGGACGAATATCCCAAATAAACATATCATTGGAAATGGTTTCCCCAAACTTTCATAGGGGAAAATATGCAATACTTTTTTCTGATAAAGAAAGGCTTAATTTTGAGAACTATCTAAGAGAGTCTGGACTAAATGAGATTCATTTACAAATACGTAACTTTTATAACTCAAAAGGAGAAGTTATAGAAACAATAGAGAATATATCCAAAACCCAGTTTCCAAAATTTCCAATGGACGCAACTGAAGTGGATGGAGTATTTAATACATCATCTTTTATAAAAATCAATGAAAGATTATTTGCTATAAATGGCATAAAATACCATATTCCTATACAGCATACAAAAGAATCATTTACAATAGAAAGTGATGGCAATGCAATGATACTTGTAAAATCTGAGACTTTAGGTATAAACAAACTTATAACAGATATTGATATGAAGAATGCTATAAATATGGTACTCAAAAAATCATAGCCACGCATCTTTATTTCCCCTATAAACTCTGCTCATTCCCATAAAGAAAAGAACTCCGCAAAAGAGCCACGCAAGCTATCTTTCCAGAGTTATATTATTCGCAGATATATATTAGAAGAAACGAAAATGGAACAAGCAATTTGTTTTAGATGTAGATACGCTTTAGTAGCGCACCATACATATATCCTTTATCCGTATGGAAACAGCCCTTCCATACGATGACTTCGTAATAAGAAGCCATGTTTAGTCTGATTTAATTGCCTGTCCATTTTCGTTCTTCTTTTCCTTCCCCCCTAATAACAGAAAACTCCGCCAAACGGACGGAGTTCCCTACACCTTTAACAAGGTTTACGATAAAGCCTATGGCAGACAGGCATTTCTTCTAAATATTGTTAATATCCAACTGAAAATGAGACATTTTTGTTACCACGGGATTTAGGGTATTGTCGTATATAGTTACCAAAAATATTTCTCATAGGGATAAACAAAATCCGTCCCTTGCCTCAATAATTCCACGGCTTTGACAATTTGGGATGGCTGTGCCACCACATCCACATCCCAAACCGAAACATAGGGAACTTCCACAGACCGGACCATCTGATTGATGTATCTTGTACGGTGCAAGATTGGATCGTGGTCTTCCCTAAAGGCATAGTGGACATTCGAAGGCAACAATTTTCCTAAGAATCCATTATAAAATGAATCGCATTCCCACAGATGGATATTGGTCTCAAAATTGTCATTCAAATAGCGGGCTACATGTACGGTATTTTCCAATCTGACAATAGTGTCAAACCTGGCTATCAGTAGGAATGCGACATCATGAAGAGGTATTTTATGTTGTATTTCCATATCAGGTTTACCTTAGGCGCATAACATTATGGTGTTTCAAAATCTCCCGGGTTTTCGTAAAAATCCGAATGATATGGAACAACGGAGCATGTTTGAACTCCTCGAAATCCGTCGATTTCAACA